>VFQS010003226.1_pt1 | contig 12610 bp, 14 predicted proteins | sample 3512361 | NCBI WGS metagenome assembly VFQS01 (sample SAMN10412375, study PRJNA504923) | tailings metagenome | isolation source: Relicate 1 Philex TSF3 active mining | place: Philippines
CTCAAATAATCAACAAGAGAATTTCGCAGGTTGCTCATAGCGCGCCCTCCGGCCAGACGCGACGACGACCTCGATCACCTCCGGTTTACCGAGCGTCAAAGTGCCGGTCTTGTCGAAGATCACCACGTCGAGACGCGTCGCGTTCTCCAGGGCCGACGCGTTCTTGATCAGGATGCCGTTGTTCGCGCCGCGCCCGGTGCCGATCATGATGGCCATCGGCGTGGCGAGCCCCAGCGCATCAGGGCAGGCGATCACGAACACCGTGATGGTCAGGGTGACGGCGAGAAGCAGCGTCTGGCCGATCATCCAGTACCAGGCGACGAAAGTGGCGATGCCGACGCCGACGGCTACCAGCACCAGCCACTGCGAGGCCCTGTCGGCGAGCAACTGCGCCGGCGCCTTGGAGTTCTGTGCTTCCTGTACCAGCTTGACGATCTGTGCCAGCGCCGTGTCAGCGCCGACCTTGGTGGCGCGGAAGCGGAATGCGCCGCTCTTGTTGATCGTGGCGCCGGCCACATGGGAGCCCGGAGACTTCTTCACGGGCATCGACTCGCCGGTGAGCATGGATTCGTCGACCTGCGTCTCCCCCTCTGTCACGACTCCGTCCACGGGTATGCGGTCGCCGGGCCGGACGATGACGACCTCTCCGGCAAGGACCTCCGCGGTGGGAATCTGCACCTCCTGGCCGTCACGCAGCACGCGCGCCATCGGTGGCGCGAGGTCCAGCAGCGCCCGGATGGCATCGTTCGCGCCGGCGCGGGCGCGCATCTCGAGCCAGTGGCCCAGCAGGATGAAGACGAGCAGCACCGACACTGCTTCGTAGAACTGCACCGCCCCGCCGAAGAAGAAGGTCGAGGCGACGCTGAAAGCGTACCCCGTCCCGACGGACAGCACCACCAGCACCGCCATGTTGAGGATGCCATTCCTCAACGCTCGCCAAGCGGCGATGAAGAACGGCCAGGACGGCCACACCACGGCGCCGCTTGCCAGGACGAAAAGCCATTGGTCCATACGCAGGCCGAAAGGCACCGGTGGTGTCGGCAGCGGCAGGCCCATCGGCATCCACAGGAACAGCGGGATCGAGAACGCCAGGGCAACAATGAATCGGTTGCGCATGTCACGCACCATGCCCGCCATGTCCATGTCCGCACCGTGCCCCATGTCGTGCGCCATATCGTCCATGGCTCCTGGCTGGGCCGCGTGCTTGGCATGAGCCGCGTGCGGATCAGGCTGCGCCACCGGGCACAGATGGTCAGGCTGCATCTCTCCGCGGCAGTGGTATCCGCATTCACGCACGGCCTCCCGCAGCGTCGATTCGGTGATTGCGTCGGCATCGTAGTGCACGGTCACGCTGGCTGATGCAGGATTGGAGTGCGCGTGTTGCACGCCTGGCAGGGCGCCGACGCGCCTCTCGACCCCGAGGTGGTCCAGCTCTTCGAACAGTCCCTTGACCTCGAAGGTCGCGCTCTTCATTTGGCTCTTCATTTCAATTTCCGAAACGACGCGCCAGCGCGTTGTAGACGGGTACGTAGATGACGCCGATCAGTCCTCCGTACAGAAAGCTCTTGACGAGGCCGGTCACGAACCCCTGCGGCGTGAGCCACACGAATCCAGGTAGCGCGATCGCGAGGAACTCCCGCATGTGCCCACTCGCTGGGTTTGTGAGGCCGTAGGCGATGCAAAGCAGGTACAGAAAGGCGGTAGTCGATGCGAGCGACCAGGTCACGCTTTTGATGTTCATGTCCGCTTTCCCTTCCGATTTCAGTGGCGATGGCCCGAGCGAGACTTGCCGTCGGGGCGGCCATTTCGTTTGTCTTCAGGGTCGTTACCGCTGTCGCCGTCAGTACCCGCATGCCTGCCATGCCCACCATGGCGGCCATGGCCGCCATGGCCGCCATGGCCGAAGAGGTGCATCGCCATCATTGCAATGACTGCCAACAGGAAGACCCAGTTCTCCGATAACCATGCCATGTTAGTTCTCCTGTGGGTAGATTGCTTTTCCTGCTGGAACCGGGATGGCGACAGACAGAAGCAACGTTAGCAATAGCTGCAAGATGTACACCAAGTTAACTTACGGTTGCGATATGCCACGATGCGTAGGACCGCGTCGATGTTGTGCGCCGGTACCGTGTTGTAGCGCGTGCGAGACGCTCGAACCCCTCAGGCCAAGGCTTAAAACCGCCCTCAGCTGGGCGCCCCGGTCTTTAGAGCAGCCGCATTTCCAATCCGTCCATACCTCAACGATGGACTTTTTTGCCTGAGTCGGCGCTTTGCTGAGCGACGTCTCAGCATTGCGGCTGGACGTCAGGCACAAAAGTCGAAGTCGCCTTCGCCGTTGAAGTTCCACAAGCAAGGCCAGGCGCCAATCTAAAAGTCCATGAACCTCAGCCCAGTGCGAGCGCCACGGCCCATCCCAATGCCCCCATTGCTCCATAGGCTGGAAGCACCCGCAGGACCAAGCTCGTGCCGTCAAGCGTGGCCATGAGTGCCAGCTTGGTCATCTGGTTGACCCCGGCGGCGATGAACAGGGCGAGAACGGCGACCGGAATTCCGAGTTTCTCCTGGCTGACCAACTGGGCTATCGACAGCGTGATGGCATCAACATCCAGCAGTCCCGAGATTGCCGCCGTCAACAGGACGCCTGCATCACCCAGGCGCTCACTCAGAAGTCGCGTTGCGACCATCACTGCGCCCAGGAAGGCTGCAAACTGAATGGCTGCCGTGAGCTTGAGTGGGGTATCCACCTGCATCTCCGGCATTCCGTCCCGTGGGGTGCGTGCGTTCATCCATGCGCCAACCCCGGCGCCGCTGAGGGCCATGGCGCCGAAGATCACGACGGGTTCCCAGCCCAAAGACGGGGCAGCGACGGCGACTAGCAGTGCCATTCGAGCAAACATCGCTGCACAGGCCAGCGTGGCGCCGCTGGCTGCGAGTGGTCGCCAGGCGGGGGCCTCGCGCGCCCACCGCGCCATCGTGGCGGTCGTTGCCGTGCTGGAAACCAACCCGCCCAGCAAGGCGGTCAGGGTCATGCCGCGCTGCGTTCCGAGCCAACGCATCAACACAAAACCGACGAAGGACAGCAGCGACAGGAGAACGACGGCCCACCACAAGCGATAGGGGTTGAGTCCACCGAAGGGGCCGAAGTCGCGGTTGGGCAGGACGGGCAGGATCACCACGCTGATCAACAGCAGGCGGATGCCGCTATTGAGCTCTACCTGGGTAAGCTTCCCGATGGCTGCGTGCAAGACATCCTTGGCTTGCAGCAAGGCGACGATCACGACCGCCAGAATGGATGCCTCGGTCCATGCGCCGCTGGAAGCGAGGACGCCGATGAGGAACGTGGCGATGGCCGCCATTGCTGTGGTCAGGCCCATCACCTCAACGCGGCGCGCCGTCAATACGTAGCCGGCCAGGACCAAGCTGGTAACCAGGACGAGCACGGTGATCATCACGGCCGCCCCCCATCGCTGCGCGAGAAGGCCGCCGAGGCCGCCCAAAAGGCCGATCAACCCGAAGGTCCGGAGGCCTGCGACGCGCTGGCCGTCAGGTAAGTCGCGTTGATGCCAACCTCTCTCGAGGCCGATCAGAAGGCCTGAGGCCAACGCCAGCGCGAGTTCAGCCAGAGGTGTCCAGTCCTTCATGCCTAGTTGCCGGATCCGGGGGGAAGGATGCCTGTTGCCACAGGTCAGATCAGGTGGTGGGAGATTGCTATGAGCGGTTTGAGCCGTGTTCCGAAGCGTTCTTTCGCACTGGCATGCTGCCTGAGTTCGCCATAAGGCATGTAGCGTATCTCCAGTTCCGCGCCGCGAAAAGGCGGGGCGAGGCAACTGCTCCGCCAGTTCGCCTCTGCGGCACGTCGTTAGCAGTCCACAGGTGTCTCCTTGATCCTGTGTTAGGAGCCCTGATGCCCCTGAACAATCAGGCTGTCCAGGCGCGCCACCTCGTTGCTGGAGGCGGTGATCTTCTGGCCGTCAATGGATTCGAGAATCTGGCCAATCTTCAGGTAAGTGGCACGGCCAAACTTGTCTTCCAATGCCATCTTCCCGTCTTTAAATACGTACAGGGTACCGCCATCCTTCAAGCGATACAGCTTGTCTGCGCTGGCGCTCGCAGCATCGTGTGCGAAGGAGGGAAGGGCGGCCACGGCCAGGGCACCAGCGACGAGGATGGTCTTGAGAGTGGTTTTCATGTTGGATCCTTTAGTGAAGATGAGAAAAAACGCTTTGTGCTATGCACGGAACGTATTCTGAAAAGAAGGTGCTGTCGTGCAGATGACTCAATGATTACAAGTGAGCAAGCTGGCGTACGGGCGGCTAGCGGCCGCTACACCAGCACTTGAGAAATTTCCAGCAATGGCTTTAGCCCGCTGCCGAATCGCTGAATCGCGCCGGCATGGTCCCGGAGTTCGCCATAGGGCAGGTAGCGGATCCCCAGTTCCGCGACGCGCGAAAAGGCAGGGCGATTCAATTGCTGAGCCACCTCGCTACGGCGGCTGTCCGGGGCCACCAGGAACAGACGGCTGGTGTTACCCATCGGGCTGCCCAGCGCGAGGTCCAGCATGCGCACGATGCCGGAATAGATGGATGTGGAGTGCTCCACCTCGAAAGCTGCCGCTACCTGTGGACTGCCGCGCTCGAACCAGACCACGTCGATCAGGCGTGCTGTTTCGGCGCCACCGTCAAGTTGGCCTGGAAACTGCGTGAGGCAGCCGTCACATAGCCTGCCGTCGCCATAGGGACGGGCACGGTCATTCGCGGCCATCCAGACGTCAAACTCCAACGCCAAGCCGAGGTCACGCAGTAGGCCCTGAATGGCGGTGTGGGTGGCATCGCCCTCCTGTGCCTGGGCCCAGGCCTTCTGGGCAGCGGCGGACTCCTCACGCACACGCTGGAGGTCTTGCGCCCACAGTGCCACGGCAGCCTTGTCATCTTCACGCGGGGGCGCCGGGTATCGGCCGCTGCCCACGTCGAACAGCAGGCCTGCGATCGCGCCAAGGTCATTGGACAGGTGTTGTCGGTATTGCTCGTTCAGACGGATCACGCCCTCACGCATCGACAGGTAGTGGTCCCAGCGACCCAGTTTCACTTTGCTGCCTGTGATCGTATTGAAACCGTTGACGATGGCTGTGTTGAAAGGACACACCAGTGTGGGGTGAATGAAATAGAGCAGGTTCGCCACGGCAGGCCCTAGCCCCTTGATCTGCAATGAGTCAATGCGGCGGATGGCTTCGATGATCGCTGGCGCGTTGTCACAGCAATCGCAGCTATGCAGTAGCTGTGAAAAGGCACGCTGATTTGAGACGTTTTCATAGATATCAGGTATGCGCAGCTTGGGCTTCCACAGGAAGGCGTGGTCGGCTCCCTTGAAAATTTGCCTCTGCTCGGCTATGGACCCAACCACTGTCTCTAGGGAAGATCCCCTGTAGGCGTTACCGAATGAGCCGGCTTCTATGTCCCGCACGACTTGCCCGATGCCGCGGCGAATAGAACGGAAATTCTTGAGCCGCTCATCCCATAAAAACCAGCTCTGGTAGGTCCCACGAGGGTCGTCCCTCCAGCGTGAGATCAATGTCAGCAAGGGTGTTTGCATGAAGTCTTCGAGTTGGCTGGGTTAACAGCGGAGCTAACTGCGCATGGCCCCGGATGATTTTCGTAACCAGAAGATTATTGCTGCAGTGACCTCGCCGGCTGCTCAGCATTGAATCCAAGGCTGTGTTCTTCTCATCATGACACGCTTACTTCATCAATGAAGTCTGAAAAAACTATACGGATCACTTTGACAATCCCTAAGCCCGAGGATGGGGCTCGGCAGTAATTAATTGTTCAGTGAAGAGTCGTGCCCAAACTTTACGGATGGGCTCATAAAGATTACAGATTTGTCATAAACGAGCAGGGATCGAAGCGAGGTTGATATGGGTCAAGAGTCTGGTATCTGATAGCGTTGATAAACGAATCAACCCGTGTGTCAACCGTTCACCTACAAGGATCATCCGCGTGACCTGGTCGTCAGGCTTGAGCTACGGCCACAGGTCTGGGCCGGATTGGTCGCGCGTCGATCTTTCATTCGGAGAGGCTTTGGTGGAGGGTGAGGGCGTCTGTAGGCGTGTGTCTGCGCTAAGCACGGCCATGATTGAGGCTAGCTATAAGGCAGACCCTATGTTTACCACCCATTCCGTGGCTGGGATCACGCAGCGGTCACGCCAAGCGGCGTGAACCATGGCTGAAGCGAAAGAGTGAGGCGCCGACTGCTGTAACTGAACTATGGAAACCGTACCTGATATCCGCTACGCAAGTGCGTTCAGCAACACGCTTCAGGCATATTGGCTGGACATGCTTTGGCGTACCGCCGAGACTGCGGATGCGCTCCGACAGCGAGCCAGCAATATGACTGAACATGAGGCGGCTGGAATGCCTCCTCTTCTTCACTTCGAATCGGAAGAGGTGGTCGATGGGCACGATTTCCACCCGCCCTGTAACTATCGGCTACTGCGAGTAACGCGTTGCGGCACTGATGCGCTTGAGCGCCACGTCCGCAGGGGCGCTGCCCCGGTCATGGTCGTGGATCCTCGCGCTGGGCATGGCCCGGGTATCGGAGGGTTCAAGCGCGATTCCGAGGTCGGGATGGCGCTGCTGGAAGGGCATCCGGTTTACTTTGTTGTCTTCGATCCCGAGCCTGTCCCAAGCCAGACGTTGGGCGCTGTTATCGGTGCTCTGGCCTTGTTCATCGATCTCATCGCTTCCTTGCATGAGAACCGCCGGCCTATCGTTTACGGCAACTGTCAAGGTGGCTGGGCCTTGGCGGTGGCGTTGTCACACTGTCAGCACCACGCTGCACTCGCAGTCCTTAACGGTTCACCGCTTTCCTATTGGGCCGGTGAGCAAGGAGTGAATCCGATGCGTTTGGTGGGTGGGTTCACTGGCGGAGTCTGGCCTGCCCACTGGGTTTCTGACCTGGGCGGTGGCACATTCGATGGCGCGTGGCTTGTACAGAATTTTGAGGGACTGCGACCCGAAGGTGTATTTCACAAATACGACGAACTCTTCGCCCATCCAGAATCCGAGCGCGAGCGCTTTCTTGAGTTTGAACGCTGGTGGGGCGGGTTTTATTTTCTCGGTCGAGAAGAGATCGTAGCGATTGCGCGCGACCTCTTTGTCGGGAACCTTTTGGCCGACGGTCAGGTGAAAGTCGACGATCACTGCCAGGCGGATCTCAAGAGTATTCGAACGCCGCTCGTCATTTTTAGCTCCTATGGGGACAACATCACACCGCCTCATCAGGCGCTAGGGTGGCTGCCCGCTGTTTATCCCTCGACTAAGGCGCTCGTCGCCGCGGGACAGCGAATTGTCTATCTGACACATCGAGAGGTTGGGCACTTAGGAATTTTCGTGTCGGCCAGCATCGCCCGGCGAGAGCATCGGGCTATCTTGCATCACGCCTCTGAGATCAAGAGACTCTCGCCTGGCCTCTACGAGATGATTTTGGAGGATTCGGCCCCCTCGCAGGAGGCCCAGCCTGCCCGGTTTGAGGAGCGACGTGTTGAGGACTTGGGCTTCGATCCAGCCCCTGCGGGATTCGAGAGCGTCAAAGATTTATCCGAGAGGCTGGAGAGTTTTTACGCATCTTGGATATCACCCTCTATTCAGTTGGTCGTAAACCCAGCCATTGCTCGCCAGTTTCGAGTATTTCACCCGATGCGCACGAGCCGGATGATGTGGTCCGAACGTATGACACCTGTACTGTCCTGTTTGCCTTGGATCAAGGCTTGGCTTGAGCCTTTTAGCCAAGGTGAGGCCAACCGAGTTGTAAATCCCTGGTATCGCATGGAGCGGGTAGGTGCAGAAGCGGTCGGGCAAGGATGGACTGCATGGCGCAAAGTCCGTGATTGTTGGGCCGAAATGGTTTTCATGCAGAGCTACTCGAGTTGGCAGATTCCGCCGTCAACAAAGGAAAGGGGCAGTGATGACACCCATCCAGCTCAAGCATTTGCCGTTGATTCTTCAACTGATAGTGGGACTGTGGCTTGCCCCAGTTGCAGCACAGTCGAAAATGGAAAAGTCGGGCGTGACAATGTATTGGGGTCTGGTGCCCGCCGAGGTCGTCGCAAAAAGCCATCCAATTGAAAGTTTGCACGGAGGGCCGCCCTCTACTGGCGGTCAACTGCACCATCTTGTGGTGGCACTGTTCGACTCGAGCACTGGTAAGAGGATTGGTGATGCGGTCGTGCGGGCTCAGCTCAGCGAATCCGGAATCATTGATGAGCCGCCCAAGTACTTAGTCCCGATGAAAGTCAACGATCTGGCGAGCTACGGGAAGGTCTTCAGCACAGCCAAGGAAGGGCCCTATCGCTTCAGGCTATGGGTACGTCTGCCCCAGCGGCAAGATGACCTTGAGTTTCTAATCTCTGCTTGGTCCCCTCATCGTACCGAGCGGTAAGGCTAAGTTGTGTGGGAAGACGCCCTTCTCTGATCCGGCCGGATTGATTACTCACTTGCCTTCTGCGGGACTGGAGGATGCTGCTGAGGCTTGTGGAAATGAGCATGACAAAACGTGGTCACCAAAATTACAAATTTGTCATCTATCAGGCCGTCAACGGTAGGAGTTGATTTACCTCAAAAAGTGGTGAGTTTGCTCGGGAGATAAACCTACTCATGCGCGTGCTGTGTGATCAACTGGCCGTCAAGGAGTTTTATTCTTATGTCCCAGCAAGTGAGAGATGCCGTCGTTGATCCCGTCTGCGGGATGCCTGTTGAACCTGAAAAATCTCATGGACGGGCGTGGCACGGTGGACAAATTTTTTACTTTTGCTCGGCAAATTGCCAGCATCGGTTTGAAGCTAATCCTGAGCAGTATGCCGGCAAGGGGCTGGTGACGGCAGAGCGGCCTGATACCGCTTCCCATGCAATGCCGGCAACGCCCGTCCGGGGCCAACACGCCGCACACGCCATAGCAGGCCGCGGCGGGTCACTACTTCCTCGCCTTGACTCTTCAGTTGCGTCGGAAAAGGCCAAGGACCCCATCTGCGGCATGCTGGTCGACAAGGCCACAGCCTTGCATACCGAGCGTGCGGGCCGCCACTACTATTTCTGCAGCACCGGTTGCCAGCGCACCTTCGAGTCGCCCGAACAGGAACTCAAGTCGATGCGCACGCGGGTATCGATCGCCCTGGGCGGTGTTCTCCTGCTGGCCATCATGCGGGCCGGCGCGTTCCTGGCCCTAGCCACTGGCGCCACCATCGTCAGTTGGGCGCCGATCGATGCACTGCCGTGGTTCACCTGGGGCATGTGGCTATTCCTGCTGGTGACGCCCGTTCAGTTCATTGGAGGCTGGGGGTTCTACGTCGGCGCGTGGAATGCCATGCGCAACCGGGCCGTCAACATGGACCTGCTGATCGCCCTTGGAACGAGCGTGGCGTACTTCTACAGCGTCGCCGTGGTTTTCTTTCCGGAGGTGCTTCCCGTCAAGGTCGAGGAAAGGGACGTCTACTTCGAAGTTTCGGCGGTCATCATCGCGTTCGTCCTCCTGGGCAAGTACATGGAGGAGATCATCAAGAAGCACTCCTCCGCAGCAGTGCGCAAGTTGCTTGATCTCAAGCCCGCGACGGCTCACGTGGTGCGCGATGGCCAGGAGATGGAAGTCCCGGCCGAGAGCGTGATGGTGGGGGAACTGTTGATTGTGCGTCCCGGCGAGAAAGTCCCGACCGACGGTGAAGTGATCGAAGGCGCGTCTGCGGTCGATGAGTCCATGCTCACCGGGGAGTCCATGCCTGTGGAAAAGCGGCCTGGCGCGCGGGTGATTGGCGGCACCCTGAATCGCACGGGCATGTTTCGTTTCAAGGCCACAAAGGTGGGGGCCGAGACCGCACTGGCCCAGATCATCAGGATGGTTGAGGAGGCCCAGTCGAGCACCGCACCCATCCAGCGTATCGCGGACCAGGTGACCGGTTATTTCGTGCCCAGCATCATTACCGTGGCCATTCTGGCCTTCGCGGGCTGGTGGCTCGTCGGAAATTTCCCGCAAGGCCTGCTCGCGTTCATCGCTGTCCTGATCATCGCCTGCCCCTGCGCCTTGGGCATTGCCACTCCGGCGGCCCTCATGGTGGGGGTAGGTCGTGGGGCGCAGGCGGGCATCCTCATCCGCGGAGGTGAGGTCTTGGAGAAGGCGGAAAAGCTCACGGTGGTGGTGTTCGACAAGACTGGAACGCTTACAAAAGGCGAGCCCAACGTCACTGACGTCGTTGCCTTCAATGGTTTTGCCGAAGCAGATGTGCTGCGCCTCGCCGCCGCCCTTGAGATGGGGTCAGAGCATCCGCTAGGCGAAGCCATCGTGCGCGGTGCGAAGGGGCGCGACATCGTCATAGGTGCAGTCTCTAGCTTCGAGTCCGTCCCTGGGCACGGCGTACAGGGCGAGACCGAGGGCCGCAGGGTCCTCTTAGGTAATCGCCGCTTCCTCACGCGCTCTGGCATCGCCTCGGCCGAGGCCGAAGAGGTCATGCAGTCGCTCGAGCGTGACGGCAAGACTGCCATGCTAGTGGTGGTCGATGGCGCGCTGGCCGGTATCGTCGCCGTTGCCGACACGCTCAAGGATGAAGCCAAGGAGGCCATCGCACAACTCAGGGCCGAGCGTGTTCAAGTCGTCATGCTCACTGGCGACAACCAGAGGACTGCACAAGCGATTGCCCGAATCCTCGGAATTGATGAGGTCATAGCTGAAGTCCTTCCACAGGACAAGGCCGCCAAGATCAAGCAGTTGCAGGAGCAGGGCAAGGTCGTCGCCATGGTTGGTGACGGGGTCAATGACGCTCCGGCGCTAGCCACAGCCGATATCGGAATCGCCATCGGTTCGGGTTCAGACGTGGCCAAAGAAACCGGCGGAATCATTCTGGTCAAGAACGACGTGCGGGATGTGGTTACAGGAATCCGCCTTTCACGCGCCACCATGCGGACGATCAAACGAAACCTTTTTTGGGCTTTTACCTATAACGCCATCGGGGTGCCGATTGCCGCCTTTGGCCTTCTAAATCCCATCATCGCGGCTGCGGCAATGGCGCTCTCTTCGCTGTCGGTGATCGTCAACTCGGCTTTCCTGAAGCGAGCCAAGCTTTGAGCAGGAGGATGCAATGGCCGAAATTCAAACTCGACCGACACGGCTTGCACAAGGAATGCGCCTGTGCGCAGTGCTCATGGGGGCACTGGGTATCTATGTCCTTGCGAGCGAAGGCTTGAGTTGGTGGCGTATTGCCCTTGGCCTGCTTTTGTTGGCCTGTCCCGTATGGGTAGTCTGGGCCGCGTTGCGAATGAGCCGACAACCCCTCGAATTGCCGGAAAGCACTGATTCTTGTTGCAAGGAGAAGAAATGAACCATGACCACCAGCATCACGAGGAGTCTCCTCGGCGTTCGGGCTCTCACTCTTGGATCGTGTTTGCCGTGTTAGCGGGCATCGGCGCGTTCTTCCTGATTTCGGAGCACCGGGCCCACCTCTTTGGGGTCTTGCCCTACCTGCTGCTGGCGCTGTGTCCGTTAATGCACCTCTTTCACGGCCATGGGGGACATGGCGGACACGGTGGTCACGGAGTACCCGGGGGAAAAGATGGCTCGCGTAGCGGCGATAGCAACAACGATCGAAAGGACTGGTGATGCACAACGAACCTTCCGGCTACGGCCTTTGGAGCCTGGTGATCGTCAATTCCCTGGTATTCATCATCTTCGCCTTCAGCTTCTCCCGTCCCCGGAACGCACGGGACTGGCGCGCCTTCGGAGCCTTCTCGGCCTTCCTGGTGGCCCTGTTCACCGAGATGTACGGGATCCCGCTCACGATCTACATGCTTTCGGGCTGGCTCAGCACCAAGTTCCCCGGGGTGGACTGGCTTTCCCACGACGCCGGCCACCTGCTGGAAATAATGTTCGGCTGGAAGGCTAACCCGCACTTGGGCCCGTTCCACATTGCCAGCAACGTGCTGATCGCTCTGGGCTTCTTCATCCTGGCCAAGGCCTGGAACGTGCTCTGGCAAGCCCAGCGCGAGCACCGTCTGGCCACGACGGGCCTGTACGCGCGCCTTCGCCACCCCCAGTACCTGGGCTTTGTGGCGATCCTGTTTGGTTTCCTGCTGCAGTGGCCCACGATCCTGACCCTGGCGATGTTCCCCGTCCTGGTGGGGATGTACGCCTGGCTGGCCCGTCAGGAGGAGCGCGACATGGAAGCCCAGTTCGGGCAGGCCTGGCGCGACTACGCCGCCCGCACCCCGCGCTTCATCCCCCGGTGGGGCGGTGGACCCTCCTCGCCCGACCACCGCTCGGCCTGAGGCTGCACGCGCATGGACGACATCAAGCGAAACAGTCTCTGGTACTTCCTCGGCGTTCTGGTCGTCCTGCTGCTGATGCAGGAATGGCTCGATCCCCGCCATACGGAGACCCTGGCCTACAGCGACTTCAAGCAGGCCGTGCAGGAAGGGCGCATCCGCGAGGTGACCCTCAGCGACGGCATCGCCAGCGGCATCCTCGACCGGCCCGATGCAGCCAGCCCGGTTCCCGGGCAGGCCGCCAGCAGCGGTGCCCCTGACGGCAAGGCGGTGGAACACCGCTTCGTTACCACGCTGGTCAACGACCCGGGTCT
>VFQS010003228.1_pt1 | contig 12592 bp, 23 predicted proteins | sample 3512361 | NCBI WGS metagenome assembly VFQS01 (sample SAMN10412375, study PRJNA504923) | tailings metagenome | isolation source: Relicate 1 Philex TSF3 active mining | place: Philippines
TAAATACTTCATCAACTTCTTGGTCAGATAGTTGTCCATCTTTCAGGAATGCTTTAGCAAGTTCTGTTAACACTCCTGCTACTGCTAGACCTCCAGCGATTGCTGCAGATTTAACTGGTTCTACTCCAGCAAATGCACCAACACCTACTGATGGTAAAGCATAGGATATGAATAGTGCTAGTGAGCGTAAGATTACGTCTTTAATTACTTGTAGTGTCATTTAGTTCTTCCCATTCTCCTCGGTTATCGTTCCATACATATCTTAATCCGTCTGTTGGGTATGGAACTGGTGCTTCCCATTGACAGGTTTCTTCATTTAAAATCCATTTACTAAATGGTTTTGGTGCTATAAAAGCATCACGTTCTGGGTCATAAGTATATCCAATACCTGCATAGTTTTTACGATAGTTGCCATTATAAGAAGTACGTTTACAAACTTGGTTACGAAAATTACCATACCATTCTTCAGGAGTTAAATCTTCAATAAGTTCTGTTTCATCAACACCTGTTATTACTTCAGTAACAATATTTCTATTATCAAGAAAAGCATAATGAGCCATTATGAGAATGTCACCGTTCCTGTTCCTGCTGTAAAAGTATAAATTTTAAAACCACCAGATGATGTATTTGTTTGAGTTAAACCTGAACCAACAATAATATTTCTAGTGTCAGGAAATTTTAACACAACTAAACCTGAACCGCCTGCCGCACCAGCACCACCAAATGGAGAACCGCCTCCTCCTCCACCACCAGTGTTAGCAGAACCAGCAGTACCATTTGCAGCATTTGTTTTAGCAGCACCAGCCCCACCACCAGATGAAGCAGTACCACCCCAACATCCACCGCCGCCTCCGCCACGGCTTACAGATGAACCAGTAATACTTGAAGAAAGTCCAGCACCTCCAGCACCACCTTGACTACTTGCTACACCGTTTCCTCCAAGACCACCAGCACCTCCACCTCCACCACTTTGGTCAGGTGAAGCACCATTACCACCAGCATAACCTTGAGTAGGGCTTGCAGCAGAACCACCAGTTGTGCCTTTAGCACCACCACCGCCACCAGAACCACCACTTACACCGTTACCTGCGTTAGCACCACCACGTCCACCGCCAGTAGATGTAATATTTGCAAAAACACTATCGTTACCATTATTGTTTACAGTACCTCCGGCGCCAACAGTTACAGTATAAACTTCTCCTTGAATTATTGTTGCTGGATTTTCAGCAGAACCCCCACCACCAGTTGTTTCGCCAGTAGTAGAATTTCGGTATCCACCTGCTCCTCCACCTCCACCGTCATCATTAAATCCTCCACCGCCACCAGCGATTACAAGATATTGAACAGTAAAAGAATTATTAAGAGCATTAGATGCTTGGTTTAAACGATTAAATTTTTGTAAACCAATTAAATTAGAAGAACTAGTTTTAGTTACAGCCATTAGGCTATTTCACTTCCAAAAATATTAAAAGAAAGATTAGCAGTAGAAGCATAAACTGTTACAACATCTGTTGCTGCAAGAGTAATACCAAGAGTCAAATTAATAGAATCATTAGCAGGAACAGTTGCATCATAAGCAATATAATGTTGATTAGCAATAGTAGCACCTGCAGGTCTAACTGCTATACGATATGTTGCAGAAGTATTAGCACGATTACACACCGTGATAGTAGAAACCACAGCAGACTTACCTGAACCAACAGTGTATATATCTGTGTTTGTTGTTGCACTTGGCGCAGACTGAGCCAACACTTTATATGTACTTGCCATTTATATTTTTCCTTTAGTTTGTTCTATATCTGATAACAACAATGCCATCACTACCATTACCACCAGTATGTCCACCTTCACCAAGGTCAGCAGAACCACCACCAGCAGAACCATTGTTAGCAATAGTTGCAGATTGTCCTTGTTGTGAACCCCATAAACCACCACCATTACCAGCGCCAGCGCCACCACCGTAGCCACCAACACCACCTTGGCTTGGGCTATTAATACCATTACCTCCGCCACCGCCTGCAGCGTATTGAACAGCAGAACCAGTACGAATAGAATTACTTATAGGTGTACCACCGTTAACATCTGAACCAGCAGAAGCAGAACCTCCACCGCCTCCACCTGCTTTATCATATCCTCTACCATTAGCACCGTTATAACCTTGACCTGATGTACCAGCACCTGCAGTACCACCGCCACCACCAGAACCGCCACTAGCAGCACTAGGACCACCATAAAAAGAACCACCACCGCCACCTATAGCAGTTTGTGAATTAAAACTTGAATTACCACCAGAATTACCTGCTGCTCTATAAACACCAGTACCACCAGCACCAACAGTTACAGTATATGCACCTGCAGCAATATTAGTAAATGAGCCAGTAAGAACACCACCAGCACCACCACCACCGCCACCAGTGTCATTATTTGAACCTGAACCGCCACCACCACCAGCGACAATTAAATAATCAACATCGCCACCAGATAGCACATTAAAAGTTGTATCACCAGTTGATGTAAAAGAATGAACTTTATAATCAACACCACCAGAAGAATAAGTGGTAATAGTTCCACCTGTTGCTTCAAATGGTGCTGAACCTTGAGAACCAAGAATAATCATTAGAGCACCAAGTTACCGAAAGCAACCCAAGTATCTGTATCAGTTTTCAACACACCAGCAACAGCATACTGTGCTTTCAATTTAAGTTTAGCATTTTCTGATTGAACAGAAACACCAGAAGCACCAGTAATTAAAACTGGACCAGTACCTGTTTGAATAAAGTTAACAACACTACCTGTAGGAAATGCTACAGAAGCATTAGTTGGAATAGTTACAGTACCAGTAGAAGAAGTATTAAAAGGTAATACTTTACCTTGGTCATTTAAAGTTAAAGTATAGTTACCAGTATTACTATTAAATCCATAATAGATAGCACCAGCAGTTAATGTTCCACCACCAGATGCTGCAGTGTGAGTATGTGTAGCATTAGCAAAAGAACTAATAGTAGGTGTAGTAAGAGTCTTGTTAGTTAAAGTTTGGGTATCTGTTGTACCAACAACTGAACCTGTAACACCGTGAACTGCACTAGATGCAGCAATATGTTCTTGAGGTTCACGTAAATCACGTGCAGAGATAACGTGTTTAACAGCAACACCAGCATCGTGAGAAGTAGCAGAAGTACCATCTTGACCACGAACAATAGTAAGAGTTGTGCCTGCTGCAGCAGTTACGTTAACAAGTTCTTCACTTGAAGTGTCATAACTTAAAGCCAAAGTATATGGATATGAAGCAGGAAACCCTGAAGTAGAAGCAACTGTGATAGAAGTTGCAGAACTGTTAATAGCACCAGTTAAAGTGGTGTCAACAGCAGTAGACGAATAATAGCGATTAACAGGCATCTGTTACCTTCCGTATCTTACGCGAATTGGGAAATCTTCCTGCTGACGTTTAGAAGCAACAGAAAGTCTTTGTTGATATAGTTGAAAAAGAGCACGAGTAACAGTTCCACCAGAACCAACAGGTGCAGACTGGTCAATAGCATCAACCTCTGCTGTTTGACCAGGAAGACGAGCAACATCCAAATATCCTGCAACACGATAAGCAGCACCCAACACAACAGGTTCCTTAGCGTAAGCAGGCAAATAAGTTACATCTTCAAAATCATCAGACGGTAAATACATTTCTTGAGGTTGACGTGAATAAACAACGTGAACAGTGCGACCAGGAACAATACCATCATAAACAGAAATAGTTTTACCAGTATTAAAAGTACCAACATAAGCATTTTTATTTATAGCGTATTGTCTGACAGGAAGCCATTCTTGTGTAGGACCAGTTGTTTGCCAACTAACAGCCAATATTTCATCAGCCTCACTTGGAAGTTCATAAGTGTTTTGGCTGGAGATAAAACTAAAAGTAGTGTAGAACACACCAAATATGTCTGGGAACACACCAGTTACAGAATTGTTTATTTGTTTAGCAATAACGCTTCTTGGAAAACTTGGAGAAATAGTAACCCTATCCCCAATAGAATGTGGTGCCTTTTGTGTACCACGAAACCCACGACCATAAGGTGCAAGAGTAGCAGTGTTAGTTGCCCTATCAAAAGATTCAACCCACATTAACTCATCGCCAACTTCAACAAGACCTTTAGATAAAGTAGCAGCATCAGACACAACCATAGTAGTCTGTGTGTCAGTCATAGCGGAAGTTAAATATGTTGCCTGGTCTTGGCGTTGAGTATAGCCAGATAAAGCAATAAGTGTTTCATCAACAAGGTCAGAAAATGATGGCATTAGGAAGCAACCTCTCTCAATGCAGGAATAGCCTCAAGGCCAGTAGTTCCTGCTAATTCGTTACATACAGCGTTTAAACCTTTATAGTTTGCTGGGCTACGTCCTGCTTGTGCCTTCTGATTTAATGCACCAAGAAGTTCAAGACCAGAAGTACCAGCCCAAGCATTTGCTGCACCGGCTTCTTCCTTATATGCTGTACGTGCAGGATAAGATGCACCACCGTTAGCAAGTCTGTTTAATTCGTCAACAAGAGTTGACCCAGCAAAACCATAAGTCATTATTTCTTCTTTCTAGCCACAGCCATATTGTCAATCAGATTAGGATAAGGACGACCTGCTTTTTTAGCACGAGCCTTAGCCGCAGCCTTTTGACTGTCAGACAATTTAGTTGATTTCTTCTTAGGATTCTTAGTTTCCCAAACAGGTTTCTTTTTCATTTACAGTTACAGTCCCACGCTCTAAGTGATTTATTGATACGACTGTTAGGGTCTCTAGCAGTCTTAGCAGAAGTAAGTTTAGATTTCATACCACACATACGGCTACAGAAAGACTTACGTCTACCAGCAGCCTTAGGTGATTTTTTTGCTTCTGCTTTTTTTACAGGAGGTTTAAGGTTACCGCCTGTTGCTTTATTGTATGAAGCACGTCCCTTAGCGTTTAAACCACCTTTAGGGTTCTTGCCTTCTTTACGAGTCCAAGCAGGTGATTTAGCCATCTATTTCTTCTTCTTAGATTTTCCAGCCTGAGATAAAGCAATAGCGATTGCTTGTTTCTTAGACTTAACCTTCTTAGGTGACTTACCAATATTAAGTTCACCCTTTTTAAATTCTTTCATAACTTTAGAAATCTTTGCTTGTGCTTTAGTTTTCTTCATTATTCTTTATCCTTTGGTTCGTTAGAGTATTCTCCTACTTCAACATATTTTGGTTGAGGTCTTCTTGCAGGTGTTTTACCTGAAGCCTTAGCAGGTTTGTTTACTGCTGAACCGCCAACACCGTAAGGATTCACAGCGCCGTAGCATCCACATTCGTAACACATATTTATATTCCTAACTTGTTTATAGCCTTCGCTACCTTCTTGTTGGCAAGCCTATGTGCTGGGGCCATAGTTTCCCCATTATAAGGTTTACCAAGATTTTCACTTGCCGTTACCGCATCCTTAACAGCCTTCATACTTGTACCGGCAGGTTGAATACCTTGCTTCCTAGCATCAGCGTAGGCGTTAAGTTCAGCATCCCATTTCTTTTTAGAAACAGTTCTTGTATGTGCAGCATCACCAGGATGCAGTTCAAGAGTTCCTGCTTTGCAACCAAAGCAGCCCTCAACAAAAATTTTATGAGTGCGCTCTCTATGTAAACTCATTGTCCCACTACCTTTAATTTAAATTTATTATGTGGACAACCTTTAAAATATTGTTTTGCAGAATTACAGTTGTAACATAATAATTGAAAATTATCTTTAGGAAATCCACGTTGTCTTAACCAACGATATACAGAAACTCCAGCAGCAGTTCTTTTTCCAGATATTTGTTTTCTATGTTCTGCACCATCATTATTAATATGGTCTATAGAAAGAAACTCTGGAGTATTTTCACCACAACAAGCACAAGCATTGCCATAAGCATTTAGCATTTCTTGTTTTAATCTACGTGCTTGTCTTCTACCTTGTTCTCTTTTAAGTTCAGGATTATTTAAACGCCATTCTTTAACACGTTTAGTATGGCAAGGTTTACAATATATATTTAAACCATCTTTAGATGCTTTACGTTTTCTGTATTCAGTTAAAGGTTTATTTATTTTGCAATCGGAGCAAATTTTATTTGACATTTTCCTCCAACCATTTAACATTATCAATCAGACGGCCATCATTAGGATTAGCCTCAAGCGCCATCTTAGCATACTTTAATGCTTCTTCTTTTTTACCTAACTGCCAACCAGACACAGCCAACAAATCATAACAGCGCCAGTCCCAAATAGACTTATCATTCAAATAATGGGTTTGTGGTTCAAGTTCATTAATCTTACTCGCAGCATCCCAACAACCCTGCCAGTTACCGACAGTGTAAGAGAACTGGGCGAAACTAAACCAAGGCTCTAACTCGTTAGGGTTCTCTTTGATTGCTCTTTGAAACCATTGTAAAGCGTTCTCATTATTACCGAGTTCTTGCGAGGCTTGACCTGCGGCCCTACACACAGCAGAACGTTCAACATACCAACCGCCCGCCTGTAGGGTACTGAAAGCAGATTCTATAACTTTGTCCCATTTGCGGTGAAAAAAGTATTCACGGGTCAAATATGCCCACATACGGGCATCACGTGGGTCTTCGTGCACTGCCGCTTCAAGCATCGGCAGATAATAAGTTCTAGCCTTAGAATCATCAGGTTTATGAAAAACTGTCAAATCATAATCTAAAGTTTTCTCTTCACCCTCGGCATAGCGGAAGGTTACTTCGTGGCAGGGTTTAATCCAACGATAACCCCACCTTGCGTGAAGCCTATTATTGTTTTTCCACTTGTTACCTGTGTTCCACCACAACCAGCCACGACCAGTATCAGGTTCCCAAGTTTCACGAATAGTGTGAAAAAAGTCTGACTCAGGTATTTCATCCATATCAAGTGATAAACAAACATCAACATCATCAGGCACTAATGCTAGTGCTGCGTTGCGGGCATCATCAAATCTGAAAGGTTTCACAGATATTTGATGAACAATAACACCTGCTTTACGCAAGATGTCTTGTGTTCCATCGGTTGAGCCTGTGTCTGCTACTATGCGGATGTCTGCATCTTTTGTTGCTTCAGCCCAACGGCTTGCGTGTTTTACTTCATTTAATGCGATTGTGTATACTGCTATTTTTGGTTTCTTCATTTGTCCCCTTATGAAGTTAAACCGCTAAGGTTTGTAGTTCTTCTTCTGTTAAACCTAGTGCTGTTAGTTTTGCTAACGCTGATTCGCGTACTGCTTCACGTTCAGCCTTTGCTGCTTCTGCGGCTTCGTGTTCTGCTTGACGTTGTGCCAACTCTTCTTCAGTTGGTTCTTCCAAGTAGACTGGTACTACTGAGTCTGCTGGTGTTATGTCTATTGGTTCTTTTGGCATTTATTTTCCTTTGTTAGTTGTATCCGTAAACGGAAATTGTTCCTGTTAAAGTTGTTGTTGAACTTGTTAAAATTGTTAAAGAATCATAAGCAGTTGAAACATTATGAAAAATATTTCCTATTGTTGCTTGAAAAGTTGTTCCATCTTGTTGAACACCCATACCTTGTCTAATAATAATTGTTGGTATAGCACTAATAGGATTTAGCATATCAAATACTGCACCATAAGCGTGATATGTATTACCAGCATCCATATTTGCAAGATAACCTAAAGTACCACTAGTTGTTGAAAAAGAACCTGAACCACCTGTTTGATTTAAAAATTGTGATATAGAAACATAATTAGCGCTAGTATCATCACTACCAGAAACTCTTAATCTAAAACCCAAAATACTGTCTACTGCAGAAATTGATGTTATATCTAAAACAACACGATAATTTTTATATGTTGAACTAAAACAATTATTTAAAGAAACAGAACTTGCACCACTAAAAGTTACTGTTCCTAATGAATCTGCTGAACCTGTACCAGAACCCACAGCAACAGAAGAAGGAATAACCTTAGCCAACCCTGCGCGTGAACCCCAATCAGCCGTTTGTCTAGACCTAGTCATTATGCTCCCTCATAAACGCCACTAACTTGGATTCTATCAGTAGAACCCCAAGTAAAAGGAACTGTTGAAGTTACTTCAGCAACAGAACCATAAGTACCAGCAGTATTAACTGGTCTAACAATAATTAAAGAAGCATCAGACGAGTTAGTATTTATTGCTCCAGGATATGCTGCTGTACCTGTATCACTAAACATACAATTAAAAATACCTGTACCCCAAACACTAGACCTATTAATAGGTAAAGTTAAAGATAAAGGGTTACCTGCTACTGAAGTTGTTGTTCCAAAACTAAAATCTATTGCAAAAAAAACAGTTTTACCTATTTGTCTATATTTAGCATAATTATATGTACCATTACCAACTGTAAGATTAGTCCAACTTGGAGTCCAAGATGTCCAAGCAGTAGCCAAAGAACCAGTACCACCGATTAAAGCATCAATCTGTGATTGAGTGTAAGTGTTAGCAACAGTGAAAGCAGTATAAGCAAAAACCTCAACCACATCATTCAAAGCAAGAGCAGACAAACCAGTAATAGAAGTACCATTAGTAGCCGTATAATCAACACCACGAACCTGCAAAGCACCATTAACATAAACTTGTTCAGAACCTGCAACATAAGCCAAAGTTAAACCGTTAGCGTCTACACCTGATATTGAGGTTTGTCCTGCTGATGCAACAAAATAGTATCTTGTTAGTTGACGATTGTATGTGTCTACGTCACCATCGGAGTCTATCCAGATGTCTCCTGTTGCTGGTGCTGTTGGGGCACTTGTTTGGTATGCGAATGGTGATTGTGGTGTTGTTGGTCCAACGAGTTCAAAGGATGAACCGTTCCAAAAGTATAGTGGTTTAGTCATTGTTAACCGTTCTTATAACCATAAATTGAAACTGTACCTGTAACAGTTCCAGTCAAAGGAAATAAAGTAAAAGAAGTATATGAAGTTGTTACAGACATTGAACTTGTTGATAAAACTTGTCCTGCTGTTACAGAACCTGCGTAAATTTGTTGTTGATTCATTGTTGTATATGCTGTATCAAATGGTTGATGAATATGAATAACATTTGATTGTTGTAAACCATTTCTAGATTCACCAGTCCACCAATAAGTTGCAGGACCACCAATAGAACCACCTGTAGGTGTTGATGCTGCAATAGTTTGATAAATACCAACTGAATAATAATTAGCAGATGAATTATCTGTTGTTCCATTTCTTAAACGCATACAAAAAGTATTATCAGTTGAACCTGTAAAATTTAATTGAATAACATAATCTTTATATGTTGAACTAAAAACATTGTTAAGACTTACAGATGAAGCACCAGAAAATGTAACGGTACCTTGTGTTCCAACAGAACCACTACCACTGCCAACTGCTACGGAAGTAGGAACAATAAGTTTCATACCAGGAGTATTATCAGCATAAGACTGAGTAGCATAACCAGCCAAAGACTCAACCTCAGAAGCAACACTAACCCAAGCAGAACCAGACCAAACATACATCGGTTTCGGCATAACTACATTCCACCTAACATAAACGGATGAATACCCTCATTATACAACTCGGTCTTCAACAAATAATCATTCTGATTCAAACCAGTAGTAGTACCATCTTCATCAATCCACAACACACCAGAAGCACCAGTAGGGGCAGTAGTTTGATAATAAAACGCTGCACCACCAGCACCCGTAGCACCAGTCGCACCAGTAGGACCAGTCGGACCAGCAACTGTAGAATCAGCACCAGTCGGACCTGTAGGACCCGTAGGACCAGTAGCACCTGTTACACCAGTAGGACCAGTTGCACCCGTTGCGCCATTAGAACCAGCAACACCAGTAGCCCCAGTAGCACCTGTAGGACCTGTAGGTCCTGCTACGGTAGAATCTGCCCCTGTCGCTCCTGTTGCTCCAGTTGGGCCAGTCGCCCCAGTATTGCCCTGTGCTCCCGTGACACCAGTAGGGCCCGTAACGCCCTGAACACCTTGAGGTCCTGTATCACCTGTTGCACCTGTCGGTCCAGTACCACCAGTTGGACCGGTGACACCTTGAACACCTTGCGAACCAGTGGGACCTGTAGCGCCTGTATCACCAGTTGCTCCTTGAGCACCAGTAGCGCCAGTTGAACCTGTCGGACCAGTAACACCTTGTTCACCTTGAGAACCTGTTGGACCAGTCGCACCCGTACCTCCTGTTGCACCCGTAACAGATGCACCCGTTGGACCAGTAGGTCCAGTAACACCCTCAGCACCCTGAGGACCTAAAACACCTAACTCAACAACAACAGTCTCTTCATATTCAACATTAAGAGTAGTAGTAGTTGTAGGAATCTCAACAACTGCTGTAGAAAAAACTGTAGCCATTTAAGAAGTAACCCCTTCATAAACAGTAAAGCCACCCTCAAGAAGACGAGTCACAGTACCACCAGGAGCAGTAACTTCCAAATCATAAACATAATTACCTGCAGCCAAACCAGCAGTAGTAGCAGCAGAAAGAGTCATAGTGAACTTACCATCAGTAGTGCCAGTAACAATACGGCCATTATCTGTTGACAAAACAATAATAGAAGTCTCTGAACTTGGAGAATATTTGACAGTTAAAACAGCAGTATAACCTGTAACATTCACATAGGTTCCATCAATTTTCCACTGCGGTGCCAAAGTCCAAGTTGAACCTTGATACACCTTCATATTATATCTACCTGGTGTCATTTATTCCTCTGTAATATATGCGCCGTAACCGGCTGCGATTAAACTTGCACGTTCCGAATCTGAAATCAAAGTAGCGTGACCACCTGGATAATAATATGCGGCAGACTGAGTCTCATCCACACTAGGGGTTCTAACGCTGTAATACGTCCCATTAGTTCTTTGTAAAATACTATTAGCCCTATTAAGTTTATATCTATAAAACAATGCACCCAACCCTGCAGGGCCTTCAGCAACAGTAGGTGGTGTGAAATAATATGCCATTGTTCTCCTCAAATAATGTAACCCCCACCATAAAGATGGGGGTCACGATTAGACTGAACCTTAATTAAGCAATGCTTGAAGAAGATTCAATACGGTATAGGGCTGCTTCGCGGTAGCGAGCAAATCCTAGAACGCCGTACCATCCGATTGGACGGAAACGCATTAATTTATCAGTCACAGGACCGATAATTACGTGTGGTTCTTCAGCAACTGCTTCAGCAAGTGCTTGTTTACCAGCAAGGATTGTGCGATATACGCGTGCACTTGAACCACCGTCTGTAGCGTTGTACATACGTGGTGATTCAACGAACATTGCACCTTCATACACACCGATAGACCCTGGCCATAAGTTACCAGCACCTGATTCGTTGTATACGTGTGCTTCGCGCCATCCACCTGCACCTGTTTCAGCACGAAGGTCGTGTGAAACTTCAGGGTGGATACCAACCCAGTATAGGTCACCTACACGTGGGACGGCTTTGTTAGCACGTAATTTAGCAATAGCCTTACGGATATTTGCTGAGGTGATGGTTGAACCAGCAGTAACACCTGTGGTTGTTGAACCTCCACCTGAATAAATTACGTTGCTTCCTTGACGAAGAACGGTTTGTGCAAATCCGTCAATAGAATCTGCCATATTGAATGCAATGATGTCAGCAATCGCTGGGTCAACATCGCTCAATGAGAACAGTTCTAATTTACGGGTTGCAATAGCAGCGTTACCGTATTCGTTTAGAGTTACGGTTACGGTGCTTGTGTTTCCTAAAGCAACTGCATCTGGGTCAGTTGTTTCAGTTAAAGTACCAGTTACTGCAGATAAATCTGTGTATAATTGGAATACGACAGATGAACCTGGCATTGCTTGTTGAACTGGACGCTTGTCTGCAACATCTCTGATTAGAGGCATTGCACGCAATGCGAATTCTACATAACGGTCATAAGCAGTTTGTACTAAGGAAGTTCCTAAGGACGAAGTGCTTGTATCTGTATATGCATTAGCCAATGTAGTTCACCTTCTTTCAAGGTTGATAGTAGTTGCTATTACCTGCCGAGTGATTGACCGAAAATCATTTGGTCAAGTTCTTCCTTAGTCTTCGCACCCATCAACTTCTGGTAGGCGTTTCCGTCAGCAGAAGGTATTTGGGCTGTTGAAGTGCTTTGGTTGATACGTTGATTAGCGACTATCGTTTCTTCATCAACGGCTGGTTGAGCAGATTCTTCTTGTTTGGCTTGCAAACCGAACACATCACTGTATTCAGAAAGCCAAGAATCAATCTGTTCAGGGGTATCAACATCACTAGGAATAAGTTTCGCTAGTTTATCTGGTACACCCTTTGATGCCAATACATCTTTAACACTACGTGCACGAAGTTCTGAACGCATTTTGTTCAGTTCAGCCTCAATGGCTTCACGTTCCTTTTGTGCTTTCTTTAACGCTCTTCGCAAATCTGCTGGAGCATTATCTTGTTCTTCTACTTCGTCTTCGTATTCGTATTGGTTTGCTGCCATAGCAGCCACTCCCTTTCATTAAGTTGTCGTAATCCTCAACACAAACAGGGGAATTTGTGATGGCTATTACTACCGGTCTTCTTGTACGCTTCTAGGTGCCGGTGCGCCTAGCAGG
>VFQS010003231.1_pt1 | contig 12584 bp, 11 predicted proteins | sample 3512361 | NCBI WGS metagenome assembly VFQS01 (sample SAMN10412375, study PRJNA504923) | tailings metagenome | isolation source: Relicate 1 Philex TSF3 active mining | place: Philippines
ACTATCCGCAATGTCGCTTACATTTGGTTTAATGCCGCCCCTAAGTGGAACACTGTCCGCATAGGATACATTACAAACAAATGCAAGTGACATTGCTAGCAATAAAAGTTGCGATTTCATAATTGTAAGTATTTCAACAATTCTATAAAAACGCTATATGTATAATAAAGAAAAAAGTTTTATGTGGATTTTCTACGTAATATGTATAGTTATACCTTTATTATACACCGATACTGATACATATTTGTAATGGGTATGTCTTATTTTGATAGTTGGTCTTTCGGACATTTAGGTAGTGGAATATTATCATTTTCATTACTACAATATAGTAAATTACCGATACTCGTGAATTTCTTATTTGCGAATGGTATTCATTATTTAATAGAGAAAAATGAAAATAATGTGGCGCCAGATGGTGCGGTTCTTGAGACATACAAAAATCATATTGGCGACATATTTATATTTTTGTTGGGTTGGATAATTGCGTTTTTGTTCCGAACCAACAATTATGTCACTCGCGGAAATGTGCCGTGGTTATGGGGGATATTGTTATTAACTGCATCAACAGAAACATTGCGAGAGAATTATCCATATGAACCATTAATAGGAGGTGCATATTATAAACACAACGTATCACGATAATCTATTATAATTTTATATATTATATAAAAATAACTGTGTATCATTTATACTATTAAATTTAAAAATGACATCAAATATAAGTTCATATGAATTGTATAATAATTTATTAGATTTATCGGCTCAAACAAAGACAAGAAAATTGCCGCCTTGTTTTAAAATAAAACGGAAAAAACCAACAATCGCAACAACAACCGCAACAACAATCGCAACAACAGAACCAACGGCTGACCCCCCATCCCCAAAAACATCCAAACCCTTAATAATTCCCACATATAAAACATACCATACATTGAAAACCGAATACGTATGTCCCGAATTAAAGCAAATATGCGAACATTACGGCTTGAAGAAAACGGGAAACAAAACAGAATTAATAGAGAGAATAACCGAACATTTGAAGACCGGCTATTCAGCAACATTAATACAAAAGGCAATGCGAGGGCATTTTAGCCGTCAATTCATGCGTTATGTGTGCCACGCAAAAGTGTGTGTAAATGATTCCGACTTTGTAACAATGGAGCCATTAAAAGACATAACCGCCTCCCATTTTATAAGTTATAAAGATAGCGACAATTTCACCTACGGATTTGACGTCGTATCTCTCTACAATTTATACGTCAAGTCGTATCCAGATGTAAAAAATCCATACACCCGAACCGAATTTCCGTCATCCTTTTTGAGAGATTTATACAACAAATTGAAAATAGGGAAATTATTACAATACACGTATGAATTTGACATGAGTTATAAAGACGAATTAACCCCGGAAAAACGGCTTGAATTACAAATCATTGACTTGTTTCAACATATTAATTCTCTCGGCAATTACGCCGATGCCGCTTGGTTTATGAATTTAGAACGAGAACAGCACATACGATTTATCCGGGAATTGATAGACATATGGCAATACCGTGCGGAATTAACACCCGAAACCAAGCAGAACATTTGTCCGCCAAATGGCGTTCCCTTTGGTTCCGTGCCCCCGAGCATATATATTTATAACCGCGAAATGCTGCTTTCCATCAACGCCAAAGTAATAGAAAATTTAGTAAAAAATGGTACAAATCGGGATTGCATGTGCCTGGGCGCGTATTATGTTTTGGCGGCTTTGACCATTGTTAGTCAAGAAGCCCGGGCAGCAATGCCTTGGTTGTATGAATCGGTTGTGTAGTGTATGTGTAGTGTAGTGTAGTGTAATTCGGTAATTCGTTCAATTGTTGGGACCCCAATATTTAGGCATTTCCAACCACCGCATTGTTTGACATCGTATATGATGTGTGAAAAAGCGGCCTCTTAATTGTTTCCTGAAAATCACTTAAAAGGACACCGCCTAATAGTGTATATACAAACACACATAGATACGATGGCTAAGACCTCTAAGACCGCAACCGATTCCGCTGTTTCCCCTGCTCCTGCTGCCGCTGCCCCCGCTAAGGTTGAGGCTAAGGCTGCTCCCAAGGCCGCTGCCAAGGCTGCTGCTGCCCCTGCTCCCGCCGCCGCCCCTGCTAAGGTAGAGGCCAAGGTTGAGGCTGCCGCCCCTGCTGTTGAGGCTGAGGCTTCTGTCAGTTCTTCTTACACTGCTATCCTTACCCAGCTCCAGTCCGTCCAGAGCACCATTGCTTCCCTCCGTGCTCAGGTTAGAGAGCTCGAGAAGCAGCACGCCCGTGAGTTGCGCACTGCCAACAAGGCTAACAAGCGCCGCAAGCCCGCCACTGACCGCACTCCTTCTGGTTTCCGCAAGCCTACCACCATCTCTGATGAGTTGGCTGCTTTCCTCGGCAAGCCTGTTGGCAGCGTTCTTTCCCGCACCGATGTCACTCGTGAGATTAACGCCTACATCCGTGAGCACAAGTTGCAGGACTCTGGCAATGGTCGCAACATCAACCCCGATGCCAAGCTCAAGAAGTTGTTGAAGCTCAAGGCCGGTGAGGAACTGACTTACTTCAACCTTCAAAGATACATGTCTCCCCACTTTGCCAAGAGCGTCCCTGCTGCTGCCGCTCAGTAAAACCCTGACGCTTCCATAATAAAAAAAGTCAATTAAAACCCAATAAAAAACCCCGGAATAAAAAACCCCGGAATAAAAACAAATAAAACCAATAAAAACCAATAATCATAAATAAAAATATGAGATTATGATTATTTTTTTGAATTACTTATTTTATTTATTAGTATGCGGATGCGGAAGCGGAGGCGAGACATTCAATGGCATCATCGGCATTATCATCATCATCATCGTCATCAATAAACTGAAATTTGGACACATCATTCCCGTCTTGTAATGTATCTATTGTTTTACTATTTATTTTTCTAGCGCCTCGTCCACGAAAACTGTACTTGTGTCCTCTTCGCTGAGTATCTATTCCCTTACCTCTTCCCAGAATAAATTCATTCCAATCGTCGTCTTTATTCGTTATCGTCGGTGTTGTTACAGCCGCAGCAACCGGCTGTTCTTTTATTTCTTTTATTTTCGCAATAACAGCACACGACTTATTTACACCATCTTCCACGTCATCTACAAATATAAAGTCCTCTTTTGTCATAATTTGAATTATTGATTTTTTGTTTATAACTGGGGAATTACATACATTTAATTTTTTAAGTTCATGTGAATATAATTGTGAAATATCGTCATTATTGACGAGGACAAACATTTGATATACGGAATATAAATCATACACATTTTTAATACCTTTCACATTTTTATCTATCCATTCATAGAATTCCAGTGCACCACCTGATACATCATATATATTACTATTGTTGCGCGTATCACCTTCATTCCCATTTACAATTATATTCCCATTTATATTCCCACCATTCCCATTTAATTCTCTCATTGCCGCTTCTCTTATTGCCGCTTCTCTCATTGCCGCTTCTCTCATCGCCGCTCTATATTGCTTATAATAATCCAGCGTATTATAGAGTGATTTTATACCGCCAGTATTATAATCGGTTCCTGAAAATACGCATATACCACGAAAATCATCCATTGTCATATCCAGACATTCCAGTATTTTTTTCATATCGTATATAATGGCCGTTTGATTCAATAAACTCATATATCGTATTACCCTGGGGCAGCCGTATACAAATAAATCCATATCTTCACTAACACACGCATATACTTTGTGCTTTAAACACAGCACTGAACACAACACATCTGCCTCTCCGTGCGCATCCATATAACACACGCCGTATGCGCTCAGTAATTTTTTTACCAATGAAATGTCGGAATCTTTGATGCGAATAAATTTCTTTTTTAAGGCGTCCATTGCCTGCTTCATTTCCTGTTTTTCCGCATCATCTTTCACGGTTGGTATGGCGGCTTCTAATTCTTTATATTCTTTTTCTGCGATTTGCTTATTTTTCTTGCGGGTTTCAATGACGGTTGCTTTTTCCACTGGCGGTTTTCCGTCAAATACAAATATTGGATGAATATTATTATGTCTAAATAATGAAATCATCAAATATAAATTTTCCAGCAATGCGTTTTCACCCATAAACCGATACATGTATATACTTGCATCAATGGCAATCTTTTTTCCTGCTAAATCGCCAAATGTTATGCTTTTTAATGCGGTGGAACATTTGGATTGAAGTAATTTGTTTAAATTGCGAATACCCATTTTTAAATACTTGAAGTGATTGTTCTTGTTTTTGTTTCTTGTTGTAATACTATACTTTATTTTACATAATTAATATCAATTTTTTAGGGGGAGGGAGGGGTATTTGGGGGTTGGAGTATGGGATTTGGGGGTTCAAGATTTCGGTAATAAATAAAAATAAAAAAAATAATGATATTTGTGCTACAATATCATTATTATGTGGATTTTTTATGAATTTTTATGGATTGTTATGGATTGGGATTGTTATGGATTGGTATATTACATATTTTCAAATTGCCAAGTTCTCAAAATCACGCTTCAAATAATGAATGCGCTTCTTCACTTTATGGATGTTGTAATCTAAATATTTCTTCTCTTTTCGTAATGCTTTTTCCTGTTTCTTCGTATTATGTGTCAAGGTATCAATCACATTTTCGGTTCCAGAAATACGCTTATCAAGCAACTTATTCACAAACAATTGCGACTTGGTTTCATCTTGTATATCGGCTTGTGCTTTACGAAACCGGTAAATATCGGTTTTGCGTTTTTGTTCCATAATGATTTGTGTGTCCTGAATGTGGGCGAGTTCTTGTTTGATTGAAACAATTTCTTTTTCAAGCGCCTGTTGTTTCATTTGGATTTTGCTTTGAGAATCGTGAAGTGACGCCAGTGATTTCCAAATTGATAATTTTTCATCAGAATCACGCTGTTTATCACGGGCAATTTGCGAAGCCATATCACACAATTTGGTCTTTGTTTGTTCCGAGAACGTGTTAGTAGATGCGTCATTAGTTGTATCGTTAGTGTTGTCATTGTCATAAATGAGCCAATTTGACTGTCGGATAGCACATTTTTTTAATTCATTTATTTCTGTTTTATTTTGGTCGTCATCGTCGTTATCAGTGTTGTCAAAATACAGATGGGTATTATAATTGTTCTCTTCGCATTTCATAATTTTATCCATATTGTATATATATTCCATATTGTAGATATATTCCAAGTCGGTCCCAGAATTATCGTATGCGTTGATGGTACTGTTGTTCATGTTTGATTGTAGTAGTTGTAATTGTAATACATATTCAATGTAAAAGTTATTTCAATTTTTCATACATCTTCCAAAACCAGCGTCATTCGCATTGTGTGTAATATGGTTTCATGCCCGCTTTTCATTTGTTTTTGTAATTTCTCTTCCGCTTGTTTTATCAACGACAGGGTGTACGGAGTGCGATATATGCTTCCCAGAAATGAAATAAACCGCTCTATATTTTTTTCCGTATCATTGAACCGTATTGGCAGAAAGCGCAGGCTCAATGTGTCGTGTGTGTGGGATGAGGCAGCGGCATGCGGCCGATTATTATACGTGCACCACAATATAAAATCCTCCACATTTGCCATCATCACTGCGCCGAAAATGTAATACGCAAATACATTGGTGTTCTCTCGGTACAATTCACGACAAGCCTTGCGATGACCGGGTGTTGGCACACTTACTTCATCATACGACAAATCCATGTATCCCAGTACTTTCACACATTGATACACGGAAAACAATCTCTCTATCTCAATCCCTTCTTTCACGGCAACCATGAATTCATTGAACGTTTTTAATCCCGAGATATAATACGCCGAAATACAGATGTTCATTATCCTGGCCCACGTCTCCGTGTATGTCTCAAAAAAAAGAACCTCTTGTGTGATAGAAAACATTTGTTTAAATGCGGCATTTATTTGTTTTAAATCTAGATGAAGAAAATCCATTCCAAAATTATGCATGGTTTCGTGAATAAATACTTTGAACCATTCTTCTTTGCGATATATGACAATCTCTCCGTGATTCATGCATCCCTTTGTTAATCCGGTGTTTGCGTTGAAAGCACTGATGACGGGGTCCATTCCATTAATTGGCAGTATTTTAGTGTGGGGTGTCATATAAATATACACATTCAACACCTTGGAGCACTTGGCCGAAGAAAGCGCCGATAAACAGTTCAACCACACCACAATTTTGCGATAATATGATTGATATTGAGAGATGAGGGCGGGAGAAATGGGTTCAAAGACAATAAAATGAATGTATATTTCACGGTCCAAATCAATGGTGTGTTTAAATCGTATCCACCCCAGCGCGTGCTGGTTGATGTAGTGATAAATCTCATACGGCATAAACGCATCGGCGTGCCTTTCCTTTTTACGGAGAGGTTCTAAAATGTCTGGTCTTGGCAATTCCGCATCGGACGTGATTTCTTGGAGGTCGGGGGTGTATGCCTTTGTTGTAGAATTGGCGTGGTTTAATTCGGTGTATACAGTTTTTATAAAGTCGTCAATTCCTTTAAACACGGATTTTTCTCGCGAGGTAGAGAGATGTAGATTTGTTATTTTTCCAAATTCGTTATATAATTTTCTGTGAATTGGTATTATCATCGTTGCTTATAATGGAAAACGATAATAATAATTTTATATGAAAATATGTCTTTTATGATTTATGATTTACAATAAAGAACCGACAACGGTTGCTACGACGTTCGTGGCCTCATGCTGAACAAACGATTCAACTTCGTGTTCAACGTAATGCTCGGCTGCATTGATGGCAATGTGCTCCACTTCGTGGAAAATATGTCCGACATGAAAATGCATTTTATCAAAGTAGTGTTTTGTTATACAATATTATTATATTATATTTTTATGCTGTTATAAATAACTAAATAAAACAAATAAAAGACATGTATTAGAATATATATTACATACTCCCGTACTCCCGTACTTCCACCGTACTCCCGTACTTCCACCGTACTTCCGTACTTTAAAAAATGGATAACGTTTCAAAGATATATAATTTATTCAAAACAAAAACACCGTTTTGTTTTATTAAAATAAATGACGGTGAATGTATCGCAATGGATAACCCAACCCCAGTATATGGCATTATATCACGTGGCGACGATGTTTCCAGCGAACAATTATCCGAGTGTTTAAAAAATGCGTTGAATTACACCGGTTTAAATTATTTTGTAGGATTGCCGTGCAAGGTATGCCGCAACAAAGATTACAATGTTGCGATGAAATATTATAAAAATCCGCCGAATCCGGTTGAATCAAATTTACTTTGCGCCAATATTCTAATCAATTCAAACACATACTCCACTTTTGATGTCTTTCAGGAGTATGCCCATACTCACTCTATCATCATTGTTTCAAACGAAAAAAACCTTACCAATATTGCGAATATAGAGAGATTTAACATAAAACCGTACCGGGTAATTACAGTGGCAGAACAATATGCGTTTCAAACCAATTACGAAGAATTAAAAGAGGCGTACAAAACATTTAATAACGGGGATACAATATTGTGTTTATGCGGCCCCCTTGGCCGGGTGTTGTGCTATGAATGGTATAAAAATAACAACACATTGACGTGCCTGGAATTGGGAAGTATATTTGACCCGTATCTACGAAATAGAAGCCATTCGTATCATACAATGACGCACGCGCCGTGTGTTGGTTGCTTTCAAGAAAAATACATTCCGTCTTGCCATACCGCAATGATAGAAGAAATAATTCAAAATCCACGCATTACCAATGAATGCGTATATAGTTATAGTGATAATAGTGATAATAATGAAACATTAGAGGTGTATATGAACTATTTCAGAAAAAATGTAGACATGGTTCGGAGAAACGCCCGCATCCGGCTAAAAAAAAATATACACGACACTGCTATGAAAGAAATTTTATTTGAATTAGATATGACTACCACGCAGCCCACCTTGTATAACTCTCTAACTAAACCCAGCGTATATCAACTCGCGTCCCGGCTTTACTACACACATAATTACGTTGCGTGTAATAATATGTGTGATTATTACATCAAAACATTTTTATGGAGTCCTTCTCCTCTGGGTCTTGAACTTGAAGAAAATAACAACGAAAAAAACGAAAAAAATGAAAAAAAAGAAAAAGATAAATGCGATAGACTCATTTTATTTTTTTATGCGTTTACTATGCCAACCATTGAACTAAAAAAAGATAATTACATAAAATTGTTAAAAGAACCAAATTTGGAAGATGACATCCGGGGATGGTGTGCATACAATATGACACATCTTTGATTACGTCTTTGCGTTGTTGCGTAATTTGTACCGAACCTCCATTAAATTCGTAAAAACAACCGGCGGAGAGCCGCGCACATAATGAACCAATTTGGCATTTCGTGTTGCCAATAACACGCGTTTCAAATCATTGTTTTGAGAGAATTTCGCCATCATGGCGTTTTCCATCTCTCGTTCATTACGACCACCAAAAAAGTCGGGGTCAACGGTAATGTTCTTGGGACGCAGCAAGGTGTCCTTTAATTTACCGGTTTTACTGCCGGCTGCTTTTGCGACGGCCGGATCGCTCGCAATGTCGGAGCGCGAGTCCAAAGAAAACTTCAAGTAAAATTCCCGGTTGTTGTTTTTGAATTTACTGCCTTGGTAGTAGTGTTCTACACTTTGCCAGGTGTGTCCGTCCAATGTAAAGGGGGTTTGCCAAAAGTTGGAGAGCATGCGGCGCCAGTCTTTTGTTTCCGCCAGTGTTCGGAAATACGCTTTTTCGGATTCCGGTATTTTCTCTCCGCTACCCATACCAGGAAGCGGTCCATTGTCCGACTTGTTGTAAAATTGGAACACAATGTCGGGGTTGTATTTTGATTCGTTGTTGGCATTGCCATTGCTGAGCGGCAATTCTTCAATGTCCAGCGCAATGTCATGCCCTTCAATGCCGAGTTCTTTTTGAAACATCTGGAATTGCGGGATGACACTGAATGCCCCGCCCTTCCCTTCCAAACACTTGGACACAATAAGCAGTTTTATGTCATACGGAATTTCTGAAAACGAAAACACACCCCGGGTCTTATAGGTGATTAATTTGTATCCGCATTTGATTGCTTCGGACGGGATGCACGACGTTTCTAGCATTATGTACGACGTGGGCTCAAATGGCTGCGGCTGTTCTTGCGCCGATTCGCACCACAACACGTTGTCTGTGTCGCGGTTATTGTATGCGCCCGATGAAAACCGAATGAACTTGACATTCATGCTTCGTTCCAGTGTGTCCAAGGCCCATTTATCCGGCCAGTAGAGAGACGTTTGTATTTTCTTTTTCAATTGTTCGTGGGATTTTATGTCCTTCATAAAGTCAATTTCACTGGCAATGACTTTGGTGTACATTGCCTCTTTTTTCTTTTCCGCAAATTCCGCCATTAATTTCTTTCCTTCGGCAATCATAAGTTGCTGTTGGGCTTTGTCGTGAATATGCTTTATGCGCTCTTTCAGGTCATTGTGTCGGTCGGTCATCGCTTTCAATTCCAACTGTTGTGTTTTCAGGGTGTTTTGGTGAGAGATGTATTTCTCACGATATTGCGAATACACTTGTTCCGTCATTTTGTCCGCCAATTTCCCACGCAATTCAATTATGTTGGTTGTTTTTCCAACAGTCATCATTGCGTCTCGTATGGCAGCAAACAACCCATCGCTTGCCCCTTCATTGTCCATAATTCCAAAATACTTGTTTCGTAAATATTTTTGTATCCATATATCGTTTGGTCCCGGTTTGTATTGCTGCCTCTCTAACTCTGATTGTTCTCTTGTTTGTAGTGTCATTGATTGGTCGTTTTTAATTGCGGGATTTTCTTCATTTTCTTCTTCTTCTTGTTCTTCTTGTGTATTTTGCTCTTCTTCTTGTTGTGTATCTTGACCTTGGTTCTCTCCCTCTCCTTGTTTCTCTTCCTGTCTTTGTTTCTCTTCCTCTTTTTGTTTCTCTTCCTCTTTTTGTTTCTCTTTTTGCTGCGGTTGTTCTTTGGAACTGGAACTGGAAAGAGATTTTTGTAGCATTTGTTTGGTAACATAAGAATACAACAATGGCTTGCCTACTTTGCCTAGTTCCAAATCGCCGTCGTCATCCATTGGCACTTTTCCAACCGGCATTTCAAATACCCCAATGCGCTTATATACTTCATTGCTTTGATTCATTAAATAAATAAATACATATACCACTTTAATACCGGTAGGTATTTTGGAAAAATTGTATTTTAGTTTTCCAATACAAATATATACATTCACGCCTAAAATAGGGATTTCAAATACGGGCGATTCATATGAAGCGTCGTCCAAATCCAAGTGAGCATGTTCGTGATAACTAATTTCGTTGTTTAATTTTGATAAAACCATAATATGCGGGGATGATTATATGATGGGATGATGTTATGATGGGATGATGAATATAAATGGATATATATGATATGTTATGTTGTGAATATGATATATATGTATAATATGATTTTTTATTTCAAGCGTGTCCAAAAACTTCGCCGCCACCTTCCCACGGGCATTGCGGTGAAATCATAATCCGAGCATTGTTATTTCGCTTTGCCGTCATATGAAAATGCCGGTGTTCGCAGTCATACGGCCGCTCCTTAATAAATGGAATCACGTCCGGCATATTGATTGCGTCTTTATTTTCATCCATTTCATCTTTGCTGATTAAATGCACGGGAATGTTGTGGTTGTACATACACCCTTCAAACGCCGATATGCGATACATCCCAAACCCGTTAAATGCGGAATGACACGGCAACAATTGGTCTGGCCGCAACCCCTCCAATTTTTTAATGATTTTTTGTCGCATCATTTGGACCACTTTAACCGGGTTTGTCCAATTCCAGCACGAAAACAAAAAGGGCGTAAAGGACAGCGCCCAAATGTCGTAGTAATTCTTGCGGTTAAAAGTAAGCCCGTCCCAGTCGTTGCGCTGAAAATACGGAGCAATCACCTCCGTTAGTATGGGATACGAACACACATCATCTAAATCAATCATAATGAAATACTCCCAATTCAGGGTTTGATTTAATTCACGCAATCGTTCCAACATATGGTTTCGGGCATTGGCGATGTTTTCGGTGCGTACCTTGGTTACGGGTTTTTTATTTAATATGATTTCCATTGACACGCGTCCGCCGCTGCGTTTTTCACACTTTATTTTTTCAAGCATAAGCGCCTTCATTGTGTTGTCCGTTGAATGGTCATAAAACACAAGGATTTTATATTCGTTCAAACACGCCGAACCCAGCGTGTGAATATTGTTGAATACTTGTGCTATGTATTTTTCACAATTTTTAGCACACCCGCAAAAATATGCGCTTGGTTTTACCGATTCGGTGGTTTCCTTAATTTTGTACTTGATTTCAGCGCTGGGTTCTTGTGTTGGTTCCTTGATTTCGGTTGCGGTTTCCTTAGTGGTAGTTTCGCTGGTTCCTGCCTGTTTTTTCAACCAAGCCTCATATTTTACAGGGTCCACCGTGGCACAAGTTTGTAAAGACACATTTAAATTTAAGTTCAAATCAGAATCCATCTTTTCGTAATACAATTTTTATATTTTTATGTGTTTTTTTATTCATTCACTTTTTGTCCATGCTTTTGAACGATATAATTTCACGACGTCGCTTCTGTCCCGAAGAGTTTGCGTGTTTATTATTCCAAACATCAAATCCAGGCACGCCCCCACATTGATACTTGATTTTCCCAATTTATACAATTCATTGCACAGCACGTTTCCAAACCCGCCGCAGGAAACCAAAACAATGTCCACGGTCTTCATATTAATATACCCCGTCTGGATTTTGCTAATTAAAAACGTCATAAATTGATTCAATGAATACTTGAAATCAAGAATACCGGAATGTAAAAACACCGGCCCGGTTAAAACATTCACACTGGCACACCCTTCAAATAAATCTATACCACCATACACTTCCTTTCGCAATTCCGGCGAGGTGGCAACTTCATACACGCGGTTTATATTGCGGTCCGTAATAATCAACACATTTTTGCCGGAAAGAGCCCGCGTCCATAACGCCTCAGATTGTTTGGTCCAATGCGCGTAATGATAGGCCTCAAATGCCGCATTCCACAGCATCATCTTGCGGTTGTGTTTTCGCGAAATATAATCTTGGCCGGCGTTGTATTTCAACTTGTATTCATTGTCCCATATGTCGTATCCAAAAAAGATGTCACAGTTATCAAATGCTTCGTCGGTTTTTACAGCAAATTCCGCAATGCTTTTAAAATCGGTGAAATTCAGATGGGTCTCTGCTTTGCCTTCATTGGAACACAAAATGGAAATATCCGCTTTTTCTTGGGCGTTGGGAACAATGTAATTTTCATACTCTCTTATGTCCGTGATTTCCTCTACGCTTTTTCCGGCGTCAATTGCCTTTCCGTATTTAGCCCGACGCACCATCGTGTCTCCAATGACATAAAACAAGGAGTCGCCGCCTACCTGCGGTATTATAAATCGGCGGCG
>VFQS010003233.1_pt1 | contig 12577 bp, 9 predicted proteins | sample 3512361 | NCBI WGS metagenome assembly VFQS01 (sample SAMN10412375, study PRJNA504923) | tailings metagenome | isolation source: Relicate 1 Philex TSF3 active mining | place: Philippines
GGGTTCGAATACGGGGAAGTACCATTCTGCGCGCGAAAGGTAGTGTTCTAATTCCCGTTTTCCGGCACGCTGATAGTAGGCTTTCAGCCGTTCGATTTCGGCATCTGTGGGAGCCGTATCGAGCAATTGCCGGCTGAGATCGTCAAGCAGAGAAAAGCCAGCGCTTATTTTTTCGGGAACATGAACCTTATTGCCTGCGAAAGACAGGGCGTTGCAGGCAAGCAGAGAGGAGAGAAGCAACTTTTTGGCAAACCGATTCCACATACGCGTTTTCTTTGGACTTGTTGCGAGGGATCAGCGGAGAGGGAAAAGGGCCTTTTTGACCCCTCAATGATTCTTCGAGACAAGTCTTTTGCAATTGTTTGTTTGAAACAGACGGAATTTCAACATAGCTCCGATCGGGTATGCAGAATATAAGTAGCCTCGGGGTAAAAGTAGAAAAAATATTATTTCTGACAAAATCTTATTGGCAGAGAGAGAAAAAGGTCGGGAGGCAAAGGGAAAAAACTTTTTTCCCTTTGCCTCCCGACCTTTTTCATCAGAACCAGCCTGTTCCGTACCCTTTTGAAGGCCAAGGGATTCCCGCCAGTATCAGAATGAGTGCGACGAGATAGAACCAGAACGTAAGTTTGAAGCGGGAGGCGTCGCTGGCTGCCTTTTTCGCCCGGCTATATCCAAGGGTGAGGAGGATAATGGCCAGGATCATCATGAAGAAGTGCTCTACCAGAAAGAAGCGGTTCATAGCTATTTTCATAGACTCTGCGGAGAAGACCACCTTAGGGCTTATGAAGTAAAGGATGAGGCCAATCAGCAATTGGATATGGGAGGACAGCATGGCAAAAAAGCTCAGTTTGCGATCCGACTCGCCATGTGCGTTTCCACCGCGCCATTTCATAAGCGCATTGACAACGGCAGCCACCACAAAAAAGAGCACCGCCCAGCGGAGGCCGGAATGTGCATGTTTGAGTATTGTGTAAAGCATAGAGAAGAAGGTATTAAAGATGATAAAAGGATTCGCTATCGTCCGATATGCACCAAAAGGATGCTGATATCTGCCGGAGATATCCCGCTGATACGGCTGGCCTGGCCTATGGTACGTGGCCTTAGCCGGGAAAGTTTTTCACGGGCCTCTTTGGAGAGGGCTTCTATTTGGCGGTAGTCGAACTGGTCATGGAGGCGAAGCTCTTCGAGGCGGTTCATTTTGTCCACCATTTCCTGTTCTTTGCGGATATAGCCTTCGTATTTGAGGTTGATTTCGGCGAGATCCACAAACTCCGGGTCGAAAGGCTGGAGGAATGCCTGGAGTTCGGGGAGGATCTCCTTCAGATCGGTGAGGCTCAGGTTAGGCCGGGAGAGGATGCTGTCCAACTTGACTTTTTGGCGGATGGGGGAACTTTCCAGGCGCTCGAGGAGGTCGTTTATCTGCTCGGGACCCACGCTGTAGCTTTGCAGGAATTTGAGGATTTCGCCGGATATGGCCTCTTTTTGGCGTACTCTGTCCATGCGAATATCCGTTCCGCGCACGCCGAGGCGATGGGCCAGAGGGGTGAGTCGCAGGTCGGCGTTGTCCTGGCGCAGCAGAATGCGGTATTCTGCGCGGGAGGTGAACATGCGGTAGGGTTCCTGTGTCCCTTTGTTTACCAGGTCGTCAATCAGCACGCCGATATAGGCTTCCGAGCGCTTGAGGATGAAGGGGGCTTCCTCGCGTACGGCGAGATGTGCGTTCATGCCGGCGACCAGGCCCTGGCCCGCGGCTTCTTCGTAGCCGGTGGTACCATTGATTTGTCCGGCAAAAAACAGGTTTTTGACCAGCCTGGTTTGTAGTGAAAGTTCGAGCTGGGTGGGTGGGAAGTAATCGTACTCGATGGCATAGCCGGGGCGGAACATGCGTGCGCCCTCGAAACCGGGTATTTTTTGAAGGGCTTTGAACTGCACGTCTTCAGGAAGGGAGGAGGAGAATCCATTGACATAGATTTCGCAGGTATCCCAGCCTTCTGGCTCTACGAAGAGCTGATGTCGGTCGCGTTCTGCGAAGCGATCGATTTTATCTTCGATGGAGGGGCAGTAGCGGGGTCCAAGCCCCTGTATGCGTCCGTTGAACATAGGCGAGCGATCGAAGCCAGTACGTAGGATATCGTGTACCTCAGCATTGGTATAGGTGATATGGCAAGGTAGCTGGCGCTCGAGGCGCGGGGTTTCCGTATAGGAAAACTTTCCGGGTTCTTCGTCGCCGGGTTGTACTTCCATGGCGGAATAATCGAGGGTACGCCCGTCCACCCGGGGCGGGGTGCCGGTTTTCATACGGCCAGCTTCGAAACCCAGTTCGACGAGTTGTTCGGTGATGCCGCGGGCCGCGCTTTCGCCAGAGCGGCCGCCACCGAGTTGTTTTTCACCGATGTGAATGATGCCGTTCAGAAAAGTGCCGTTCGTGAGTACGACGGATTTGCCGGGTATCTCCAGGCCCATTCCGGTGCGAACTCCCTGCACCCGGCCATCTTTGATCAGGAGACCGCTTACCATATCCTGCCAAAAATCGATCAAAGGGTGCTCCTCGAGCATGTTGCGCCACTTCCGGGCAAAGAGCATACGGTCGCTCTGCGCCCTGGGGCTCCACATCGCAGGGCCTTTAGAGCGGTTCAGAAGGCGGAACTGCACCATGGTATGGTCGGTCACTATCCCGGAGTAGCCGCCCAATGCGTCAATCTCGCGCACGATTTGTCCTTTGGCCACTCCCCCCATCGCGGGGTTACAGGACATCTGTGCTATGGTCTGCATGTTCATGGTGGCGAGCAGCACACGGGAGCCCAGGTTGGCAGCAGCAACCGCCGCTTCGCAACCGGCATGCCCGGCACCTACCACAATGACATCATAAACTGGAAACATAGGTAAACGCTTCGTTTGTGGTTCAACATTCTGTCAGGGAATTTCGTTCAATGTATCGGTGGCAAGGGGTCAGAGAGCAAAGAAAAACAGCCTTTTTGACCCCTCAATGGTTCCCCGCACAACAAGTCTATCGGACCGGTGATGGCAGGCAGGAATCTTTGCCTACCTTTACAGCGGGAAAAATAATACTTTCCAGCCATGAGAAAGCTACTCGAAACAGAACAAAAAGCACTTGAAATCAATCTGGATCCCTCCATCTACGGTACGTTTGCTGAAATTGGGGCGGGGCAGGAAGTAGCGCGCTACTTTTTTCAGGTCGGTGCGGCTGCCGGGACGATTGCCAAAACCATGTCTGCATACGACAAGACGTATTCCGACGAAATCTACGGACCGGAGCCCAGCGGACGGTATGTATGTGAAAGCAGGCTGTACAAAATGCTCGACCACGAATACGAGCTGATGGATAATCGCTTGCGCAATGAGCGTCCGGACACCAACTTCTTTGTGTTTGCAGATACAATAGCTGCCATCAATTTTCAACGTACCATTAAGGGAAACGGCTGGCTGGGCATTCGCTTCCAGCTCCATCCGGATGGACAGGCCAACGATCTCGTTCTGCATGTGCGCATGCTCGACAACGACAATCATCTCCAACAACAAGCCATTGGCATCCTCGGGGTAAACCTGATTTATGCCTGTTTCCGATACTACCAGGAACCGGAGACGATGCTGCAGTCTCTCATAGATGGCCTGCGCGGGCGCGTTAAAATAGATATGGTACGGCTCACGGGACCCGACTTCGAATCGGTGGACAACCGGCTTCTTAGCTTGTATTTGGTGAAGCATCAACTGAGCGAGGTGGCCATCTTTGGCCCCGACGGGCAAAACCTCCACGCGTCGGAACTGGTGTATAAGAAACAGCCCCTCATCGTGCGGGGCAGCTTCCGGCCACCTACTCTGGTCAACATGGATATGATTAAAGCGGGCCTGCAAACCCTTCGCGGGGAAATCGGTACAGATCCCCGCCGCGTCATCCTGTTTTCGGAAATCACGCTCGAAAACCTCTGCGCTGAAGGGGATTTAGATGAAAAAGATTTCATAGACCGGGCCGAACTGCTCAATGCCCTGGGGCAAACGGTCATGCTTACCCACTGTAAGACGCACCATCAGGTGGCGGAATACTTGGCTGAATTCAGGGCCGATCGCGTCGGGTTTGTCTTTGGGGTACAGGCCCTGCTCGAACTCATCAGCAAAACGTACTATGAAAACCAGGACGGCCGCCTATTGGCGGCTTTTGGGGAACTCTTTACCAAAAATGTCAAAATTTTCGTCTATCCTGCCCTGCAGGAAGGGAGCGAGGAACTGATGAACAGCCAAAATATGCCTATACCGGAAGGGGTCAAGTTCCTGTTCCGGCATGTCCTCGACAACCGACAAGTAGTGGATATCGCTCATTTTGACTCCAGTCTGTTGCATATCTACTCCAAAGATGCCCTGGCCCTGATCCGCAAAGGCGAAACGGGCTGGGAAAATATGACGCCGCCAAAAGTGGTGAGCCTGGTCAAGGAAAAGTATCTCTTTGGCTATCCCTGCGAACAAATGGAGTTTGAATATTAGACTTGTGGCGAGGGGATCATCGAGGAGTCAAAAAGGCCCTTTTTCGCCCACACTACGCCTTTTTTCGGTCATATAGCCCGCTTGGACTCCCTCAAAAAGCCTTCGTGTGGACAAAAAATGACTCTTTTTTCCCTATTCGTTGACCTACCCAATAAGTCTGTGCACTAAAAAAATGTACATGTACAAATTCTTAACCATACTCATTTTTTTATCCACCTGTGCTCCTGCACCCCCGCCCAAAGCGGGAGCGGGTGAAACAGGGCAAGCGTATGCGGTAGATACCTTGCTTGACGTACAGGCAGATTTTTCCCTGGATTACCTGATGGGAAAATTTGACCCGGCTACCCATCCCGACTTCACCGAAATTGCAGTTGGATACGCCAGTCGTCCGGGAATGTACCTGCGTCGGGATGCCTACGAGGCTTTTCTAAAACTGCACGCAGCGGCCTTGCAGGCGGGGATTCGCCTGCAGATTATTTCCGCAGCCCGGAATTTTACTGCCCAAAAGGGGATTTGGGAGGCAAAATGGACTGGTAGCCGGCTGATTGAAAATGGAAAAAACGCTGCGCAGGCGTATCCCGACCCCGTACAGCGGGCCTTGAAAATATTGGAATACAGCTCTATGCCGGGCGCTTCGCGTCATCACTGGGGTACGGATATTGATCTCAACAATTTGAGTCCACAATTTTTTGAATCCGGGCAGGGAAAAAAGATTCACGACTGGCTTGCCGCGCACGCAGCAGAATATGGGTTCTGCCAGCCTTATTCGCCAAAAGGGGTTAGCCGCCCCTACGGATATAACGAAGAAGCCTGGCATTGGTCTTACATGCCCGTTTCGGGTAAGTTGATGGCTTTGGCCGAGCAAACGCTCAAAAACGAAAATATAACCGGTTTTGCAGGAGCTGAGACGGCCAAAGAAATAGATGTGGTAGGAAAATATGTGCTCGGAATCCATCCAGACTGTCTAAAATAGTACAATCATGGCATACACAGAATCGAATATGTTTCCTCTCGGCTCTAAAGCGCCGAACTTTAGCCTTCCGGATACGGTATCCGGAAAAACGATAACCCTGTCGGATATAGCAGGTGCACGCGCTACCTTGGTCATGTTTATATGCAACCATTGCCCGTATGTGATACACGTGAACCCTGAATTGGTGCGCCTTGCAAAGGATTATACCGGGAAGGGGGTTGGAATCGTGGCCATCAGCTCGAACGACGTAGAGAACTACCCACAGGATAGTCCTGAAAAAATGAAGGAGACGGCAGCACAGGCGGGCTATATATTTCCTTACGTATTCGATGAGACCCAGGAAGTAGCCAAGTCTTACGACGCTGCTTGTACGCCTGATTTTTATCTTTTTGACGGTGATTTGAAATTGGTCTATCGCGGCCGCCTGGATGGTTCGCGGCCCAAAAACGATATTCCCGTCAGCGGTACTGACTTGCGCAACGCGCTGGATGCGGTTCTGGATGGCCGTCAGGTAGATGAAAAACAGTACCCAAGTGGGGGCTGCAATATAAAGTGGAAAGCGGGCTGAGATCCGCATGGGTCACGAGGGATCAAAGTGGTTCTTCCGCATGATCCCTCGTGACGGTATTTTATCGGTTGATTACGTTTTTAAACCTTGGGCGGTGTGGCGTAATATCGCCGAGTTTCTCTTTCTTGGCTTTTTCGTAGTCGGAGAAGTTTCCTTCAAAAAAGACAATCTGGGCATCGTCTTCGAATGCTAAAATATGCGTAGCGAGGCGGTCTATGAACCACCGGTCGTGGGAAATGACCAGGATGCAGCCTGCGAAATCTTCGAGGGCATCTTCGAGCGCGCGCAGGGTATTGATGTCGATATCGTTGGTCGGCTCATCGAGCAGCAGTACGTTCCCGCCTTCGCGCAGGGTCATGGCGAGGTGAACGCGGTTGCGCTCCCCACCGGACAGCATACTGATTTTTTTCTGTTGGTCGGGCCCGCTGAAGTTAAAGCGGCTCAGGTAAGCCCGGGAGTTGATGGTCGCTTTACCAACGGTAATTAGGTCTTGGCCACCGGATACGACGTCGAAGACCGTTTTTTCAGCGTCTTGCAGTTCCTGGTGGCTTTGATCCACATAAGACAGTTGCACGGTGTCGCCGATGGTCACGGTTCCTTTGTCGGGTTTTTCCTGGCCCATGATGATGCGGAACAAAGTACTTTTTCCCACCCCATTGGGGCCTATAATCCCTACGATAGCATTTTTGGGAATGGAAATATTGAGGTCTTCAAAGAGTACCCGTTCCCCAAAAGATTTTCCGATGCCGTTCAAATCGATTACCTTATCGCCCAGGCGGGGGCCTGCGGGGATAAAGATTTCCAGCTTGGCTTCTTTATCCTTTACTTCCTCTTCGGCTAATTTTTCGTAGGCGTTGAGGCGGGCTTTCCCTTTGGCTTGGCGAGCTTTGGGGGCCATGCGGATCCATTCCAGTTCCCGCTCCAGGGTTTTGCGGCGTTTGCTCTCGGTGCGTTCTTCCTGTTCGAGGCGTTTGGCTTTTTGTTCCAGCCAGGAGGAATAGTTGCCTTGCCAGGGAATACCCTCTCCGCGGTCGAGTTCCAGGATCCAGCCCGCTACGTTGTCGAGGAAGTAGCGGTCGTGCGTAACCGCAATGACGGTGCCGGGGAAATTTTGCAGGTATTGCTCCAGCCACAAGACCGATTCTGCATCGAGGTGGTTGGTTGGCTCGTCGAGCAGGAGGATCTCCGGATTGCTCAGCAGAAGCCGGCACAGAGCAACGCGACGGCGTTCACCCCCGGACAGGACTTTGATGAGCGTATTTTCTTCCGGGCATCGGAGGGCTTCCATTGCGGTGTTGAGGCGGTAGTCCAATTCCCATGCATTGGCGTGGTCCAGTTTTTCCATGAGCTCGCCCTGGCGGTCAATGATGCGCATCATTTCATCGTCGTCCATAGGTTCTGCCAGCTTGAGGTTGATTTCCTCGTATTCGCGGAGCATATCTACGATGGGTTGTACCCCTTCTTCGACGATTTGGCGCACCGTTTTGCCTTCATCAAGGACGGGCTCCTGCTCTAGATAGCCGATTTTATAGCTGCCATCGAAGTTTATTTTTCCCTGGTAGTTCTGGTCCAACCCAGAAATAATCTTGAGCAAAGTGGATTTCCCGGAGCCGTTGAGGCCAAGAACACCAATCTTTGCCCCGTAAAAAAAGGAAAGCCAGATATTTTTTAATACCTGCTTATTTGGTGGAAAGGTCTTGGTGACGCCTTCCATTGAAAAAATGATCTTTTCCCCTGCCATAGTAGGTTGGTTTATGCGTGCGAACCGCTTTTCGAGGTGCAAAGATACAATAGAGTGGCCAGAAAAAGGGCTCTTTTTTTATTAGACTTGTTGCGAGGATGCCGGAAGGGGAACCCTTCCGGCATCCTCGCAACAGCAAGGCTATTGCGTTTTGTTCGGCTTCTGCTGTTGGTAGTGTTCTACCCGTTGCTCATCGGGGTCGTCAAATTTTGCACTTTGTGGGACGGCTTTCCAGTTGAAGTCACGCCCATAGATGCGCAGGGCTTTTTGGGCATCGAAAAGCAGGGGCTCCACGGGAAGAGCCCGATAGGGAGATAAATTGGGTGTATCCGTAAAAAAATCATCGGGCAGGGTTGCGGTTGCATCGTATTGGTTGACCGGCGGAAGGTCTAATAGCGTATAGATAAGCCGCAGGATGGAGCCGAAATTGGCGTGTTGGGTGGAAACAAAGCCTTTTTTGACGTAAGGCCCGGCGAGCATCAGGATAGAGCGATGGGCATCTATATGATCGACTCCGCCTTGCGGGTCATCTTCTGTAACAATGACGAGCATACTTTCCCAGTAGGGGGTATGGCTTAGAAATTCGAGGATACGGCCCAGGGCCATGTCGTTATCGGCCATATAAGAGTGCAGGTAGGGATAGCCATCATCCGGGCGGACCCCTGCGCCGTGGTCGTTGGGAAGTTGCAGGGAGATAAACTGTGGCAAGGCTTCGTTGCCCGATAGCCAGCGGCGTTGAAATTCCCGTTCAAACTGTAGCACGCGGAACTGGTCCGGGATATTCATGTTATATCCTGCATAGTCGCGGCAGGTGCGGTCGCGCAGCAGGGTCGGGATAGGCCAGGGCACGGGATGCGCAGCACCAAACAGCGTATCGTTCCATTCTTCGTAACTTCCTGCGTATTCGTTGCTTTGTCCGAAGTTGAAAAAAGATACGTTGTGGCGAGCCAGATTTTCCCATAGCCCCCCTATTTCATTATAATCTTCGGGGTCAATACCGCCAATGGTGGTAGGCATACGGCGACCCGGTGCTTTGGAGAATGCATTAAACGTGGAGCGGGCCGGGTAGTTGGCCTCCACGTACTCGTTGGGCATGGTACCCATCATCCAATGGTGCCCGTGGATGGAGGCATCGGAGTCGCAGTAGAAATTATCGGAAAAAGCCCAGGTACGGGCTATTTTGAGGTGATTGGGCATCACGTCTACCTGCGAAAGAGGGCCAAGTGTAACCTTTTCTCCAAAGCGGGCAAGCGTTGGGTCGCCTTTGGCACCGGTGAGTTGCCCAAACACCTCATCGTAGGTCCGATTTTCTTTCGTGATATAGACGATATGCCGGATAGGGCTTTTCCGCAGTCCGGGGAGGGGTGGACAGGGGTTTTTGCCATCGTCATAGCGCGTGAACTCCTGGAATGTATTGTCCAGCACTTGTTTGGTGTAGGCAGCCAGTTGAGCTTCACTGGGTAGATCTACGATTTGAAATGTTCCGAGCTGTATGTCGCCGATATAGGTGCCGCGGGGCGGAGCGATAAAACCCTTGCCGCCGTTGGGGCCGGCCCCATGGCCTCGGGCGCTCAACACCAACAATTGCGTGCCCTGGCGGTGAAGCGCTACCCGGGTGGTTCCCCAACCCGTAGGGATATAGCCCTTGACTTTGCGCTGCAATACATCTATGACCGCAACGGCGTTGAACCCCAGGCAGGCTGCGTACAGGGTTTTTTCATCGGGGGAAAGCGCGACGCCGAAGGGCATGAGCCCGCGGTACCCATTGATGCGGGGATCTACCCGGAGTGGGATTTCTCCGACGAGTTTGTTTTTTTTCCAGTCAATGACACTGATCAAATCATTGCTGGCATTGGACACATACGCGTACCGACTTCCGACGGCGATGGAGTTGGGGCTGGCACCGCCCACAATCTCTGTCTCTTCGAGTTTGGTGCCAATCTGCCGGCCGGTTTTGAACCGGGCAGATACCTGATTTTTGTTTAAATCTACCACCCAGACGCTCATGGCTTCATCGGCAAGGGCAGAGCCCAGGCCGGGAATGAAGCGCCCATCGGGGAGTTGTATCCCTTCTTCAGCCTCTTTGGAAGGCAGGCCGTAGTAGGGGAATTTCATCATCAGGGTATCTTTGTTCCGGGGCGTGACTCCAGGGATAAGGGGGTATTCGTACAGCCCTACATTGGCTACGAAAGCGCGGCTGCCATCCGGACTGAGGGCGATGCCAAACGGGATGCGCCCAACGGGGATAGAGGCCAGAATCTTCCGGGTGGCGAGATCGATGCGCACCATCCGGAAGTTGGCGCGGTCCAATACCAGGAGCTGGTTTTTTTTAGCGTCCATAGCGATATCGGAGGTGAAGGAATCTTCATACAACGTGCCGTTGAACGTGCCGTTGAGGGATATAGAGTCCTTTTTTTGGAGCGTGCGCGTATCAAACACGACGACGGAGCCATCGTCCCCGCCGCTCAGATAGGCAGTACGGCTGTCGGCGGAAAACACGACGCCGAGATAGGCACTGGAATGCGCCCGGGCGGATTGCATGGCCGCAGCGACAACAGACTCCGCAGAGGGAGCCTGCCGGATGTCCGCCTCTTTTAGCCCCACCCGGGTGATGACACCGGTTTGGTGCAGGATGAGCGCCTGCCGCTCATCCGGAGACACGGCAAGGCCAAAAGCACCCCTTGCGATGCGCGTAGTTTTCCCTGCCGGCGTAACATACCGACCGCTCGGAATAACGCTGATACCGGACGTGTCTATTTTGCAATACGCATCTGCACCGGGAACTTGAATAAAGCGAACGGGTTTCCCTTGGCCCCAGACGGTGCCCATGCAGGCCAGGCTAACCAGAAATGTACAAAATGACCTCATCTTTTTTCTACAAACTTAGCATGGTAACCACCTACACTCGTTAAGCACAGGTTATTTTTTATCAGCTCAGATACTTGCCTTCAATGGGCATGCGGCGGCCCATCCCGAAAGCCTTGGGCGATACGCGCAGGATAGGGGCGGTTTGATGCCGTTTGAACTCGTTGGTATTGACCAATCTGAGTACGCGTCTAACCAGTGCCTCGTCGTAGCCTTGCGCGATGATTTCGCGGGGGCCCTGTTTTTTTTCTATATACTGGTAGAGGATTTGGTCTAAAACCGAATACTCCGGAAGACTGTCGCTGTCTTTTTGATTGGGGCGCAGCTCGGCAGAAGGCGCTTTCTGTAAAATATTTTGAGGGATAATCTCAGTCTCCCGGTTGATGTGTTCCGCCAGGGCATATACCTCTGTTTTATAGACATCGCCAATGACGCAGAGCCCGCCGCACATATCGCCGTAAAGGGTTCCATAGCCTACGGCCATTTCGCTTTTATTGCTGGTATTGAGGAGTATGTGGCCAAATTTATTAGAAAAGGCCATCAAGAGCATGCCGCGGATACGCGCCTGGATATTTTCTTCGGCGATATTAAAAGGCATGCCTTGGAAATGGGGCTGCAGCAGGCTTTCATAAGCCCGGTACACCTGTTCGATAGGTACGATATCATACGCTATCCCCAGGTTTTCCGCCAGTTTTTGGGCATCGTTGACAGAATGGTCGGAGGAATACTGCGAAGGCATGAGCAACACGGACAGCCAGCACCAGGGTCACCGCAGAATCTATGCCTCCGGAAAGCCCGAGAATGGCTTTCTTTAGCCCGAGTTTTCCGAAGTAATCGCGCAAACCCAGGAGGAGGGCATCGTGAATCAGCGGGTACTTTTCTTTCGGGAGCGCTACTTGCCGCCCACCCGCAGATACCTCGTCGAGGTCGTATATCCGAAGACATTCTTCAAAGTAGGGCATTTCATCGAATACTTGTCCGTTGGGGGAAATGACGAGGGATCCGCCTTCGAAGATCAGTTCTGTCTGCGCACCGATATGGTTGACATAAAAAACAGGAAGCCCATAGCGTTCCACATTGGCGCGAATGACATGTATGCGTTCATCCCCGTGGTCGTAGGCGAAAGGCGAAGCGGAGATGTTGACCATGAGGTCGGGGCTTTCTTTGCTCAATTCGTCCATGGGGCAAATGGTGTACAGGGGATTTTCATTGCCTACGTTCCAGATATCTTCGCACACTGTGAGGGCGATTCGCTTTCCCATAAAATCGATCGGGTGGAATTCCCGGGCCGGCTCGAAGTAGCGGTATTCATCGAATACATCATAGGTGGGCAACAGGGCTTTGTGTTGCACCTGACAAATGGCACCGTCTGCGAGAAAGTAGGCAGAGTTGAAGAGATCCTTGCCTTCCTTTTCCGGGTTTCGGGTAGGGGAGCCGGCAATAATCGCAATTCCTTGTGCCGCTTTCGCCAGTGCGAGGATACAGTCGTCTGCAGAGCGGATAAAATCGTCAAATTCCAGGAAATCGCGAGGTGGATAGCCGCAGGTGCTCAGTTCGGGGAAACAAATGAGGTCGGCTCCTCCCTTTTTAGCTTCAGCCACATAATGCAGCATTTTTTCCAGGTTGCCTGAAAAATTGCCCACATGTATGTTGATTTGTGCAAGAGCAATGCGCATAGCTTATGTGATTTGCAGTGTTTAAAGATAGGCAACAAGTTGCCGATGGTATAGTTGAGCAGACTTTTTGCGAGGGATAAACGAGGTAAAAAGAAGAGTGGTTTTCTTTCCACCCTCCGCCGACACCTCACAACAAGTCTAATAGACTTGTTGTGAGGGATCATCAAGGGGTCAAAAAGGCCCTTTTCTTCCCACACTACGCCTTTTTTTGGTCATATAGCTAGGCTATACTCCCACAAAAAGCCTTCGCGTGG
>VFQS010003235.1_pt1 | contig 12574 bp, 9 predicted proteins | sample 3512361 | NCBI WGS metagenome assembly VFQS01 (sample SAMN10412375, study PRJNA504923) | tailings metagenome | isolation source: Relicate 1 Philex TSF3 active mining | place: Philippines
GCTCGGAGGACAGATACGGATGCCGTTGCATTCCCTCAGTATCGTCGGAGACATGTCGTCGCAGCCGTCTCATCCCCTTCGTCTGGCCGCCGGAGTTCACTCGGGGAGTGGAGAGTCGTCCGAAGTCCGCAGTCCGTTCGATGGTTCTCTTCTCGCCACCGTTCCGGTGTGCACTCGACACGACGTCGATCGGGCGGTGAGTAGCGCCAAGGGTGCACTTGTGACCGGCCTTCCGCTCCATCGACGGGCCGCCATCCTCGACCGTGCGGCAGTCGTTCTCGCCGATCGCCGAGAAGAGTTCGCCCGAATCGTCGCCGCCGAGTCGGCCAAGCCGATTCGCACCGCACGGCTCGAGGTCGATCGCGCGGTCGGAACCTTTCAGTTCTCGGCGGACGAGGCCCGCACCTTGGCCGGCGAGGTGATTCCACTCGACGCTCTGGCGGCTGGGGAAGGAAAGATCGGTTTCACGATGCGGGTTCCGATCGGTGTCGTGGGTGCCATCGCGCCGTTCAACTTCCCGCTGAATCTCGTGGTTCACAAGGTCGGTCCGGCGATCGCGGCCGGATGCCCAGTCGTTCTGAAACCTGCGTCGCAAACACCACTGTCGTCGATCAGACTGGCCGAAGTTCTCATCGACGAGTGCGGTTTGCCGTCCGACTTCCTGCACGTCGTCACCGGTGGTGGGGCGACGGTGGGTCAGGCGATCGTCGAACACCCCGACATCGCACTCGTGACGTTCACCGGCTCTCCTGAGGTGGGTTGGGGGATTCGAGCCCAGGCTCCGCGTAAACGGGTCGGTCTGGAACTGGGCAACAACGCTCCGGTGATCGTCGAACCCAGTGGTGACTGGCGGTCCGCCGCGTCCAAGATCCGAATCGCCGGCTTCAGTCATGCGGGTCAGTCGTGCATCTCGACCCAGCGCATCTTCGTCCACGAGACGATCGCCGACTCGTTCGTCGACGAATTGGTGTCGCAGGTGTCGACGCTCGTGGTCGGCGACCCGATGGACGACGCCACTGACGTGTCGTCTCTCATCTCGACGAGTGAGCGAGAGCGTGTGATCTCGTGGATCGCCGAAGCGGTCGAAGCGGGAGCTCGCGTGGCCTGCGGGGGACGGACCGATTCCAACGGGGTGCTCCTGCCCACGGTTCTGCTCGACGTGCGCCCCTCCATGAAGGTCTGCAGCAGGGAACTGTTCGGACCGGTCGTGGCCGTTGCGCGGTACTCCGATGTCGACGAGGCCTTGCGACTCGCCAACGAATCCGATTTCGGATTGCAAGCGGCCATATTCACCTCCGACATCGGGACAGCGTTGAAAGCCGTTCGAACCCTCGATTTCGGCGGTGTGCTCGTGAATGAAGTTCCGACGTGGCGAGCGGATCAGCAGCCCTATGGAGGCCTTCGCGACAGTGGGAACACGCGCGAGGGCCCGGCCTACACGATTCGAGAGATGACCGAGATCAAGATGGTCGTCCTCGGCGCGTGAACGACGTTCGAGAGTCGTCCTAGATCGAGCGTCCTGCGTTCTTCCAGTACTCGTCCTTCAGGAGTCGCTTGTAGAGCTTGCCGGTCGGATGACGCGGGAGCTCCTCGCGGAAGTCGATCGAGCGCGGGCACTTGACATCGGCCAGCTCGGTTCGGCAGAAAGCGATGAGCTCACGCTCGAGATCTTTCGCATCGTCGGTTCCAGTGGGCATGACCTTGGGTTGAACCACGGCCTTGACCTCTTCGCCGAAGTCGTCGTTCGGAACTCCGAAGACGGCGACGTCGACCACCTTCGGGTGGGTGACGAGAACGTTTTCGGCTTCCTGCGGGTAGATGTTCACGCCACCCGAGATGATCATGTAGGCCTTGCGGTCGGTGAGGTACAAGAAGCCGTCGTCGTCGAGATAGCCGACGTCGCCGAGTGTGCTCCAACCCTTCGGGTGGCGGGAACCCTTCGTCTTCTCGGGATCGTTGTGGTACTCGAATTCCGCACCACCTTCGAAGAAGATCGTGCCACTCTCGTAGCGAGGAAGTTCTTCACCGTCGTCGCCGCAGATGTGAATCGTGCAGCCGATCGGCATGCCGACGGTTCCCTCGTGCGCCAACCACATGTCGCTGTTGCAGTAGACGAACCCGTTCCCTTCCGTTCCGGCGTAGTACTCGTGGATCAACGATCCGAACCACTGGATCATCTGCTTCTTGACCGGGATGGGACACGGGGCCGCGGCGTGGATGACGGCTTGGAGGGACGAGACGTCGTAGGACTCGCGGATCGGGGCGTCGAGTTTCAGCAGTCGAACGAACATCGTCGGGACGACTTGGCTGTGGGTCACGTGATGGGCCTGAATCGCCCCGAGGTACTCCTCGGGATCGAAGTGTTCCATGACGACCGCAGTGGCGCCGACGCTCTGAGCGCCCATCGTGAATCGCAACGGTGCCGCGTGATAGAGCGGAGCCGGTGACAGGTAGACGCTGTCGGACGTGAAGCCGAAGAGCATGGTGATCATCGGCGCGACCGAGGTCGGGGTCTCTTCGAGGGGGAGCGAGACGAAAGGTTTGGTGACTCCCTTGGGCATGCCGGTCGTGCCCGACGAGTAGAGCATGTCGACGCCAGCGACTCGAGCTGGCAAGGGATCGCTGGAGTGCGCGGAAACGGCGGTCTCGTAGGCCTCGTATCCCGGGATGGTCCCGTCGAGCATGAGTCGCAGATGCACGTTCGGTGTGTCGGCGACGATCTCGGCGGCCTGATCGGCCTTGTATTTGGAGGTGATGAAGACCTTCGCTGCGCAATCGTTGATGATGTACGAGAGTTCCTTGCTGGTGAGCCGCGACGACGTCGCCGTGTAGACGATGCCGGCGTACTGGCAGCCCCAGAGAACTTCGAGATACCGGTCGTGGTTCTCCATGCAGATCGCGACGTGATCGCCCGGTTGCAACCCGGCCGATCGGAGCAGATGCGACAAGCGATTGGCCGCGGCATCGAGTTCGGCGAAGGTCTGCGTGTAACCGGACCCGGTCATGATCAGAGCGGGTTTGTCGGGAGTCGTCGAAGCATGAGCGCCTAGATACATGGCCGGAAGAATAGTGCGATTACCCTCGGCCGCGTGCAGTCGATCGGACGATCCTGGGACGACTTCGAACCAGCGCTCCGTTTCCGTTCACTGGTGCAGGCGGGTGATGGTTCGCTGGCCGAAGTCGCACTTCTGCTCTCGCACGTCACGACGCGCGCGTGCGACGACCTCGACGGCACCGATCGTTCTCGAGCCGCAGATCTGGTGGGTCAGCTCGCTCGGATCGACGAGTTGGCAGCGTCGGTCGAGTCACCGACCGCGCAAGGAGTGGCTCGCTCGCTGTTCGCCTCGGGTCGCCTACGCGGAAACGTGGCGGATTACTCGGACCCACGTAATTCTCTTCTCGACGTCGTCATGGAGCGAGGGCTCGGAATCCCCATCACTCTGTCGATTCTGATGATCGAGGTCGGCGCCCGCCTCGGGGTGCGCCTGTGCGGAGTGGGACTTCCCGGCCATTTCCTCGTCGGTGAGATCGACGGAGTCGCGCGGATTCCGTCCCGGTTCTTCGACCCCTTCCACGGAGGCGCGGTGCTCGACGCCGAGGATTGTCGAGATCTCGTCAATCGCATGGCCGGTCGTCCGGTGGCGATTCCGCCGGTTGCTTGGTATCCGGCTTCGATGGTGGCCATCGTCGAGCGAATGCTCAACAACCTGCGTGCCATCTGGGTGCAGAGGCTCGCCGGTGGCGATCACGGAGCGGTGATCGTCCTGCGTGCGCTGCAGTGGATGCGTTCGTGCGTGGTGGAGATCGGAGACGACGATCGGGCCGAGTGGGCGCGTCTGGTTGCGCCACTGAACTGATCACGGGAGACTGATCCGGTGATCGATCCGGTGATCAAGCGAAGCCTGGGTCAGATGATGCACGGAGTCCAGGTCGTCGGAGCGTCTCATCATGGGGTGCGGCGCGCCTACACGAGCCATTGGGTGACGCAGGTCAGCTTCGAAGAGCCGATCGTGATGGCGTCGGTGTCGCCGCGTCACGACACGTTTCCTCTCATCGTGGACAGCGGAGTGTTCGCGGTGTCCGTTCTCGCTGGTGATCAGGTCGCGGCCGGCCAGTATTTCTCGTACCCGGGTCGCAAGTTCCACTTCGTCGCCGACGAGTTCCTGGCGTCGTGGGGCTCCGACGACCTGCCGGTGGTGAAGGACGCCATCGCGTGGTTGCGGTGCGAGATCTTCGACGACAAGGACCTGAGCGACCACCGCCTGTTCTTCGCCCGTGTCACGGCTGTCGAAGGTGGGCGACTACGCGAGCCTCCGCTGACATACTCGAGCCGACTCGGATGGCGGATCGCCGCCGACAAGGCCCGGGAGCCCGGGGTGTCGATTCGGGACTCGTTGCTCCAACGGCTCGCCGAGGCCGGTCACGACGTGACGAGCGCCGACGAGTCCGATGACGATCGGTCGAGCGAGCCGCATTAGTTTTGCCCCGTTGTCGCCGACACGAAGGGGAGCCATGTCCACTGCTACCGCCACTGCCTCAGCCGACGAAACCAAGGTGAACGATCTGGTCGAGCAATTGCTCGCCGAGTTCCCGCCCAAGTCGACCGATGCCACGACGTTCCTCGGTGCCCAGTTCGATCGAGGTCTCGCCTGGGTGCATTTCGACGAAGGATTCGGCGGTCTCGGACTCAATCCGAAGCTTCAGCGGTCGATCAACGAACGTCTGTCGGCCGCCGGTGCGCCCAATCCGGTTGCGCGCAACCCGATCGGTCACGGAATGTGCGGTCCGACCGTCGCCGTCTGGGGCTCGCCCGAGCAGAAGAAGCGTTACCTCCGCCCGTTGTTCACGGGTGAGGAGGTGTGGTGTCAGCTCTTCTCCGAGCCGGGTTCGGGTTCGGACTTCGCCGGCTTGTCGGCCAAGGGAGTTCGCGACGGGGAGGAGTGGATCGTCAACGGACAGAAGGTCTGGACGACGCTGGCCCACCTGTCGCGCTGGGGTTTGCTGATCGTGCGGACCGATGCCGAGGCCGTGAAGCATGCCGGACTCACGGCTTTCGTGGTCGACATGCAGGCGCCGGGAGTCGAGGTCCGACCGCTGTATCAGATCACCGGTGAAGCCGAGTTCAACGAGGTGTACTTCACCGACGTTCGTGTCCCGAACGCCGAGATGCTCGGCAGTGTGGGTGATGGTTGGCGTGTGTCACTCACGACCCTGATGAACGAACGAGTCTCGATCGGTGGTGCGATTCCTCCCAAGGGTTCGGGGCCGATCCGCGACGCGGTGAAGGTGTGGAAGGACCTGTCCGCTGATTCGCGGACTCCCGCCGCGCGTGACGAACTCATGTCCCTCTGGATCCGGGCCGAGTTGCTACGTCTCACCAACATCCGCGCGTCGCAGATGCGCAAGATGGGCGATCCCGGGCCCGAAGGATCGATCGCCAAGTTGGCCATGGCGGAGTTGAACAAGGACGTGTATTCCTTCGCGGTCACACTTCTCGGTGCCGACGGGATGTTGTTCCCGAGTGGATACCAGATGATCCGTCCCGAGCAGGCGATGGGCCTCGAGAATCCTCAGAAGGCGTTCCTGCGCAGTCGGGCCAATTCGATCGAAGGTGGCACCAGCGAAGTGATGCGCAACATCCTCGGTGAACGCGTGCTCGGATTGCCGGGTGACGTGCGCGTCGATCGAGACGTGTCGTGGAGCAAGGTTCCACGTAACTGACGCTCTCCAGCAGATCGGCGTCCCGGACGTTCAGGCGCCGGTGCGCAGGAGAATTCCGAGGAACGCCGCGCCGAGCGAGGCGAACAGCCCGATGGCCCCTCCCAGGGCCAGCGCCAGCTTGGTTCGCCCGACCGAGTGGATCGCAGCACTGGCGCCAGCGATGAACGCGAGGGCCACATGGATGCCGATCGTCGCTTGATAGTCGGTCGTCTGTTCCGAGAGGGTCAGATCGAAGATGCTCCACATTCCGGTCACGACGAGGACTGCGAACGACGGCCAAGCGACCGTGCCATACGCGCGGGCGGCCACTCGCGTGGTCTCCGGGGCCGCCTGACGGAGGCGAGGGATCAGGCCGATCAGGACGATCTGGCCACCGAGCCAGACCATGGCGGCCAGAACGTGGAGGAACAAGCGGACCGTGTCGATCGTCGGGCTGAGCACTCCGAGAGCGTGGCAGATCGCAGCCGACGATGCGAAATGCGCCGATCGTGGGACGGGCTCGATCAGTCGACGAGCACGGCGAGAATGTCGCTCGCCGCGAGGGCCCGGTCATCGGCTCGCGCACGAGTGTCGAGGCCCCCGCCGTTCATGACGGTGATCGCCACTTCGATCGCCGATTGCAGCTCTCGCAGATTGCGAGGCGGGGGGAAGTACTCGTCCTCGTCGGTGAAACGAATCGGCTCCACGCCGAGGCGGGGGGCGAGTCGATCGAGGACGGCGCGGACGACCTCTTCGGGTGCGGAGGCACCCGCGGTCACTCCGACGGTTCCCGACACGTCATCGGGGAGCTCGGAGGCCTCGTTGATCCGCAACACGCGAGCACAACCGGCTTCGACGGCCAGGCGTTCGAGAGCGCGGGTGTTCGACGAGTTGGCCGAACCGATGACGACGATCACGTCGCAGTGCGGAGCCATCTGCATGAGCGCCGACTGACGGTTGGTCGTGGCGAAGCACAGATCACTTCGGCCGGGCGTCCAGACGTTCGGGAATCGATCGCGTACTCGCAGTGCGACTCCCTCCCAGTCGCGGTGCGACAACGTGGTCTGGGCGAGAAGAGCGACCGGTTGATCGAATTCGGGTAGCGCATCCACGTCGGCAACCGCTTCGACGCGTGAGATCGCGTCGGGCGCGACGGCCATCGTGCCGACCGCTTCCTCGTGACCTTCGTGTCCGACGTAGACGACGCGATAGCCCTTGCCGGCGCGCACCTTGACTTCGTGATGAACCTTGGTCACGAGGGGGCAGACCGAGTCGACGACGATCGAACCTCGGCGGCGAGATTCGTCGACCACCTCGGGAGCGGAACCGTGCGCCGACAACATGATCGGACTCCCGGGCGGGACGTCGGAGACATCGTCGACGAAGACGACACCGAGTCTCTCGAATCGTTCGACGATCAGTTTGTTGTGAACGATCTCGTGGTAGCAGTACACGGGGCGGGGAAACGACCGAACCATCCAGGCCAATGCCTTGATCGCCATTTCGACACCAGCGCAGAATCCGCGAGGACTGGCGAGCAGTACTCGTTCGACGGACATGGCAGGAGGATAACGGTGCGTCGTGGGCAGGCTCGCGATTCGCGAACGAGGAGCCTCGGCGACCTCTCGTCGGACCGTCGGTAGCCTGACGCCATGATCGCGACCTCCACTGCACCGATTGTGGTGGCGGTCACACCGGAGTCGCCGGCCGATCTCGCGGGTCTGCTTCCCGGAGACGAGGTGGTCGCGCTCGACGGTACGGTCCCACGCGACATCATCGAATGGCGGCTGCTCACCGATGCGGCACGAGTCGAGATCGACGTTCGTCGCGGTGGGATCGAGTCGACATTTCTCGTCGAGAAAGCCGAAGGAGTGCCGCTCGGAGCCGAGGTCGCGAGCGCAGTGTTCGATCGTGTGCGTACTTGCGACAATCACTGCCCGTTCTGCTTCATCTACCAACTTCCCTCGGGACTGCGGCCGAGTCTCTATGTCAAGGACGACGACTACCGGCTGAGTTTCCTCTACGGGAACTTCACCACTCTGACCCGCTTCACCGAGGCCGACCTCGAGCGGGTGGTGACCGAAGGGCTGTCTCCGCTCAACGTGAGCATCCATGCGACCGATCCCGATGTTCGCGTGCGGATGTTGCGCAACAAGCGCGGTGCGATGAGTCTTCGGTGGTTGAGCGCGCTGCTCGATCACGGGATCACCGTCAACGGGCAGATCGTCGTGTGCCCGGGTATGAACGACGGTGCGATTCTCGAAGACACGATGATCGGCATCCTCGATCGATACCCGACGCTGTCCCGGGTCGCGGTGGTTCCCCTCGGAATCAGCAAGTACAACCGTGAACCCGAGATGCGACTTCACACGGTCGAGGAAGCTCGGACCGTGCTGAGCATCGTTCGTGAATGGCAGCGACGGTTCCTCGACGTCCTCGGCCGTCGACTCGTGTTCGCGTCGGACGAGTACTACTTGATGGCCGACGAGCCCTTTCCCGACGGCGCGGACTACGAAGGTTTTCCGATGCACGAGGATGGTGTCGGAATGGCGCGCACCTTCGAATGGGAGTTCACCGGTCGACTGGACGTTCCGACCGGACCGCAGAGCGGATTCTTCGCGGCGATCGACGGTGCGCCGGCGGCCGGGTATCGCGCTCCTCGCAACCCGGCGGGTGACACCGGTCTGCGGGTTCGCTCGACCGGCACGACCTTGTCGATCCGCCCGTCGCGTCGTGCTCCGGTGGCGATCCTGACGGGGGAGTACGGTGCGCGAGTGCTCGGTCCTCTCGTCGCCTCCGTGCCGCGATCCGATGTCCGTATCGTTCCGGTCGTGAACGAGTTCTTCGGTGGGAACACGTCGGTGGCCGGACTCATGGTCGGCCATGATCTGGCCCGAGTTCTTCGCGACGAACCCGACGGTCATCGCTATCTGTTGCCCGACGTCTGTTTGTCCGAGGGGCGTTTCCTCGATGGTACGACGGTGGACGATCTGCCTCGACCGGTGGAGATCGTGCCGACCGATGGGTTGTCGCTGAGACGAGCACTGGAGATTGCGTCATGACGAAATCCGATTCGATGGTCGATCCGGCCGATCCGACCGTGGTCATCGTCGGCCGACCGAACGTCGGCAAGAGCACACTCTTCAATCGCATCGTGGGCGGGCAAACCGCCATCGTGGAGGACCGACCCGGCATCACTCGTGATCGCAAGGAGTCGGAGGCCGAATGGCTCGGTCACCATTTCACCGTGGTCGACACGGGAGGGTGGCTCCCGTCCGGATCGGAACTCGACGCCAAGGTGAGTCGCCAGGTGGAAGCAGCCGTGAAGTCGGCCGACTTGGTGCTCTTCGTGGTGGACGGCTCGATCGGAGTCACCGATGACGACTCGTCGGTCGCCAACTGGATTCGTCGTTCGGGTGTTCCGACCCTTCTCGTGGTGAACAAAGCCGACAACGATCGTCGCGAGGCCGACCGTTGGGAGTTCCTCGCCCTCGGTGTCGGAGAGCCCTATCCGGTCAGTGCATTGCACGGACGTCGGGCCGGAGATCTGCTCGACGAAGTGATCGCGCGAATCCCCGAACGAATCGAGTCGGACAACGTGGCCGAAGTCGTCGAAGGCGAACGGCCTCCCCGCGTCGCCTTGGTCGGCCGTCCGAACGTCGGCAAGAGCACCTTGTTCAATCGCCTCGTGGGTGAGGATCGATCGGTCGTGCACGACATGCCGGGAACGACACGCGATGCCATCGACACGCTTGTCGAGACCGAGGATGGTCCGGTCGTCTTCGTCGATACCGCGGGCATGCGGCGTCGATCGAGGATCGACGACTCGGCCGAGTACTACTCGCTGGTGCGCGCGTTGCGAGCCGTCGACGACTCCGACATCGCATTGCTGGTGATCGATGCGACCGAGGGCGTCACGGCGCAGGATCAACGTCTGGTCGAGCGCATCGACGCTTCGGGTTGTCCGATCGTCGTGCTCCTCAACAAGTGGGAGCTGGTTCCCATCGGTGAGGAACGTGAGATGGTGGAAGCAGAAGTGCGTCGCAAACTTCACTTCCTCGACGACGCTCCGGTTCTCAAGATTTCGGCTCTCACCGGACGCGGGGTGCACAAGCTCCGTCCGGTACTGCAAGAGACGATCACTCAGTATCACCGGCGGGTGCCGACCCGAGACGTGAATCGCGTGATCGCCGATGCACAACAACGTCAACCCGCCGCCGGTGGTGTTCGGGTCATGTACGCACTGCAAGGCGCGACCGATCCGCCGACCTTCACCTTTTTCGTGAATCGGGAGATTCCCCAGCCCTACTTGCGCTATCTCGAGCGGTGTATCCGCGAAGCATTCGACTTCGGTTCCACACCTCTGAAGATCAGGGTGCGCAAGAGGAACGACTGACCGTGCCGTTCTGCGAGGACTGTGCGCGTTACTGGGCGCCGAGTGCCATGGGGGTCGACGGCAGCTGCCCGTCGTGTCGGCGTGTTCTGGACGGGCCCGTCGCCCAGAGTCGTCCGCGGGTGACCGCCGAGAATCTCGATCTGAACGCCCTCGCCCGTGAGGCCGGTGATGATCCAGCGGCTCCCTGGCACTTCAAACTGCTCGTCGGCGGTGTCGTGCTGTATCTCGCCTGGCGCATCGTCGACCTCTTCGTTTGACCGACCGAGGGGGACTCTTGCCCCTCCGGTAGAGTCGGCGTGCCGTATCGCCTCTGGGCGTGCGGTGACATAGCGGGCTGTGGCGCAGCTTGGTAGCGCGCTTGACTGGGGGTCAAGAGGTCGCAGGTTCAAGTCCTGTCAGCCCGACCACGTGGCGTCGCGCGACATCGAATTCCGGTGTCGCGCGACGTGATGATCGAAGCTTGGACGAATGCGCCGAGTTGGTGGCGACTACCGTGGCAGACATGGTCTCCTCTGCATCGTTCACCTTGTCGGAAGAGCGTTCGAAGCGTCTCCTCGCCGAATTCGGTGTGCCGATGGCCGGGGAAGAGACGGTCACGAATCCCGATGACGCGGTCCTCGCTGCGAGTCGACTCGGTTACCCCGTCGTCGCGAAGTTGTGCGGGGATGCCATTGCCCACAAAACCGAGCGCGGACTGGTGCGCCTGCGTCTCGCCGACGAGCAGGCGGTCCGACGCGCCGCCATTGAACTCTTCGCTGCGGCGCGTCCCGATGACGGTGAGGTGTCGGTACTCGTCGCACCGATGATCTCGGGCAACCGCGAGCTCATCGCGGGCGTCGTTCGCGATCCGCAATTCGGCGCGAGTGTGATGTTGGGAGTCGGTGGGGTGCTCGCCGAAGCTCTGGCCGACGTCGTGTTCCGTCCGGCCCCACTCGACGTCGTCACTGCTCACGACATGATCGAGGGTTTGGCGACTCTGAAACTTCTCGGACCCTTCCGTGGTGAGGCCGCGGTCGATCGCGACACGTTGGCTGCGATCCTGGTTGGCCTCGGCCGGCTCGCCGACGAGCGCCCCGATGTCCGCAGCGTCGACGTGAATCCTCTGATCGTCGATGCGAACGGCCGACCGGTCGCCGTGGACGCACTGGTCGAGATCGGGGAGCCGATCCCGGTCTCCACGACGTCTCGTACTCGTCCGAGTGCGGAGCAGTTCGCGGCCTTGTTCGAACCACGCGGGGTGTTGGTGACCGGAGCGTCGACCCACCCGGGCAAGTTCGGTTTCGTCTCGTTGCACAATCTGTTGGCATCGGGTTACGACGGAGCGGTGTTCGGCACCAATCTTCAGGGCGAGGAAGTCCTCGGAGTGCGCACCGTGGCCGACATCGAGAACCTGCCCGACGGCACGATCGATCTCGTGTTCGTCTGCACACCAGCGGGTGCCAATCCCGACCTTCTGCGAGCGTGCGCGAAAAAGGGAGTGAAAGCGGCCTTCCTCACCTCGGCCGGATACGGAGAGGCCGGAGACGAGGGGCGGCGGGCCGAACGCGAGCTCGTCGAGTTGGCCGATGAGTTGGGCATCCTCCTCGCCGGACCGAACGGTCAGGGTGTGGTGAGCACACCCGCTTCGTTGTGTGCGCAGATCGTGGCGCCGTATCCGCCGGCCGGGCGGATTGGTGTGGCCAGCCAAAGCGGAAACTTCGTGTCGTCGTTCATGAACTACGCCCGGGCCACAGGGGTGGGGATCAGTCGAGCCGTGTCGGCCGGGAACGCGGCGGCGGTGTCGGTGGCCGACTATCTCGATTTCTACGCTGATGATCCGGCCACGGCGGTGGGTCTGGCGTACGTGGAGGGAATCTCCGACGGTCGGGCCCTGATGGAGCGGCTGGCATCGGCTGCCCGACGCAAACCTCTCGTGTTGGTGAAAGGCGGGTCCACCGAGGGTGGGGCCAAGGCCGCGGCCTCGCACACTGGAGCTCTCGCGGCCGACGACAAGGTGTTCGATGGTTTCTGCCGCGCTGCAGGGATCACTCGGGCGAGGGACGTCGACGAGGCGTTCGAAGCGGCCGCGACCTTCGCCACGCAACCACTTCCACTCGGTCCGAACACCGTGATTCTCACGACCGCTGGGGGATGGGGAGTCGTGACGTCCGACGCGTTGACGCGCGACGGAGTGTTGACGTTGATCGACTTGCCCGATGATCTGCGGCGAGCGATCGACACCAAACTTCCGCCGCGATGGAGTCGGAGCAATCCGGTCGACTGCGCAGGTGGAGAGACTCGCGACACCATTCCTGAGGTGATGGAAATGATCGCGACTCACTCCGAGGTTCACGCGATGATCTATCTGGGGATCGGAATCCAGGCCAATCAAGCGCGCATGATGAAGGAAGGTCGCTTCTATCCCGACCACGGACTCGAAAGAATCGTTGCGTATCACGAGCGCCAGGATCAGCGTTTCGCCGAAGCCGCCGACGAACT
>VFQS010003236.1_pt1 | contig 12571 bp, 15 predicted proteins | sample 3512361 | NCBI WGS metagenome assembly VFQS01 (sample SAMN10412375, study PRJNA504923) | tailings metagenome | isolation source: Relicate 1 Philex TSF3 active mining | place: Philippines
GCGGAGCTGTACAGGGACATGTTCTTATCATCATCATTATTCAATTATATATATCAAATTGGGTGTTTATTCAATGAAATATACCATGTACACAAATCACAGCTGCCTGGCCTGTCGACTCTGCACCACCAAAGTAGCCCCTCCAGGTGCAGCGGTGCGATACGGGTCATCATAGTAGTATCTATTGTCCAATCCAGAATCTGACCCCAAGGACACGTACACTGCCCATCCCATACAGAACAGGATCACAAAGACAATCAGCGAAAACGCCAGGATGCTCCACAGCTCCTCCCGTGGTTGCGTGTACGCTACATATGGCCAGTACCAGCTGGTGTTGTATGCAGACCCCAGCACCACAAAAAGCAGCAGGAGCGCAATCGCGACCCACGCTGTCCATGCAAACGAGGAGGAAGAATAACTGCTGTTGGTGTTGGAATATGTGTATTGCTGCTTTGGATGGTGGTAGTAGTAGGAGCTGGGCACTTTATAGGATTGCTGCTTTGGACAGTAGTAGTAGGAGTTGGAAACTGCGTAGGAAGCCCTAGAGGGCTGATTGTCTTCCATTACAGGCTGCTCCTGTTTCTCCTCTTGCTGCTTCTGCTGCTGACCCTTGTTCTGCGGAACCAACCACTGTACGAGGCGCGCCACTGCAGAGCCGTGTGCTTTATCATACTCATCAGCTGGCGGGGCCCTGTACTCGTGCGGAGCGTGGATGGCTCTGTACACTTTGCCATAGTGGTCCCACCTCGCCAGCACGTTGTGCATGAGATCCACAGAGTTGAGCATGCTTCGGTGCGCGTCCGCGTGAGGGTTGTATGAGGAGGAAGCAGCAGCTGGCTCGTCCTGGTGGCTGCGATGGTTCATCAGCCACGCCAGGTACTCTGGGTGTTGCGTCCACCACACACGTGACGCGCGTATGTTGGGCATGAAGAATACGCGGTACGGGCCAGGCCCAGCGGTCTTTTGCGTGTCTTCGTTTGCGCCTTGGGGGTTTACTTCGGCAGCGTCACTTCCTGAATCTTCTGGTGCTTCTGGATAGTACTGCTGACCTGGCATCTGTTCATCCTCACCACCGTTGCTGTTTTCATAGTACTGCTGCTGTGGAATGTTTTTGTCCTCTGCTGCTGATGATGCTGGCCAGTAGTAGCTGCCACCGGGGGCAGTAGCAGCGCCGGATGTCGTCACCACAGGGATGGCAAACACGTGTGTGCCATGCACATGCCAGCCTGCCTGGGGCTTGGGAGTCCTGCCCTTTCCAAAGATGCGAAAGCCTGTGTGTGAATGGCAAGACAGTTTCTCCCTCTCCATGCGTGTTGCGTCCCGAAGAATCTTGTCTATTGGCAAGGCGCGTGTGCAGTGTGAGAGAAACCTATCGGCTGTTGTCTTGCGCAGCATCGTGTGCAGGGGCATCGTGCCTGTATTGCCTTTCCACAACGCGTGTGATTCTGAGCTGGGCTGCACCATATCAGAGCTGCCCACTTTGTTTCTATGAGACAATTCTTGCATGTAAATATGGCGTATGTGTCTGAAAAAGGATGTCTGTATGTGTTTCTGGGAAACGTGCATGGGTACACACAATCTACCTGCCTTTTTGGTACTTGGGTGATTGTTTGAATTGATTATGATTACAGATCTAAGCATGATTGGATGCAAGGCAATGGATGGCATCAGCAGAAATGTTCTGATTACACATCATTTGGAGCAGCTGCAAGGGCTGTGAACTTCACATCAGAAAAGTTATGATTACAGATCATTCAATTGAAAATGCGCTTGTTGTGCAGCTCGAAACCAGAAAAGTTATGATTACAGATCATTCAATTGAAAATGCACTTGTTGTGCAGCTCGAAACCAGGAAAGTTATGATTACAGATCATTCAATTGAAAATGCACTTGTTGTGCAGCTCAAAACCAGGGAAGTTATGATTACAGATCAATCTACTTAGAGGTGTAGGTTGTCGAACCCACAATTGGGGTAGTTATGATTACACATCACAGCCATATATTGACACGCTTCTGTAAAAAGGGTTGTGATGTGAATTCAAGAATAAATCTCTATATGATGACATTGGCCAGCAGCAAGCTTCCCAGGAACAGCTTTGCAAACATGCTGAGAACGACGTAGATGATTTCAGTTGCCTTGTTCCACTGGTTGGGTGAATCCAGCGTGAGCCTATAGGCTTCCCTGTTCTTGTTGACGGCCCATACACCCAGAAAGTATGCAGGGGAAACAGCTTGAACAAGTCCAAAGCAGAGGAATAGGAAAGCCTCTGCCCAAACCACCAACTGCAATGGCATGATATGTTAGAACAATGTCACCCAACTTGTGCACTGAAGGCTGGGGAGGAAACTTACGCGGACAAAGTCAGGGGGTTCGCGCCTCCCTCCATAGCCGTCATCCAGGTTGAAGCCCAGCATATTCCCTATCACGTTGTTGAGCTTTTGGTTGACGTTGGATATGTCCAACGACCCTGCATTGCAAGGCTCCCACCAAGCCCCAAAGTGCTGCAGTATGATGGCCCAGGGGATGGCTATGCACACCCACGCCAGAATGTGGGTCAGCCAGAAGGCGCCGAGCAAGCTGTTGGCAAGGATGCCAAGCCACCTGACAACTATCTTCTTGGTGAGCTTGTCAGTTGATTGCTTATGTGATTTTTCCATCTCAGTCTTTGCAAATCGTTGGAAATTCTCAATGTCATTTACATAATTGTTTCTGACATTCATGCTCATATTCATGACACCATCAAGTGTTCTCATGAGATTGTTCTTGAAATCTTCATAACTGCCTTCTTGTTGCATGAAATTGGATTTTGATATCTTAAGCATTACTTCATTGGTCAAACCTCTAATACTATCTAAAGTCCTTATACTTTCCTGTGTTCTTTCAGGTAGTCCCAATGCAGGGATGCCTTCCGGATATTTTGTTTCCAATGGTTCATTCAATACTTCATCAATATCCTTTTTTGCATGATCCCATGTTTCATCGCTATAGAGCATGGATTTGCTATTATCCTCTGGATTCATCCTGTTCGGGTTGACAACCACCAAATTCCTGACAAACAGCAGCACATTCCTTGCGCGCCACAGCACCTCCGCCACCAGCCCCAGCAGCATGCACACGGCTGATAAACCAAACATGCAGCCCAGCAGCTCAATGTCAAATATGCCAGCCGTGAGCGCAACTGTTGCCAGCACCAAGGACCCCGACCCGCTGTACTCGACGAACCGAAGCCAGTTGAAGCGAATCTCCTTCTTGCAGATGTGTTCAAACTGAAAGAGGAGAGGGTTTTTCTCCCTGTACCCGCTGTTCTCGTCATCATACGACTTTCCAAAGATGTAGTCGTAGGAAAAATACCTCAGACAGTTGGACTGGACACAGTTGCAGGAAAAGGCGAGAAAGGGAAGCTGCATGAAAAAGGACAGCGTGAAGAAACACGCCACCATCCACCCCAGGTTCAGCTTGGTCTCTGACTCCTTGGGGTAGACCCACATCTGTAGGTCTATGTTGTTTATGACGCCGCCCTGAAATGTCAGCAGGTTGGGCTTCGCCAGACCGCACATGTGCGACACGTTGTAGGCACTGTTCTGCCCAGGCCACTCCTTCCACGACGCATAGTAGGGCGACCGCATCTGCAGAAAGTCGGTGTTGACAGTGCTCTCGTAGGCCTTGAAGGCCTTGTCTGCTATTCCCCTTTCGGTGGACCGAGCGAGCTCGTTTGTCGCGCTGATAATGTTTGCTCTTGCTGCATCTGTTTTTCCTGAAATGGAGGTTTGTAGATCGCTGACAGCCCTCTCAAATTCAGATTGCTTGTCTTGTATTCCGGGAGTACTGTTCACTGCACTGAACAACTGGGATATGGTTTGCCTGCACTGTGCGTTGAGTTCATCCCTGGTAGAATTCAACTGATTGCCCGAGAGCATCAGGACGTCCCTTTGCATAGTCCTCACGTCATCTTCGCCCAAGTAGATCCCATTGGACCTGTTCAAGAAGGCTTTTCGGATGTAGGGGAGGGTGGCCGTGAGGTTGCTGCCTGGGGTGGGCATGGGCACCACGTGGATCCTGTCCATCTTCAGGCTGTACAGCTTGGTAGTTCTGGTCTGAACAACCCCCCATGTCACACACAGCATGACCAGGTGTATGAACACCGTCACTGCGTTGAGGACGTAGATGCTGACGTACTTGTCACTGTCTTCCTTGGCGCAGCAACAGCAGGAGGAGGAGGAGCGTTTCTTGGGCTCAGCATCTTCGTCGTATAGAAGAGGTTCGCTCATTTCAAGGTCACCTTCATTACTCTTTTTACCCCAGCCAGCAGTGTGGATAGTCATCATGTCCACCATGCCAGGGGTGGGCAGCGTCTTGTACATGCTGCTGGTTGCCTGGCATGGCATGTTGGGGCATGGCACTGGGGAGGAGGAGGAGGAGACACTGTTTCGGTTCAGTAGTGGCTCTCCCCCACCCAGAGGGGACGGTGAAGGCGATCGCCTGTGCAATAGCATTCTGCACTTACAATGCAGCTATCTCATGTACACATGCAAAAGCTGTCCTGGATGCCACTCAAGGGATCGTTTCAGTGTATATACCAGCTCCGAGAATGGCCATAGACCCATTTTTATTCAACATCGTCAAAGCATCTCGCCCAGCCTCTCTCCCCTCCCGTTCGCGGCTGCAGCGGCGTCCCGGAAGGCCTGGATCTGTGGATGACTGCTGCCCGCCACAGCTGCTGCTGCCGCTGCTGCTGCCTGCTGCTGGGCCATGCGAAACATGGCCATCACGTCATCCTTGCTGCTGCTGATCTCTTCGCTGCTGTTGATCTGAGCTGCTATCTGAGTTGCCATGCCTGGATGATGATCAGACAAGAAATTCTGTGCAATAGCACTGCCCACATCCAAGGAAGGAACAAAAACAGGCCTCTCATTTGTGCCACTGCTTGAATTATTCCGCTTCCTGGCAACATTGGCGGGCTCGGACGTCGATGGTTGAATGTCCCCCCACTCACTATTCAATACATCATCCTTGTGCCTGCTTGCGCTTCTCGCAGACGATGATGCCTTGGATGATGATGTTGATGATGATAGTGCCTTCTTTTTCGCGCGCATACTGCCATTCTCGACCCTATTTTTCACAACCATCATCTCCCTCATTTCACACGCGTTTGCAGCACCGCTGCTGCTGCTGCTGTTCTGCATGCATGCAATGACCCGAAGCCGGCGGAACACCACGACGGCCATGCAAACCGTGGCCAGCGGCATGAGCCATCCGTCCAAGAAAAGCAGCACGGCGAACCGAAGCTGGCATGGGGTGAAGGGTTCGACGTAGCAGCAGGACAGGAAGGAGGAGCTTCCACCAGAGCGTGAGGGTTTTGGAATTTCGTTGTCATCATCATCATCCTCCTCGGGACCGCTCGAATAATAGTGGTAAAAATCATCTCTCCCTGACGATGAAACTCTTGCCGCTGCCATGCATGTTCGCGTTCTTTGCAGCACTCCGCAGGCGTATGTCCACAGGATCGAGAGCCCAGTGAAGGCAAAGCTCCTGCCCATGATTTTGCCTGGGGTAATAATACACAAACATTTGAGCCCAAAAGCGATGAAAGTTAGCAGCATGGTTTGTTTTATTATACTCAACTTAAACACAAGCAAGTAAGCCATCCCAGATGACGTCGATGAAAGGTAACATATATGGGGAATAAATTGCTTACCCGGAGCCATAAACACGGCCCTGTCCACGCCAAGCTGGAGCACTATCCCCACCAGGATGCAGTGCGTGACTACAGTAGAGACTCGCGCGTCCGATGAAAGGGTGCTGGAGCTGCTACTGCTGCCATCCTCGTGCCAGCATGCCAGCTGTGCAAATGATGGTGGGGTGTTTGCAGCAGCAGATCGCTTTTTTGCCTGCTGCTGTCTGTGAATCCCTGGGGTGACCAGCATGCCTATGACATCCATGTCGGCGAGCAGCAAGATGCTGAGCATCATGTATGTGACGTACACAGCCCCTTCCTGCCACCACGACAGGTTCAACGTGCTCCCGTGCAGCTGCATGGTGCCAATGTATGATGGCAGGGCGCTCCCCCACACGTTGTTTGCCTGTGTTTGATGTTGAGGCGACTGTAACAAGAGGCTAGAGTTGGATTCTGCGCCGAGCATGATTTGTTGGTGCGCTTGCATCATCATCTGATTTATGTGGGTACTGCTGCTTCGAGCACCCATCGCGTCCACCACCTGTGCTGCTGCTGCTGCGTCCACATGCGCGATGCTGCTCCGGCAGATGTTGAGCAGGTGTGCCACGAAGATGGTGGCGGATAGCGCCGACGAGTCGAGGATCACCTCTCTCCTGAGTATTCGGTCCGTGTATAGCACAAGGCCTGTGAAGATCAGTATGGGTATGCTGCGCGTCACCCATTCCCTGCGGACAAGACTACGTTATCGATTGTTGTTTCAAAACACCCAACAACATCATACACCCACCTCTTGTTCTCTGCGAAAGAGACTATGTTATCGATTGTTGTTGAGTGGACTGATAAAGGCATCATATACACACCCACCTTGATATCACCAGTATGAGCAAGCTGCTTCGGAGAAGCCCTGCCACGGCTGGCACGTACGTGGACGCGAGTCGGAGGTCAACACTTCCGGGCGATTGGTAGTGCAACGCAGCAGCAGGTGTGTAGGATGATGACAATGATCGCCTGTTGGTGCTCGTGCTCCTACCACTACCACACGAGCTCTCAGCCGGGTGATGGTTGTTGTTGTGAACACTCATGACGCGCCTGGTCTTCAGCGTAGCATGATGATTATGATGGCTGTTACTGTTCTGATTCCTGGGCTGGAGAGAGAGTTCCACAAAGGGTGCTGCTACCAATGATGGATGGTTGTTGTTGCTGGGGGCAGCAGTATTCTGTGTGAGCAGCGCGGAGAACTTGTTCTCTGGGGCAGAGCACACAGATATAGAGGACAGAGGGGTTGCACAGGCTGGATATATGTGCCCTTCCTCCTCGGAGACCTCTTCTTCCTCCCCTCCTCCTCTCTCCTGTACTGTCATGGATGCAGACTCGGACCGCGATAAAACGCTGCTGCGTGAACACGAGTAGCTTGCCTCAGAACTATTGCTGCTACTACCGCCAATGTTGAGCTCTGTGCTCGACACCTCCGGTGGTGCATGATGCATCTTGCCGTCGATTCAGTTTGTACGGATCATCAAGATTTAATATATCTTTCAGCAACACACGCACACCAAATATTATTCACGGACTCAGCAGCAGTTTCTGATCCACATGCACACCAATATATTATTCACGGACTCAGCAGCAGTTTCGGATCAGCGTGCATATAGCTCTGCACGCGTTCAATGCCTTCTGCTGTACCGCTGGATTCCACTGGATGGGCTTGTCCCACGACAGGCGAAGGATCACGGTCCCCCTGGCATAGACGGTGACCTTGTTCTTCCAGTCGGGCGAGGGCATGGCTTCGTCCGACAGGTCCAGCTTGGCTGATTCGCATCCTTCGGGATCCCAGCTCTGCACCTCTTTGCAGCATTGCCAAAGTGCGTCCCACCCGTGAATCCTGAATAGCTCGCACATGCACATCTGAAACACAACAAGCATACTCTGAGTTAGTTACGTGGTTACAGAGATATTAAATCATCAAATCAAATCTCACGTTGTCCACCCTGGCAGAGGTTTCGACCCCTGTGTCGGCCGTGGCTGGAGCAGCAGAGGAAGCATGGGCCATCATGCTCTGGGCCATGGTGGGCATGGTGATGTTGCCCCTAGAGATGGGCACCTTCTTGCCCAGACACGCAGTCAGAACCGCCATGGTGACAATGTACTCGTCGCTGTTGGTCTCCCACGCTTGCTGTTGGCGGTTGCTGCAGTTGCCCTTCAGATAGGTCTCCACCATCCCCTGGGCCTTGCATATGTCCCGGATGCCCTGAAGTTTTGTAAAACACGTGTCATACACAAAGAGAGTCAGTCAACACATACAATGTAAAACCCCGAACCTGAAACTTGATGCAGAGCCCAGAAAAGGTCTTCTTGACGTAAAGGTTCCCGTGGATGGTGTACATGGCCAGGCTCTTCGCGCCCGTTGTGTTTGATGACGCAGATGTAGCTGCTGACACCCGCGTACAACGAGTCTTGCGTCGGCGCAGGTGGAGCAGCAGCGAGTTGATGTTAGTACTACTCTTGTTTCCCCTCTTCCTTGGCCTTGTCGCCAGTAGCTGGTCCTGGCCTTCTTCATCAGCATCGTCATGGCCAACAACCTCTACATTCCCGGGAACCCCTTGCACCTGTAGCAGATAATAATGAACTTAAACACAGGCAACACATAGTAGATGACACATGTCTATTTCACCTGCAAATCGTACCCGTACACAAGCACGGAGCCGCAGATGTTCTCAAACGTGGGCCCCCTCCTCAATGCGTGAAGCAGGGGCGTGTTCCCGTGCACAAAAGCCTTGCCCATGTCCACCTGGATGCAGAATATCCCCCTGCCCTTGAGGAAGCACGGTATGTCCTGCCTCGAGAACCCAAAGTCCTTCAAAGGAAGCATTCGCCCAGGGATGCCTCGCTCGAGAAGATCTTCGAGCGTGCTCCTGTTCACCAGCGGCCTAGGGATGCGCCTCTGCATGGCGGCCGCTGCAGCTTCCAGCTTGCGCGCATGCTCTTCGGGCGACACAAGTGCGCACCCAAACACGTCCTGCCTGCTGCGCTTGGCAAACGAGGCCATCTCTGCTTCAGCGCGCTGGGGATCGGTGAGCGCCGCCTGTCGCAGCTGTGCTTCGGATACAGCTGGCCCCAGAGCGTCAGATGGGATGCTCAAAATGCACCGCCCTTCCGACATGGAGCCCCACTGCGCCATTTTTTCGAACCGCCTGTGTTAAGCCAAAGTTATTGATTGGTTGATGAAAACTACAAACCTGTTGATCGCAACAAACCTGCTATCCTCCTTGGCGTGCCAGCTGGTGAACACAAGTTATCCATGACTTGATGAACAAGAAGATGCAACTAACTACAAACCTGCTATCCTCCTTGGCGTGCCAGCTGTCGTTGTCGATGGCAGGCACACCCGTGCACGGGAACAGGCAGTGCTGCTGCAGCGGAGCCTCCTTGAGCGTGACGATCATGGGCGTGCCTCGTCTGGCCATGCTGGAGAGCTCCTTGGGGAGCTTGGAAGCCAATTCAGACGACGACCCCGCAAACGTGCCCAGCATCCCAAGCGTGATGCTGTCCGGCATGGCCAGGTAGATGCTGGCGTACAAGTGCTGTTGTTTCTTGGGCAGCAAAGGCGGGGCAGTTGTGGCTTCTCTGGGGCCAGCCAGCGTCATGTGACCCTTTGTGAAGGTGCTGCCCAACAGCATGGCATCAAAGGCATCCTCGTAGGAGGAGGTTGTGGTGCTTGAACTTGCTTCTTGCATGGCAATGGCTTAAAAAAAATGTGTTCTGTGCGTGTCACTTGTTCCTTGGGTGTTTCGGTTTTGATTTTTTTTCCAAGGGTCATGTTTTTAGCATTTGAATATTTTTTTTGACCCTTGGGAAAAAAGGATTTGAACTAAAAAGATTTTTTTTTATTCAAGGAAAAAAAGACACAGCGTTTGTAGCAAGTTCTATTGCCTAGTGCGCCGACGCGCCCTCGCGGTTGCGCAGCATGATCTCGCGAATGAGTCTGGCCTCCACGTCTATGAGGCTGGCGCCCTCCTCATCCAGCATTTCTCTTGTCTCTGGGCACATCTCGCACAGCAACGTGGCCATCTTGATGTGAAACTCGCCCCGCATGTTTTCAAAGTACTTGCGCATGTCGTCCCGCTGCCGATTCATGGCCTCCTTGAACATGGCAAACTGCACGTTCATCCCATGGTCCGTCTGAAGCGAGTGCGGGTCGAGGACCAGCATCTGGCGAAACGAGGAGGCCTTTTCTTGTTCGTTGTGCTCATCATTGTCATTCTCTCCAGGCTTTTTTTTCATCTTCTCCTCCATCTCCTGGACCGCCTTGATCACCGCATCGCGCTCCCCCTCGAGCTTGGCCACAAACTCGCGCTGCATGATGGCCTCAAACTGCTCGCACACCTCGTCGGAGGAGGCGATGAACTGCCCCAGCGTGCACGAAGGCGCGGAGATGCTCTCCTTGTGCTGTGCAAAGAAGTTGGGCAGCGCAATCAGCTTGCACCCGGGGAACTGCTCGTGCTGCCACTCGGGGTACCAGCCACACCTGCCCACCGTGTGGATCCGGAGGATGGGAGGACCTGTGGATACGACGCTGAACTTGCGCAGCATGCTCAGCGCGCGCAGGTCGGCTACGAGCAACCTGGGCCAACAGAGGAAACAACATCAGAGAAAGTTGGGGATTGGTGTGTATACAATAGCATGTGGTAGTGTGGAGGGCAGCACACACTTGGTAGGGCTGACAAGGCGCCTGTTGGATTTCAACTTGCTCTCGCTGTTCTGTACTGGCGGCAAGTCCACCAGCACCTTCTGAAAACCCTCCTCCACAACTGACATTTCTTCGGTTGAGTCGCTCATACTGTCTTTGATTTTGTAAATTTTGGTTTGGCAGGTACCAGTGCATATAAAGAGTTTCGAGCATGTCTTTTTTTCATGAAACCACAATTTGAGATTCTCATGTAAAGACTATGTTTAATGAAAAAAAAACACACTTCTCAACCAGATGAAGTAACTACTGCTCCTCCTTGCTCGCTATCCATGATCTCCATGATCTTCACCAGAAACCCCTCCCTGTCCTCCTGAGCACACATCTTGGGGCAGTCCCGCAGCATGCGCTGCACCACGCGTCGCAGGGCGTCGTCTTCAGTGAAGACAAAGCTCGTCTTGGTCGGCAAAAGGCTGCTACTACTGCTACTCCGCTTGCGCTTGCCGATCGGCACAATGATGTCCAGCACCGTTGCCCTGACCTTTCGGCACAGCGACTGCCTGGCAGACGAAGATGATGATGTTGGCAAGGCGATGAGCGCAGACGAGGATGCGGTGGGCGACGGCTGCATGGTGGTGGTAGCAGGTTTCTTATTGGCTACAACAGCGGATCTGCTGGATGTGTTGGTTGAAGCAGTGCTTGTGGTTGCTTCCTTTTCTGCCTTGTTCTTTTCAATTGCCTTACCCTTGTCTTTTTGGCCTTCCTCCAAGGGCTGAACGCACGTTTTTTTTTCCTGCGGCGTGACACCATCGAGTGAATCATCAGGTTCGGGTTCACAGCAGCTGGCTTCCTTTTTCCCTGCCTTCTTCATGTTGAAAATATACACTCATTCAGCAGCACTGCGTGTGTATGTATGTATGGACTGTCACCTGTGAAAAACGGTTCCTCGTCTTCTCCTTCTCGTTCAGGAGCATGGTGGGGATCTTGAGCTTGTACCCGCCCTGAAAAACACTTATGATTACAGATCTTTCCAAAAACACTTTCTCCGTGTGTGCGCTTGGCCCTACTAGGATTTATGATTACAGATCATTCCAAAAACACTTTCTCCGTGTGTGCACTTGGCCCTACTAGGATTTATGATTACAGATCTTTTGAGAGTCATTCGTCACCCAGGAACCCTTTATATGGGTGTGGATTTGTGATTATTGAAACCAATCAATCACCTGGCTGAGATTCTCGAGGTTCACAAACCCCTTCTTGAGCCGAATGTGCCTCCAGATGGACTTTTGCATGCGCAGCGAGAGAACCCGGTACTGTCCGTTGACGTTGATGGCAGGGATCTGGTCGTGCACAGAGCCGCCGCGCGGCTGCAGCCAGGTGACGATGGACTCGTTGCGCTCCAGCAGATGCACCATGCTCTTGGCACTCGGGTCCTCCGAATGGTTCCAGACCTTGCCGCGGTACACAATGTCCATGCCAGAGATGTCAAGCACCTTGGAAGAGGAGGAATTGGTGCAGGGCTTGCCATCGTTGTTGTTGGTGGTCTGCGCGTCGTCAGAAGCAGATGGTTTGCCCGGGCAGGGCACAGGCATGGTGAAGGGAGGCGGTGGTGGCGGGAGGAGCAGAAGAGCAGATGATGATGGTGAGGAATTGGGCATTCCCAACGTGATGCATGCGCTAAATCACTGAAAACGGTTTTTGATCTTGCAAGCTTGGCGTATTTTGTTTTTGGGACTTGTGTTTAGCAATTTTGGATGTTTTTTTAGCGTCTTTTTAGCAGTTTCGATTTAAAGGGGGGGGGGTGGTACGGAGCATACCTGTTTTCATACGCACCTAGGCTGACGCGGCGGGCTTTGTAGTAATGTTGTGGTAATAGTTGGTGTCCTCCTCCTTGGCTCTCCACTAATCACTACTACGAATGCTAAAAAGTTCCTTCGCACAGACAAGCAAATACACACAAAAACACACTCGGACCAGCGCTGCTCACCAAAGAATGTAGTAATCACCGGCGGCGGGGGACAAACACTCGCTCCCTGGTACTCGACCGTGCTGCATGGCAGGCAGCTACCCATGCCCATCCGCGGGGCGTAGGTCTTGTTTGGGCACGGCCAGCACGACGTCGACTCGTTGAGCTGGGTGTATGTGCCTGCGGGGCAGCATGGTTGGTTTTTATTATGCTTAACTGAAACACAAGCAAGTAAGCAATCCTTGC
>VFQS010003237.1_pt1 | contig 12567 bp, 8 predicted proteins | sample 3512361 | NCBI WGS metagenome assembly VFQS01 (sample SAMN10412375, study PRJNA504923) | tailings metagenome | isolation source: Relicate 1 Philex TSF3 active mining | place: Philippines
AGCTCCATGCCCACGTGCTGGTGGCCCACAACCTGCACAGCTTCGACGGCCCGATCCTCGAGGCCCATTTCACGGCGGTGGAGGGTCTGGAGCTGAGCCTCGGCAGGGGGATCGACACCATGCCGCGCCGGAAGGAGAAGCTGGCCGACCTCTGCTCCCGCCATGGGGTGGAGCTTGCAGAGGACGAGGCTCACACGGCCCTGGGGGATGCACGGGCCCTGGCCCTGGCGCTGCAGGGCGGCATGGCCCACCTCACAGCCGCCGGCGAGCTGGTGACGGTGCACCGCAACCACCTGCCGGATCCGGCCTGCACCCCCGTCACGCGGGCGATGGCGCCCAGCGGCGGCTCGAACGCCAACTGGACGCCGATCGAACTGCAACTGGAACCGGGCCAGATCTTCCACGCCACCGGCCCCCAGACGCTGGCGAAGGACACGGAGATCAGGCGCGCTGAAGCCCATGGCAGCAGCCTGGGGCTCACCTATCAGAAGGTGAGCACGATCACGCTGAAATCACCGGCGGCGTTCCTGCTCAGCACCAGCCTTGAGCTGACCAGCAGCAAGATGGCCACGGCCCGGAAACGTCAGATCCCCGTGGTGCTCACCCGTGACCTGATGCAGGCAGGCCCGGGTGCCGTCGTTCGGGCCTGGGTGCATCGCCAGGTTGAAGGCGGCGAGAGCCAGGGCTAACCCAGCTCCACCACCTGCTCAGCGAAGGAGCCGTAGGCGGTGGGATCACAGGTGAGCAGGATCACCTGCAGCCCCCGCTCCACGGCCACCGTGAGCATGCGCTTCACCAGGTCGATGCGCTCGGGATCGGAGTTGGTGAAGGCGTCGTCGAACACCAGCGGCAGGCAGCCATCGTGCCCCTCCTTGAGCACGTCGGCCATGGAGAGCCGCAGCGCTGCCGCCAGCTGCTCGCGCATGCCGCCGCTGAGGGCGTTGAAGTCGTAGAACTCCTGGCCCCGGCGCAGCTGCAGGCCCTGGAACCCCCTGGCCTGGTCGTACTGCAGGCGGGCCACCGGACCCTCGGGCACCAGCGGGCGCAGGTAGGTGCCGATCGCCTGGGCGAGGGGCTCGCTGTAGCGGCTGGAGAGATCGGCCTGGGCTTCCTGGAACAGATTCCGCAGCAGCTGGTGGGCCTCGATCACGCGCCAGAACTGGCGGTGGTCGGCCTCGGCGGTTTCCAGCTGCAGCCGTGCCTGCTCCACGGCGGCGAAGGGATCCGTGGCACTGATGCTGTCGCAGCGCTGCTTGGCGGCACCGCGCTGATCGAGCAGCTGCAGTTGGCGGCGCTGGAGCGTCTCCAGCTGCTCCTCCAGCTGGCGCTGGCGGCGGTCGGCGTCGTCGCCGCCGAGGGCGGCGCGTTGCGCCTGCAGGCGGCTCAGCTCAGCTTCGGCCTGCTGGCGCTCCGCCAACAGGGCCTCCAGGGCAGCCTGCTGGGACGACCGCTCCCCCCGTTCGGCTTGCATGGCCGTGAGGCGCTGGCTGCGGTCGGCCCGTTCGGCGCGCACAGCCTCCAGCTGGCCGGCCTCCACGCTCCGCTGCCGCTGGAACTCCTGCAGGGTGCGCCCGGCCTGCTCGAACTCCCGCTCAGCCGCCAGAAGGGCGGCGGCGCTGTTCTTCAGCGTGCGGCCCAGCTCCTGCAGCAGGGCTTCGAGCTCGCTGAGTCCCTGGGGCAGGGGCTGCTCCTGCTCCAGGGCCTGGCGGATGGGCGCGAGCTCCGCCACGGCGGCTTCGAGCTGCTGCAGGCGCTGCTCCAGCCCGTCCCGCTGCTGCTCCAGCGGGGCCAGGTTGGCGGTGGCTGCGCTGCCTAGGCCGGCCAGCTGCTGCTCCAGGGCCGTGCGCCGCTCCAGCAGTGCCTCGGCCTCCTCCAGGCTGGCGACCCCAAGGCCACTCAGGCCCAGCGCGAGCTGCTCCTCCGCCGCCCTGAGCGTGGCCTCGATCTCCCCGAGGGCCTGGCCGCCACCCGGGGCGATCTCCAGCAGCACACCCTCACCCACCTGGAGCTGGAACACCGCGCTCCGCTTCTGCTGTTCGCCAGGGGGCAACGGCAGGCCATCGATCAGCACCGGCTGGTCGGCCCGCAGCAGGGTGACGCCGGCGGCCATCGCCTCCAGGCGGGTGCGCATGTCGCGCTGCTGTTGCTCCAGGTTGCGCAGCCGCTGCAGCTCCCGCCTGGCGAGGCTGGGGAGCCCGGCGAGCTCCTGCTCGAGCGCCTGGCGCTGGCTGGCGTTGCAGCGCAGCCGCTCCAGCTCGGCATCGAGCCGCTGCAGGGCCTCCCTGCCGGTGGCGCGCTGCACCAGCTGCTGCAGCAACTGCTGGCGCTGCTCCAGGGTGTGGCGCTGCAGACGCAGCTGCTCGGCGCCCTCACGCGCCTGCTGCAGGGCGGTCACGAGGTCCCGCTCACGGGCGTCGGCGCCGGCGGCGCTGGCCTCCAACGCCGCCAGGCGCTGTTGCCGCTGCTCCAGCTCCGCCTGGAGCCCATCGAGCTCCTGCAGGCCCCGGGCTGCGGTGTCGTGGCGCAGCCGGATCGGCTCCAGGGTCTGGCTGGCCAGCTGGATGGCGGTGTCGAGCCGGCCGGCCTCCGCCCGGGCCTGCAGCAGGCCCTGCCGCTGCGCTTCCGCGGCGGGCAGGTCCACCGTCTGGAGCTGCTCGAGCTGCTCGCCGATGGCAGTGAGCTCCTCGTTGGCATCTTCGAAGGCCTGCAGGCGCTCCAGGGCGGTGGTCATCCGCTCATCGGCGGCCTGCAGCTCCTGCTCCCGCTGCTGCAGCTCGGATCTCGCCTTGGTGCCGCGGCTGGTGAGGTTGGCATCCAGCAGCTGCTGGATCCGCTGCTCCACCCGCTGGTCGTGGGCCGACTGCTGCACGGCCGCACCGCCGCTGCGCTCCAGCTGCAGCCGCAGCTGGTCGAAGTCGTAGTGGGCCTTGCCCTTGTCGAGCAGATCGTCGCCGGCATCCCCCTGGCGCACCCAGAGATGGGCCCAGCGGGTGGGCAGCACCGTGCCCGACTGGCGGCTGCCCAGCGTTTCAGCCACGCCGAGCAGGGTGGCGAGCTGGTCTTCGGCCACGGCGCCGTTGAGCTGCTGGCCGCTGCGCTGGGCCACCAGGCTCACCTGGCCGGAGCTGCCGCTGAAGCGCTTGCGCAGGGTCCAGGTATCGCCGCGGGCCTCGAAGCCCACCTCCACCACCGGCTGGCCCAGATGCAGCCGCGACTGCAGGGCCTCCACCGGCCCGCCGGTGGCCGAGGCCTTGAGGAAGAGGGCCCGGTGCAGGGCCTCCACCAGCGTGCTCTTGCCCGATTCGTTGGCCCCACCGATCAGGGTGAGCCGGGGCGAGAAGGTGAGCGAGAGGTCGCCGTGCAGGCGCACGTTCTGCAGTTGACAGTTGAGAAGTCGCATCGGTGATCAGTTGCTGGTGGCGTAGCGAAAGAGTTCGCAGAGGGCGGTACGGATCCGGGCGGCGTCCTCGCTGCCGGGATCGCTGTGCTGGCTGAGGCTGTGCTGCAGCTGCTGGGCCACCCGGGCGATCAGGGGGTCTTCGCTGCGGGCGGTGAGCTGGGCAAGCTCCTCGGCTTCGGGGGCCTGCTGGCAGTCGCCCTTGAGGCGCAGGCGCAGCAGCCGCTGCTCCAGGTCGTCGAGCAGCTGCTGATAGCGGCGATGGCCCGCCAGGCTGAGGCTGCCGCTCACCTCCAGCCGCAGCAGATCCCGGGCAACGCGGCCGGCGGTGAGCTCCTCGATCTGGCGCTCGAAGCGATCCAGGTCGCCATCGCCGCTGAAGCGGACGGCCAGGTTGTGCCAGTGCAGGCGGCCGGTGGGGCGGGGCGTCACCACCGGGATGGCGCCGCGCTGCAGCTCCACCAGCAGCACCTGACCCCGCTGGTTGTCCTCGCCCTGATCGAAGCGGTCGGGTTCCGGGGTGCCCGGATACCAGGCCTGGGCCGACACCTGCTTGAGGTTGTGCCAGTCGCCCAGGGCAATGTAATCGATCTCGCCAGCCGGCAGGGCCTGCAGATCGATCAGGTTGTTGGCGCCCGGCTGGGCCTCCTCATCGGCCTCGTAATCCCGCCCGCCGAAGCCGTGCACGCCGCCATGGGCGAGCACGATGCGTGGGCGATCGCCGGGCAGCTGGCTCCAGTCGAGCTCCTGCAGCCAGTGGCAGGGATCGCTGCTGTCCTGGTTGCGCAGCAGGGGGCAGGGCAGCACCACGGCCTGCTCCAGCAGCAGCGGCCGGCGCTCCAGCAGCAGCTGCAGGTTGGGCGCGTACTGACGCTGCTGGCGGGTGAAATCATCGCGGTGCCACACGGTGCCCGCGGCGCCGTGATCGTGGTTGCCGGGAATCACGAGCACCGGCACCCCCATGGCGCCGATGGCTTCGAGCACCTCCAGCACGTTCTGGGCGGCGGGGGTGGGCGAATCGAACAGGTCGCCGGCCACCAGCACCAGCTGGGCGCCATGATCGCGCACCTGGTCGCGGATGCGGCCCACCGCGGCGATGCGCTCCTGCTGGAGCCGGTAGCGCTTCTGCCCATCGGCCACCGTGCCGTAGGGCTTACCGATCTGCCAATCGGCGGTGTGAAGGATGCGGAGCATGGGGAAATCGGAAGGGGACAGGGGTGGCAAAACGCTTGAACTCAGTGGGCGAACGCTATGGGAGCCAGCCCCCGCAGCCGGCGCTCCTCATGCGAACGAGGGCGCAGCCGGGGCCATCAGCCGGCAGAGCCGGTTGAGCTGCTCCACGTTGGCGATGCTGCCGCTGATGCCGCTGGCCAGCCGGGGAGAACCCACCACGATCGAGAGGCACTGGGCGCGGCTGATCGCCACGTTGAGGCGGTTGGGCGAGAGCAGGAAATCCAGCCCGCGGGGGGCGGATTCGGCATCGCTGGCGGTGAGCGAATGGATCGCCACCGGCGCCTCCTGGCCCTGGAATTTGTCGACCGTGCCGATACGGGCCCGCTCTCCCAGCTGCCGCCTGAGGCGGTTCACCTGAATGTTGTACGGGGCGGTGATCAGGATGTCGTCGGGGCCGAGGATGCCGTCTTCCAGCACCACCTCCCCGTGGCGCAGCCGGGCGCGCTGGTAGGGCTTGCCGAGCAGCTGTTCCACCAGCGCGGCGATGTGCCGCACCTCCTCCTCGCTGCCGGTGCCGTTGCCCTCGTGCTGCACCGGCTCGAACAGGAGCCCCTGGGGCTGGCGGCTCCAGAGGATCCGGTTGGCGTCGTTGGTGGGGGTGGCCTGCAGCTGCTGCTCATAAAACAGTTCCGACACCACGGCGGTGAGCGCCGGCGGCATGCGCCAGCTGGTGGCCAGAAACACCCCCAGGTCGGGCGGCACCACGTCATGGCCGGCCGTCATGTAATCAAGGCAGCTCAGACCGCTGTCCCCGGGATGGGCGGCGCGCGTGGGCTGGCTGAGCTGCTGCTGATCGCCCACCACCAGGATGTTGCGGGCACAGCGGGCCATCGCCAGCAGGTTGGCCAGCGACACCTGGCCCGCTTCGTCGATCACCAGCAGGTCGAAGGGGTCGGCCGCACGCTTGGCAAACACGAAGGCGGTTCCCCCCACCACGGCCATCTCCGGGCGCAGTTGCTTCTCCGCCGCGCAGCCCACGGCGGTGCCGCGAAAGGTGTGGTCGTCGTCCGGCCGGCCGGAGCTTCCCGTGCACTTCACCACCAGAGCGGTGCCGCCATGGCGCTCCACCGCCAGCTGGCACTGCTTCAGCAGGTGATTGATGGCCTGATGGCTGTTGGAGCTCACGGCGATGCGCTGCCCCTGGGCCGTGAGCCGGGCGATCAGCTCGGCGGTCACCGTCGTCTTGCCGGTGCCCGGCGGGCCCTGCAGCGAGAGGGCCACGCCATCAGCCCCGGCGAGGAACGCTGCCAGATCAGACGCGGTGCCGGCGGGATCGCGGCGGGTGCGAGCGTTGATCGGCTCGAGCTCCGGCATCCGCCGCCGCTCCAGCAGGTGCAGCATCGCCGCAGGCAGAGCCGCGCCCTCAAGCCAGCTCTGGGCCTGGGCCGCCAGGTGGGGCCTGAGGTGTTGGCTGATGTCCGGCGGAACCAGCACCAGGTCGGTCTGCTCGGGAATCGTGAACGGGCGACCGGCCTGCAGGCGCGCCTGTTGGGTGGACTCAGGCAGGGTGAGCACCACGGTGCCAGCCTCCTCATCAAGCTTTGCCTGGAGCCCGATCTCCGCTTCGGGGAGGTGGAGCATGAGGGCGGCGCCGCCGCTCAGCTTGAGGGGCTGATCGCGATCGAAGCGGTAGGTGAGCAGCCGCTGCCGGCTGCGCGGCTTCTGCAGGATTTCATCGTTCTCGAGCCGGGCCTGGCCGATCACCTCGGGATCATCCAGCCGCTCCTCGGGAAGCTGTTCCAGCCGCGCGAAGAACTCCCACCACTCCACCTTCTGCTCGCGCACGTGGAAGGGCAGCAGCTGGCTCAGCAGCCGCTGGAGACGCAGGCTCATGCCCCGGGGCCCCGGCAAGGCATCGGCCTCGGCCCGGGCCGGCGAGGGGGAATCGCGGTGCGCTTCCGGCAACTCCTCCCGCAGGATCCCGGAGGCGCGCAGCAGGGAGTCGATCACCTCCCGCCTGGCACGAGCCTTGGGCGAGGGTTCGCCCGCCTCCTCCAGCGGTGTCTCCACAGCCTCGCCGGCCGCTGCGCAGGCGGATGAGGGAAACGCGAGCCCGAGCAGCTGATGCTGCTTGAGCAGAAAGGCATGCAGCCGGGCTGTGGAGATGCAGTCGTCGCGGTTGTAGCGCTCGATCGCCAGCAGGCGGGGACTGCCCTCAGGCAGATCGCCCGCAACGGAGGGTTCGCCGGAGCGCAGCCATTCCGCGTACTGCACCACGGAATCCGCCGCCGTCTCCACGTCGCCGTCGCGGGGAGGCTGGTACAGGCGCTCCACCCGCTTGATCGAGTAGCTGTCGGCCCCGAGCAGCAGCCCGTGGCGCACGATCGGGTAAAGATCCACCAGAACGCCATCGCGGCGCCATTCATCCATCAGCGTTTCGTGGATCTGATGCGCAGCGGCCAGGTTTGAGAGGGCCGTTTTCTCGTAGCTGGCGTAGTGATAAACGTGCAGGCTGGGATGCAGGGCCCGGCGCTGCTGCACCCACTGAATGAAGCCATCGAAAGCCTGCTTCTCCTCGGCAGGCGTGTGGGCCCACCAGGCCCGGAACTGCACGGCACCCGCCGGATCGTGGTAGGCAGCACCGAACAGGTATTCGAGCTTTCCCCCCGTGATCGGATCGGGGAAACCCTCCATGTCGAACCAGATGTCGCCGGCATCGGGGGCGGGCAACCGCGCCAGGCCGCGGGCCTGCTCCGCCTCGGGCCGCACAAGGAAGGCCGGGCGCTCGGCTCCCGCGGGAGTCTGCAGCTGGATGGCGGCCTGCTCACGCAGGCGCTGCAGCACCTCGCCGTTCATCCCCGGCACAGCCTGCCCATCCGGCAGAGCAGCCAGGGCATCAATCGTGGTGATGCCGGCGGCCCGCAGCGTCTGCCGCTGGCTCTGGCGCAGATTGGCCACCAGGATCAGATCGCGCTTCTCCTGCAGCCGCTGCTCGATGAACGGGTTCCAGAGGCCGTGATCGCCCGGAGCATCCTCAGGCTCCTGGGTGGGGTCGAATCCGGCGCGGAAGTCGCGATAGCGCTGGCGCAGCTGCTCATACCAGCTCCAGAACTGCGACACGCGATAGCCCTGCTCCCCGCGTTCAAAGCGCCGGCCGCCGAGATAGAGCTTGAAGTGCTCAGGCCGCTGGCCCAGATGGGGCTCGAGTAGCTCGCAGTAGGCGCAGGCCTGCACCAGGTAGATCGGCTTCGGGTGGCTGGAGAGCTTGCATTCGATCGGGATGTAGCTCCACTCGCCCAGGGCCGAGGGCTGGTCGATGCGCTGCAGCAGGTCGGCCCAGCCGCGCATCTCACTGTTGTGGAGTGCCGCCTGGTGGATGTACTCCCTGCCGGCCCGCATTGCGGCGAGGGTGTTGGCGTAGTCCTGCTCCTGGGGTGGGCCCTTGGTCTTGACAGGCTGCTGGCGAAACACATCCTTGCCCTCCGCCTCCAGCAGCTCCAGCAGCACCTCCTCGTGCTTGTGGCCTTGCTCGAAGAGGAGGTCATCGAGGCTTTTGGTGGGCGGGCGCTCCGCGTGGAACTGCTTCTGGGCATCCAACTCCTCCCACCAGGCGCCGATCACGGGGCTGCGGCTGAACAGGGCCAGCTGGGTGGGGGTGATCAGGCGATCGGGCATCGGCAGGCTGGCAGGAAAACCCAGGGGAATCGGGCTGCATTCTGCGCCACTGCGCTGGGCCAGCTGCGGCTGATGATGCGAACCACGAATAGGCTGAGCAGGCCGCATCTCCGACCCCAAACGTTGTGCCATGCCCTGGGATCCTGAGCTCCTCTGCGCACAGGCCAATGCGGAGCTGCAACGCAGTGCGGATGCGGATCCCGATCAGCACCCCTGGGGCCTCTATTCCTGGGGTGATGCCCCACCCGCCTGTGGCGGAGGCTCGGGCCTCTTCCAGTGGTTTGCGTCGCTGGAGGCCTTGCTGGCCTGGGTGACGGATCTGAGCGCGGCCACCTACGGAAGCGCGCAGGATGAACAGCCCTGGCTCGATCTCCGCCATGCCCTGCGCACCATCGCGGCGGGCTACCCGCAGGCTCCCGCCGATGCCCTGGAGCAACTGAACGCACGCCTGCGAGGCGAACTGCAGATCGACTGGATCGGCCAGTGGCACGAGCTGCTGGGCGCGCCCGGCGGGTTCCCCGAGAGCATGCGCGGCCGCTTCCGCCGTGAGCCAGGCGCACAGAGCGCTGGAAGGGATGGCGAACCGATCCTGGCGGCGGAACTGGATGCGTTCAAGGCCTACGTGCGGGGATATGGGGGCTGAGCAGAAGTGGGCTGATCAGCGGGTTCGCAGCAGATCGCGGGCAAAGGACACCAGCTTCAGCCGCAGGCCTGCCCAGGCTTTATCGCCGCTCAGCCCTGGCTCAGCTGCGGCGACACCGTCGACGCGGATACCGGGGCGCGGCCCGGCCTGGCGTGCTGGCGCAGGCGCTGGAGCCGCGGCGGCGGCATGACTGGAGGGTGGAGGGGCGGACCGCCAGCGGATGTGCCGGTGGAAGTCTTCCCAGCTCCCCTGGCGGCGAACCATGGCAGGAGTGGCAACGACCCAACCACTGTGGGCGCAGCAGGGGATCTCAGCTGCTTTCTCGTGCGAACAACGGGTGTTGATCAGGGCAGGAGGGCCGCCAGGTGCAGCTGCTTCACGTAGATCCGGAAGTTGTTGCGGTTGGCCTGGCCATACATCCAGGCGATGCGCGGAGGTGGAGTGAGCCGGTTTTCGGCCTCATGGGGTTCGGCGCGGTTGAGCTCAGCCAGGAGAATCCGGGCGCCGCGCTCCACCAGAAGCTGATGCAGAGCGATCAGGCCCCGTTCACAGGCGGCGTAGCCGGCCAGATCGCTTGCCAGCACAGCCGCCCCGAAAGGCAGGGCATCAAGGCGTGCCGCCAGGCCCCGCCGCAGGGCCGCCTCGCCCACGCCAAGCAGCTCATTGAGGCAGTTCATGGCGGTGAACACATCGGCCCTGGCCAGGGCGGCCCCTTCGGCGGCGCTGAGCTGCGGGGAGAGCACATCCACGGGCGAGCCGGTGATGTGCAGCTGGGCATGGCCCGGGTAGGTGTCGGCGATGGCGGTGGCGATCGGCCAGCAATCGGCCCAATCCTCGGCATTGCGATCCAGCACATGCACATCGAGGCGCCGGCCCGGCTGCGGATCCTGCAGGCTCGCCAGGGCGATCGCCTCCGGGCAGGGCCCCCCGCAGAGCGACACCACCCGCAGCTGCGGGCGGGCAAACAGGGCCCGCACCGGCGTGGTCTCGAGGGCCATCAACAGATCGGCCAGCTGGAAGGTGTAGTGGCCGAGGTAGCGCAGCAGATAGGCGGCCCGGATCACGGGATCGGCATAGATCGCATCCGACACACGGCTGCTGGTGGCGTAATTGCTCCTCAGCCGGATATCGGCCTGCTGCACCCGCTCCAGAAACTCGCGCTCCGTTTCGCCCGGGCGGGCGAAGGTGTCGATCACCGAGTCGATCAAGGTGTCATACATGGCGGATCATCTCGCTGCGAATCCGGCGGAAGGTGAGGTTGATGCGTTCCTGCTTCACCCGCAGCCGCTGCGGGATCTGGTGCAGCCAGTGCTGCTGGGTGGGTGGATCCATCACCAGCAGATCCCCGTGGCCGAGCTCATAGCTGATCGGCTCCGGCGCCGCCTCCTCGGGATGCTTCGGGCGGAGCCGGAAGGTGCGGGTGGCCCCGAGGCTCAGCGAGGCGATCGCTGCTTCGGGATCGAGTTCGCGCTCGTCATCGGCATGCCAGTCGATCTTGTCGCGGCCATCGCGGTAGCGGTTGAGCAGCAGGGAGTTGAAGCGGCAGCCCGCGGCCGTCTCCACCCGCGCCCGCAGGGCGGCAAGCAGCGGCGACCATGGCTCAAGCCGGTTGGCCACACCGCTGTAGGTGTAGGAACAGCCTGGATCGCCGATCCAGCAGGTGAGCCGTGGCAGCGGATGGGTGCGGCCGTAGAGGCTGATCTGATCCTGTTTCCAGGGCACCTGCTCGCGCAGGGCCAGCAGCAGGGCATCGGCATCCGCCGCCCAGCCCGGCCAGTGGCGCACGAGCAGGCCATTGCGGCGGCACCACTGCGGCCCCGGGGATGGGGCGGACGCATCGAAGAGGCCGAGCTGCTCAGTCATCGGCTGCCTCAGGCGAAGATCATGTTCATCAGCGACTGCCACTCGTCGTCGCTGATCTCCTCGTCGATGCCGAGCCGCTGCATGGCGTCGTCGACCAGGCTGCCGGCGTTGGAGAGGAGGGAATCCTGCACCTCCTGGGCGATCTGCATGAGCTGTTCGTTGGTCATGGGTTGCGAATCAATGGAGTGAAGGCATGCCCGGCTGGGCAGTGCCTTGGGGCCATTGCAGGTGAGAGGGGGCAGGAGCGGAGCAGGGGTTGTGCGAACCACGAGGGGCCTCGCCACAGCTCAGGCCTTCGGCCGCCGGGATGCCCGTGGTTTGCGCGGTGGGGCCTGGCCTGCGATCCACTGGCGGGTGCGGCCGGGCCGGCGGTTGAGGTTGAAGGTGTCCCAGCAGTGCACCGCAGTGGAGTTTTCGCTCTGGCGCAGGTGCTCGGCGAAGGCAGCCAGCGGGCCCTCCTCCAGGCCCCAGCGCCAGAGGGGATGGCGCACGATCACCCAGGGGGAATGGTTGATCACGGCCGGGGGCAGTTGGAAGGCCACGAGTTCGGGGCCACCGGGGCTCTGGTGGGTGCGAATGGCGGTGTGGTCGGCCCCCCACAGATTCAGGGTGTTTTCGGCGGTGCGCAGCGCCAGCGGCTGCCACCGTTGCAGTGGCCCCCAGCTGAAATCACCATCCAGGCCACAGGCCCATTGCGGGTCGGCGAAGGCCCGCAGGTAGCTCAGGCCCAGCTGCCAATCGAGCAGGCCGTGCAGGTTCTGGTTTTCGTAGTTCTTCAGGCAGCGGTAGCAGGCCTCCTGGCAGGTGGCGCCATGCTCCCCGGCGGCGAGGGCCTCCGCCTGGTGGGCCAGGATCCAGCGGATCACCCCCAGGATCGGCGGCTCGCGATCCCCCAGCCCGCCCAGCCAGGCGCTGAAGCCCGCGCCATTCACATGCTCATCCACGATCTGGATCAGCGGCAGCGACACCCCTTCCCTGCGGAATGGCCGTGGTTCCACTGCCTGGAGGGCCTTGTGGTCGACATCCAGCTCCTGGGTTGCCCGGGCGATCAGCAGCTGAGCAGCGGAGATCGCCGCTGCGCGAACCCCTTGCCAGTACTGCTCACCCTTCGGCCTGAGCGTGCCTGATCCGGGATCCGGGGGCATCAGCGGCACCGTGGTGCCGCCGCCCAGCTCCGCCAGCGCCAGCTGGGGATGGAGATCCTCCGGCAGCAGATACAACCCATCGGTGACCCGCGGCGCGGCGAGATACACCCCCTGCATCTCCTGCGGGGGGGTGGGCATCGTGGGGGGATCCACCACGATCGACTTCATCAGATCGGCAGCTGTGCCCTTCAGCTGCCGTGCATCGATCGCCTGCCCGATGAGCGGCAGCTCTTCCTTCCCGGGGATCAGCGGATCGTGCAGGTTGGGGCGACGGATCTTGCCTTCCTTCCAGCACAGGTCGAAGCCTTGCCCGTTATCGCCGCGGTTGAGCCGATACACCGTGGTGGCGGCGCTGCTGGTGAGCTGCAGGGCCAGGCTTCCCACCGGGCTCTCGCAGCGGTGCCTCCTCCACCTGTCGCTCGTTGGCGGGTGCGCATCGGCGCAGAGGCTGTTGCTCGCGCTGCCCTGCAGGCTGTAGGTGGTTTCCCGCTTCGGCTCGAAATCGGTGCGGAAGCCGGCGGGCTCCAGGCAGATCCTGGCTTGCCATGCCTCGGCTTCGCTCTCCACCTAGCAGCTCGGGCAGCGGTGGCTGGTGGTGATCTCCTGCCTGAGGTCTTGCCAGGCGCCGCAACTGGGGCAGCTGCCAAGCAGGAAGCGCCGATCCCAGGGGC
>VFQS010003240.1_pt1 | contig 12559 bp, 10 predicted proteins | sample 3512361 | NCBI WGS metagenome assembly VFQS01 (sample SAMN10412375, study PRJNA504923) | tailings metagenome | isolation source: Relicate 1 Philex TSF3 active mining | place: Philippines
CGCAGCATTACCGCGATGCGCGGATCACCCCGATCTATGAAGGCACCAACGGCATCCAGGCGGCCGACCTTGTTACCCGCAAGCTGGGTTATGAAGGCGGCGATGTTCTGATCGCCCTGCTGGCGGAAGTCGAGGCGGGCGCGGGCGATGCGGCCCCGGCGCTCAAGGCACTGGCCGAGGACTGCGTCGCGGTCGCGCGCTGGATGATCAGCGATGCCAGCCTGGACGACAAGCTGGCCGGCAGCGTCGCGTTCTGCACGATGTGCTCGGTCGCGGTGGCGGGCTGGCAGCTGCTGCGCCAGGTCGATGCGGCCGAGGGCGCGCTGGCGGTGACCAAGCCGGTAATTGCGCGCTATTTCGTGGAGCATATCGTCCCCGAAGCGCGCGGCCTGAAAGCGGCGGCCACTGCCGGTGCGGAACTGCTCTATACCCTCGACGCGGCGGCGCTGGCAGGATGAGCAGGGGGTCAAGGCCCGGGTGGGCAGTGTCAAAAGGATTGCACCGCTAGCGATGGACCGACGCGGCGGGTAGTGTGCGTCCATGCCCCGCCCTCGCAAACCAGCTAATCCGTTCCGGTATTTCCACTCCTCACCCGAGGTGATCCGCCTTGTCGTGATGATGTACATTCGCTTCCCGCTGTCACTGCGAAACGTCGAGGATCTGCTATTTGAGCGCGGCATCGATATTTGCCACGAAACCGTTCGCCTTTGGTGGAACCGCTTCGGCCCGCTGTTTGCCGCAGATATCCGGCGCCAGCGGGTCAGCCGGATGAAGGGCTTCCGACACTGGCGCTGGCACCTCGACGAGGTCTACGTAAAGATCAACGGCGAGATACACTACCTCTGGCGTGCCGTGGATCACGAGGGCGAGGTGCTGGAAAGCTATGTCACGAAAACCCGCGATAAATCCGCGGCTTTGCGGTTTATGCGCAAAGCCCTGAAGCGTCATGGCCGGGCAGAGACGATCGTAACCGACGGGCTCAGATCCTACCGCGCTGCCATGCGCGAACTCGGCAACGAGCATCGCCGCGAGATGGGGCGCCATGCGAACAATCGGGCGGAAAATTCCCACCTGCCCTTTCGACGACGGGAACGGGCGATGCAGCGTTTCCGCCAGATGAAGTCGCTACAGAAATTCGCCTCAGTGCACGGCTCCGTCTACAACCACTTCAACCAGGAACGTCATCTCGTCGACCGTCAGACCTACAAGCTTCGCCGCTCGGCCGCCCTGGCCGAGTGGCAAAACCTCATGGCCTAAGGGGCTGCACGGGTAAGGGGGCGTTTGACCGGCAGAGAGCGTTTCGCATCAGACTGACACCTCCCGCCAGCGGCTCGCCCGTCTGGACCGAGCGCGACGGAAGGAAAGTCGCAGTCGGCATCCACAATTATGGACACTGCCCAAACTTCGCAACGCGCATCAATGCGGACGTTTTGAACAGATTGAACGCTTGGATAGAGGGCGGCATCTGAGGTGTGTGGCGCTCAGTATGCCCGCCAGCGATGGGACGATGCGACAGGTGAGGGGCCTTTGGCCGGCAGCCAAAGGCTCTCACCAGACTGAACATTCGTTTCGGGCCGCACTCCACGAACCGCACGCAACCTCCATGCCCTGACCTTCGTCGTTGTATTTTCCGGCTGGCCATTGCCGCCTGTCGCCGACACATTGGCACCATAAGCCGAACAGGCAATTGGTGGAGGATGACGTGACAGCTTTGGGCATTTGGGGCGTGGCCTTGCTTATCTACCTGCTGTTTCTCTGGTTCTATGATGGATTCCGGCGGCCATTGACGCAGGCAGAGGTCGATGCGTTCATGAACGACGTGGGTCCGCGGCTTGCCGAGACGGGGAATGACCCAGCGGCCATGCGCGCCTTTCTGGAAGGGGATGATGGCCGCGAATTCATCATGCTCAACATGGTCCGCACACCAGCTGGGGCCGTCACGCACCCTGATACAGGCGAGACCTTAAGCGGGCGGGAATGGCTGCAACGCTATTCCGATCCCTTTGTCCGCCAGCTCATGCGCCGGGGCGGGCACCCCGTTTATGCAGGGCGCAAGGTGGCTGGTTATATCGACGCATGGGGCACATCCGCCGATCCGGGTTGGACGTTGACCAGCACGATGCGCTATCGCAGCCGCCGTGATCTGGTGGCGATGGTGCGAGACCCCCGCTTCAAGTTCGCGCATCCCAACAAGCTGTTGGGCATCGACATGACCTTCTCGTTCCCGACGCAGAAACTCTTTGCCGGATATGCCAGCCCGCGTCTGACCGTGGCGCTGGTGCTGGCCCTGGGTGCCGCGCTGACGCAGCTGGCGTTTTAAGCGAGGTTGCGGTCAAGCACCGCCGACACATCGCGCGACAATATTGGCATTGATAATGCCAATATTGTCCGGCAGGATAGCCGGGCAGGGTCAGGCGGAGGGAACGATGTACAAGCTCTATGGCGCGCTGGGATCGCCCTATTCGCTGAAGCTGCGCGCGTTGCTGCGCTATCGGCGGATTGCCCATTGCTGGGTTCATGGCGCCGATGCCCGCGCAGCGCTCGCTCAGGTCAAGGTGCCGGTGATCCCGGTGGTGGAATTTCCTGACGGCACGTTCCACAATGACAGCACTCCGCTGATCTATGCGCTGGAGCAGCGGCACGCCGAACGATCAGTGGTGCCTCCCGATCCGGCGCGGGCATTTCTTGCTCATCTGATCGAGGACTTCGCCGACGAATGGGTGACCAAGGCGATGTTCGGCTATCGCTGGCTGGCCGAGGTTGACCAGATCCAGATGAGCCGCTGGCTGGCCTTTGACAATCTCAAGGGCGGGGGGCTTTCCACCAGCCAGGGCTTTGCCGAGCAGTTCCGTGCCCGGCAGGTCGGGCGGATGGCGATTGTTGGCTGCACGCCGGAGAACTTCCCGTTGATCGAGCGGTCGACACGCGAATTGCTCGCCGCGCTGGAAGCCCATGTCGTCGATCGGCACTGCCTGTTCGGTTCACGCCCCAGTCTCGCGGAATTCAGCCTCTATGGGCAACTGTCGCAGCTTGGGGTCGATCCCACTCCGGAGGCAATGTTGCGCGCCGATTATCCTTATGCGCTGCGCTGGTTGCTGCACATCGATGACATGTCGGGTGTATCCGGAACGTGGGATGCTGCCGATGCTCCGTTGCCACCGCTGGTAATCACGCTGCTTGAACAGGTGGGCGCGATCTACCTGCCTTTCCTGCAGGCCAATGCTGCCGCGCTGGCTGCCGGGGAGGATCGCTTCGGCTTCACCGCTGGCGGACTGCCTTACTCACAGGGGGTGTTCAAGTATCAGGCCCGCTGCCTGGCTGATCTGCGCGCGCGTTACGCCGCGCTTGACGCCGCTGCACGTGCGCAGCTCGACCCGCTGCTGGACCAGACCGGTTGCCTTGCCGCGCTGCAGGCGGCCGCGTGATGCGCAAGATTGCCGTTGCATTGCTGGGCGCAGCGCTGTGCCTGCCGGGGGGAGCCATGGCCCAGCGCAGCGCCGAGCGGCCACCCAACATCGTGATCCTGCTGGCGGACGATTGGGGCTTCACCGATGTCGGGGCGTTCGGTGGAGAAATCGCAACGCCCAATCTCGATGCCCTTGCGGCCGCAGGCGTGCGATTTTCAAACTTTCACGTGGCCGGCAGCTGTTCGCCGACGCGGGCGATGCTGCAGACTGGGGTAAGTAATCACCGCGCCGGCCTGGGCAATATGCCCGAGACCGTGCCGCCCGAACATCTGGGCCGACCGGGCTATGAAACGTATTTGACCACCCGCGTGGTAACGATCGCCGAACTGCTGCGCGCGCGGGGCTATCGGACGTACCTGACCGGCAAGTGGCACCTGGGGCATACGCCCGGCACACTCCCGACCGCGCGCGGCTATGACCGGGCGCTGGCGCTTTCCCAATCGGGTGCCGACAATTTCGAGAACAAGCCCAATCTGCTGCTTTATGATCAGGCAGACTGGACCGAGGACGGCAAACCGGCGCGGCTGCCCGCGCGGTTCTATTCCTCGACGCTGATCGTGGACCGGATGATCGGTTATATCGCCAGCGGCCGGACCAGCGGCAAGCCGTTCCTCGCTTCGGTCAACTTCCTTGCAAACCACATTCCGGTGCAGGCCAGCGACGCCGATCTGGCGGCCTATCGCGGCCGTTATGCCGATGGATGGACAGCGCTGCGCGAGGCTCGCCGCGCCGGGGCCATGGCGCGCGGGGTCATGCCGGCGGGAGTGCGGATGGTAACCATGGGCACGACCGTCGACTGGAACAGCCTGTCGCCTGCCGCGCGCGCCCAGCGGTCTGGAGCCATGGCCGCCTATGCCGCCATGGCCACAGCAATGGACCGTGAGGTTGGCCGGCTGGTGGCTTACCTCAAGGCGACGGGCGAATACGACAACACGGTGTTCGTCTTTCTCTCGGACAATGGCGCGGAAGCGACCGATCCGATGGAAATGTCCTGGATGTCGCATGTCAATTCGCGGTTGCTGTATGACCAGAGCACTGCCGCGCAGGGTAGGCCCGGATCATTGACCGCAATCGGGGCTGGCTTTGCCAGCGCTGCCTCGTCACCCTTGCGCGGCTACAAGTTCACCGCCAGCGAAGGTGGGCTGCGGGTCCCGCTGATCATGGCCTGGCCAGGCAATCCCGGGCTTGCGCGGGGGCAGGTCGCGGCAGGCTTTGCCCACGTCACCGATCTTGCCCCCACCTTGCTCAGCCTCACCGGCACGCCGCAGCACCAGGGGCAGTTTGCCGGGCGGACAGTCGCGGTGATGACCGGGCAGGATCTATCGCCAATGCTGCGTGATCCGGCCATGACTGTGCACGATCCGGCGCGCGCGGTTGGCTACGAACTGTCGGGCAATGCCGTGCTGTTCAAGGGTGATTACAAACTGGTCAAGAACCTGCCACCCTACGGTGATGGGCGCTGGCATCTGTACAACATCGTGGCAGACCCGGGTGAAACCACGGACCTGGCGGACCGCGAGCCGGGCCGGTTTGCCGAGATGCAGGCCGACTATGCTGCCTATGCCAAGGCCAACGGCGTGTTGCCGATGCCCGAGGGTTATTCCGCCCCGAAGCAGATTTTCGAGAATGCACTGCGCACCCTGCTGGTCCCGCGCTTGCTGGCGCTGGCACCCTATCTGGCCGGGTTCTTCGGTCTGGTGGCCGGGCTGGTGTGGTGGGTCCGCCGGCGCCGGTCGCGCTGACCGTTACTTCGGCGCGATGGCGAGGATCGCGGCGACGAACCCCTGCGGATCGTCTTCCTGAATGAAATGACCACCGCTCAGCGTTCGGTGCGGCTGGCCGGCCGTGCCGGGAACCCGGCCGATAAACCGGGACTCGCCGCCGCGGGTAATCCTGTCGCTATCGGAAAAGCAGCACAGGAATGGCTTGTCCCACTGTTCGAGCACTTGCCACGCGCGCTTCTGGTCGGGAATCGCGACGTTATTTTCGAACGGGACGAAGCTCGGGAAAATCCGTGCCCCGGCGGTGTAGCGCTGGTCAGGGAACGGCGCATTGTAGGCGGCCATCTCGGCAGGAGAAAGGCGGCGCGTGGTTCCGGCGCTCACGATCTTGCCGATCGGAAACAGCGGGCTCCATTTGGCAAAGGCCCTCCAGATGGCAAAGGCACGCGGCGGTTCGCCACCTTCGGGCAAGCCGCCGTTGGACAAGGCCACTGCCGCGAACCGGTCCGGCATTTCGGCCAGCAGCCGCAGGCCGATCAGCGAGCCCCAGTCCTGGCAAACCAGTGTGATCCGCGTCAGATCGAGCTGCTCGAGCCATAGCCGCATCCACGCTACGTGGCGGGCATAGCTGTAGTCGCTCTTGCGGGTTGGCTTGTCCGATCTGCCAAAGCCGATCAGATCCGGCGCGATGACCCGGTAGCCCGCCTTGACCACCGGACCAATCATGTGCCGGTAAAGATAGCACCAGCTCGGTTCGCCATGCATCATCAGCACAACCGGTGCGTCGCGCGGCCCTTCGTCGACATAATGGACCCGCAGCCTGGTGCTGTCCTGAGGATCGGTAATCTCGGCATAATGCGGCGCGAACGGGAAATCACTGATCGCGGCAAAGGCCTCATCATGGGTGCGCAGTACCTTCAATCGTCTTCTCCCGAGACCGATTATTTATTGGCACTCATTATGTCATAATGTCGACCGGGGTCAACCAGGCGGGGAACGGCGTGTATCGATCAGGCGAAAGCCGATATGATCGGTGCCAAGTCCGCGTTCCTGGAACTGGCGGGCTGCCGGGCGGTAGCGCGCACAGTAATTGGCAGCGCAGAGGAACGAGCCGCCCTTGATGACATTGACCGCCTCGCCGGCATCGGCCCGCTGGCCCGCTGCGGTGGTCCATTCCCAGACATTGCCGATCATGTCGTAAAGGCCATAGCCATTGGGTTTGAAGCATCCGACCGGGGCACGCCCCAAGAACCTGTCCGTGCCAAGGTCTCGCACCGGAAAAGCGCCTTGATAGTAATTCGCCTGAGGCTTGCCATCGGAACCGACGGGCTCCGGCGCTTCAGGCGCTCCGCCTCGCGCGGCGAACTCCCACTGCTCTTCGCTTGGCAACTGCTTGCCAGCCCAGCGGGCATAGGCCTGCGCATCCTGATAGGCGATCTGGACCACAGGCATCGCATCCTGACCGTAAATGCCCGTGGTCGGGCCGGATGGGTGCCGCCAGTCAGCGCCAACCACCCAGCGCCACCAGGTCGGATTTTCGGGGCCGGGAACGGTGAACACAGCCGAACCCGGCTGCATCATTTCAGGTGGTGCGCCGGCGATCCGCGGTGGCTGGCGTTCAGCCATGGTTCGATAGCCGGTGGCCTTCACGAAGGCGGCGAACTGTGCGTTGGTGACTTCGTGGGCATCCATCCAGAAGCCCTTCACCTCGACCAGCCTGGGTGGGCCTTCTTCCGGATACTGCGGATTGGCGCCCATCACGAACTTTCCGCCCGGAACCCACACCATCTCACCGTTTGCGGGCTTGATGCAGTGGTCCGCCTGCGCGACCTCGGCTGGCGCTTGCGGGGCTGGTTCGGCCTGTTGGCAGCTCACCAATAGGGCCAGCATGCTCAGCGCTGCGCTTCGCCTCGGCATCAGTCAGCCTTGATCCCGGCCAGGCTGTCATCCAGCATCCGGCGCACCACGGCTCGGGCTTCGTCCAATGGCAATGCCATGTCCTGGCGCAACAGGCGCCAGGTCTGGAAGCTCAGGATTACTTTCAGGGCTCGGCTGAAATCCGGTTTGGCACCCAGTCCCGGGGGCAGGTGTGCGTCGATGATTTCCCCTTCCAGCCGAAGAAACCGCCGCTGATTCTGCATGATGAAAGCCGACTGGAATCGCTTCAGCTCTCCTGCCAGCCGGTAGGGCATGACCGTTTCGAAGACCTTGATCCTGCGCTCGGCGATGTCTGCTAATTTGTCCTGCCACGTTTCGCCTTGCGGCACTTGCAGGACAAGCGGCAGGACCCTGGCCTCGATGATCTCGTTCATCTCGCCAAACAGGGCGTCCATGTCTTCGAAGTGGCGGAACACCGAACGCAGGCCAACCCCGGCGACTTTTGCGACACGTGCTGCGCTGGGCGCGTAATCGCCATTGCCGACCAGTTCGAGCATCGCCGCCACGATCTTGCTGCGGCTGGAGCGGCTGCGTTCGCGCCGGCCATCGGGATGAGGCGTGGGAGCGACTTTGGCAGGGCTGGTTGCGCGCGTCATAGCGTGTTGTCTTGCGACATTCGCGGCGCAGCGCAAGCGGGGATTGCGGCACCGTCAGAAAAATGGCACCAGTAATGCCAATAAAATCGCAAACAGGTTTGGATTGGGAAAGGGGCGCCGCGATGCGCAAGGGACTCTGGCTCGGAATCGCGCTGATGGCCGCAGTCCTCGGCTACGCCGGCTTCCAGCGCTACAAGATCTACCTGCCGGGACTGATCAGCCAATTGCGTGAGCCGATCCAGCCTTACCGGAACGTGATCTGGGCCAAGGGGCCAGTCACCGCGCCGACGGAAAAACGCCCGCCCAACATCATCCTGATTGTTGCGGACGATCTGGGGGTCAACGATATCAGCCTTTATGGGGGCGGCGTGGGCAATGGGGCGGTGTCCACGCCGAATATCGATTCACTGGCGGCCCAAGGGGTCAGCTTTGCCAATGGTTATGCCGCCAATGCAACCTGCTCGCCTTCCCGCGCAGCCTTGATGACCGGCCGTTATCCGACCAGGTTCGGTTTTGAATTTACCGCCGTGCCTGCCGCGTTTGCGAAGAATCTGGCTCATGTTGACGGGGCATCACCCTATCCGGTGATCTATCACGAGGAACTCAACCGCGATTTGCCCGACTATCCGGACCAGGGCGTCCCGGCGAGCGAGATCATGATCCCCGAAGTGCTCAAGCAGCAGGGCTACCACACGATTCACATCGGCAAGTGGCACCTGGGCGAGGCCAAACCGTTGCGTCCCACTGCGCAGGGTTTTGACGAGAGTCTGGGTCTGCGCGCAGGGGGCGGCATGTTCATGGACCCGGATGATCCCCAGGTCGTCAATGCCAAGCTGCCATGGGACCCGATCGACCGCTTCTTGTGGCCGAACCTGCCCTATGCAGTTTACTGGGGTGACGGTGCGCGTTTCCGCCCGAAAGGCCACCTCACTGACTATTTTACCGACCATGCGCTTGCCGCGATCGAGGCGAACCGCAACCGCCCGTTCTTCATGTATCTGGCCTATAATGCGCCCCATACGCCGCTGCAGGCGTTGAAGAGCGACTATGACGCTCTACCGCAGATCAAGGACCACAAGGAACGCGTCTATGGGGCGATGGTTCGCCAGATGGATCGAAGGATCGGCGATGTTCTGGCCAAACTGCGGGAAACCGGGCTGGACGAAAATACGCTGGTGATCTTCACCAGTGACAACGGCGGGGCCTGGTACACCGGCATTGCGGGGCACAACAAACCATACCGCGGTTTCAAGGGTACGTTCTTCGAAGGCGGTATTCGCGTGCCCCTGCTGATGCGCTGGCCGGGGCGGATCGCCCCCGGCACAGTCCGTGCCGATACCGCCCAGCACCTCGACCTGTTCGCCACGATCGTTGCGGCGGCGGGAGGAGCCGTTCCGACGGACCGGCCGATGGACAGTTTCAACCTGCTTGATACCAGCCAGCGCCGCGAGATGACGTTCTGGCGGTCGGGCGATTACCGCGTGGTCCGGGTCGGCGACTGGAAGCTGCAGGTGGCGAAGCGGCCGGACAAGGTCTGGCTGTTCAACCTCGCCACTGACCCCACCGAGCGGGTCAATCTGGCCGCACAGGAACCTGCCCGGGTCGCCGCGATGCGCGCGCTGATCGAGCGGCAGAATGCGGGATTGCCCAAGCCGCTCTGGCCCGGGTTGCTCGAAGCGCCGATCCGCGTGGACGTGCCGCTAAATGTACCGTGGAGCAGGGATCAGGAATACGTTTACTGGGCCAACTGACCGGACTGGGTCGGATCGCAAGCTCGGCCGATCTTGCACCAACCCGGTTGGCGGTGTCATCAGGATTGCTGTGGCATCTGGTGGCCCCGGCCGGGAAGGCTTCGCATCAGGCGGCCCCCACCTGCGGGATCGCTCTCGCTGGAGTTACTTGGGTATGAACAGCTCTACCGTGACGTGCTGTTCATCGGACTGCTTGACGTTCAGTTGCCCATGATGGACGCGGGCGACTTCAGACACCACAAACAGCCCCAGGTGCTTGCCATCCAGCGGCCATTTGGATGGTCCCGAATCCGCAGGCAGTGAAATCTTGTCCAGATAGGGGGCTGCCGCAACCTGGTTGGTTACCTGAAATGAAACCCCCAGCCTGTCCGCGTCCGGCTCGACCTTCATTTTCACCAGGCTATCCGGTGGCGAAAACTTGATCGCATTGTGCAGCAAGTTACGCAGGGCGAGCCGCAGAAGAATGGGATCGACCGCAAGGAAAATTGCATCTTCCGAAGTGTCGATCGCGATCCGTCCGGCCTGCTCCCGGGGGCAATCCGTCCTCGACAATTCGGCAATGGCCAAGACTTCGCATTCGCGCAGCGCGGGATCCTGCTTGCGCTGGACGACCATCGCTCCAACGATGGAATTGGATAAGGCGAGGGTGATGTCATCCAGAACTGACTGGGCTCGCGATGCCGCCTTCCAGAGCTTGTCACGCTGGATGTGCTCCGGCTCGATTTCAGTGAGCACGGATTGCAGGGCTGCCTGGGCATTGTTCAGTGGCTGCCGGACCTCATGGGTCAGCACATTGAGCATACGCAGGCGCTCTGAAGCGAGTTTTTCCGCGGCCTGTCTGCGCTGGACCAATTGCCGTGAACGTTCGTTTGCACGCGCCGCGCGCCGCGCTGTCATCTGCATGGTTCGCCGCAGCCGGTCCGCAATCAGCAGCATGAACCCGATTTGCAGGAAGAAGCTGACAACGAGCAATACCACCAACCCGGCGTACTGTTCGGCCGACTGACCAATGAATGTGCTATATGGCCCAAACGGATAGGCCCGGCTGAGCCGCCAGATGAAACCGGTGATCGCAATCGCGAGGAACGCCAGCAGCCATTTCTGGCCGGAACTGCCCGCCCACAGAGGGTTGCGGATCACGGCGATGGCCGATGAGATTGCAACCAGCATGGCGCTGGCGAGGACGAAGACCAGCCGGTAGTCTGCGAACTGCGGTACTGCCAGCAGCATGAAGACCGCGATGGAGCTGAGCAGAAATAGGGAGTCAGGTCTCGTCACAGTCCTCCGTGTCATTGGCCGCATCACGGCCAGCGCCCGGAATACTCCTCCGAAGAAGTTGAGCGCATTCGGCAGCACAAAGGTGTAGAAATTGATCTCGTCTCCGCGAAAGTATAGCACCACGAAGCCAAGCGTTCCCAAGAGGTTGGCGATAATCCAGTAAATGATGTTTCTGGAAATATCGGTCCGCAGGAAAATCAGCAGACAGACGCTGAAGGCCACGGAGTGGGCCGCATAGATTTGTACAAGATGCGATGATGTAAAATTGTTCATGGCCGTTTGCCACCAGTTGCCGCGCCGGTTTCCAGAGGAGCGGACAATTGATACCCAACGCCGTGAACGGTCCGGATTGGCGAGGGCTGGCGGGTGTCACGCTCGATCTTTCGCCGCAAACGGAACATGGCGGCATCGAGGTTGCGATAGTCCGCGCCAGGTGAAATCCCGGCGGCCTCAGCCAGTTCGACCCGCGTCAGCGGTTCGCCCTGGCGCGCGCGCAAGGCGGCCAGCATGGCCGTTTCCAATGGTGACAGGCGGGCGCAGTCTCCGCCCGGCGCAATCAGCAGCTCGCCGGCCTCATCGAACAGCCAGCTGGCATTTTCGGGACGGATGTCTCCGACCCGGCGCATGATCGAGACCATCGAATGATAGACTTGATCAAATCTGATGGGCTTGTTGATGAACATGTCGGCCCCTGCCGCCAGAACCGAGTTGAAGGCATCGGGGCCCATGCGTCCGGAAATCACCAGGATGCCGGCATTGGTGCGCGCGCGGATGAGGCTGATCAGGTCGACGCCATCGATGTCTGGCAGCATCAGATCGACAATGAAGAATTCGAACCTGTCGATCTCGCCGGAGGCCATCAGATCTTCAGCGGAATGAAAGCCTCGCGCCTGGCATCCGCGCGATTGCAGATACTCGCTCAGGAAATTCACGAAGTCGACGTCATCATCGATGATGCAGGCCGAGGAGGGAAATCCGGCTGACACAACTCACTCCAGATCGTTGGCTCCCTTCCGGTCGCGAAGGTGAGCGGGGGCGCGAACCAAGCTGTTATTCGATTCGGTCGATATGACTGCGCGTGTCCCCAGACAAGCAACATTGCGACGGGTTGGCTCGCAAAAGTTTCACCCGTAACATCATATATGATTAATTATCTCCTTGGTGCGTGATGGCGTCTGAAGTTCATATAAACCGTTGATTGTGGGTATTTTAATTGAGCCTGCCTGACGACAGCGGTGCTCGTTGGTAAAACTGAGCCTGCGGAAACCATCTCCAGCCAGGACAGCATCCTATCATCGTGCCAGGCCAAGATAAGAGTTAAAGTACTGATTTTACAAACATTATTTGGTTATTCCGGACGATTGGTTGTCGCTCGACCCAAAAGGTTAATTCAAGTTAGCTCATTGACCATCAATTACGCCACATAATATCATATATTATTGCGCAATTGCGAACATGTGGGGTTCATGAGGTGGGGCAAAGAATTATTATGACATCGGATCTAGCTCGATTGGCAGCCGTGATTGCACTGATGTGCGGCAGCGTCGGGGCGCAGGCCAACAACGTCGGCGAGAACGCCGCTTGGCAGTTTCAGACCACCAGCGACCGGGTCAACCGCGCGTATCTGGAGGAAATGCGGCAGCGTCATCGCGCTGGCCCGCCGATCTACAACACCTACATCGATCGGCAGTTTAACTGCAACGTCAACGCCTCTGCACTGGGCAACCAGGGCACCAACACGACCCTGGCATCGTCTGCAGCGAACCCGACCGTCGCCGGAAGCGGATCGGCCAATGACAGCCTGACCG
>VFQS010003242.1_pt1 | contig 12553 bp, 11 predicted proteins | sample 3512361 | NCBI WGS metagenome assembly VFQS01 (sample SAMN10412375, study PRJNA504923) | tailings metagenome | isolation source: Relicate 1 Philex TSF3 active mining | place: Philippines
GCCATGTCCCGGCCGGTGCGCTCCAGCGCGGCGTCAATGCCCAGGCCCGCTTCAATGCACACGATCATCAGGTCGATGGCATCGGGGAATGCCTCGAAGATCGCGCGCTGGCGCTGCGCGATCCGGCGATTCAGCCACAGGCCAGGCAACTGCAGCCCCAACAGCGCGCTGCCCAGCAACAGGGCCGCCATGGGGCCGGCTGCCATCGGCTTGGCCGCCAGCCCCAGTCCCAGCCAGACCAGGAGCGGTGTGCCCACAGCCAGGCCCAGCTTGCTGGCATAGAACACCACCGGCGCGCTGCGGTCGCGCAGGCCGGCGTGCATGAAGCGTTCACGATGGGCGAGCGGTACGAACAGGCCGGGGTCGCTGCCGGGCTCCGGCGCCCGCTCGTCGGCGCGGCCTGCGATTCGGACACTCGTGGTGGCGCCCGTCCAGGCCCCTGCCCGCTCGCGGGGCCGACTGTTCGGCGCCTTGTCCGCGAAATCCTCGTCGTCGGCGCCCGGCGCGGCCAGGCGGGCCAGCGGTTCCACCAGCCGCTGCCAGGCCGGCGCCTGCAGCGTGTCCAGGTTCGGGGTGTTGCCTTCATTGCCCATCTTGCCCCCTACACGCGGATGCGCGTCAAGCGCCACAGCCACACACAACCCAACACCATCAGCGCCGCACTGGCCTGCAGCAGTTTCACGCCCGTGGGGTCGGTCCACAGCACGGCCATCAGCTCCGGGCGCACCGCGAACAGGGCGGCCGCCGTCACCGGGGGCAGCGCCGCCAGCACCTGGGCCGACAGCCGGCCTTCGGCGGTCAGCACCCGCACCTTGTCCTTCAGCTGCAGCCGCTGGCGCACCAGCCGTGCGATGTTCCCCAGCACTTCCGACAGCTGGCCGCCCGTCTGCCGCTGCAGCCGCACGGCCATCACGAAGAAGCGCATCTCATCAACCGGCACCCGCTGTGCGAGAGACTCGAACGCTTCGTCCGGGTCACCGCCCAGGGTGATCTGTTCGGCGACCCGGGCGAACTCGTCGGCCAGCGGTTGCGGCCCCTCTTCGGCCACCATCTGCAAGGCCGTAGAGAAGGCATGACCACTGCGCATCGCACGTGACATCAGGTCCAGCGCATCGGGCAGCTGCTCCACCATTTGCTGGCGTCGTGCAGCGCGCCGCTCCAATCGGGTCTCCACCGCTCGCAGCAACCGCCCCCAGAGGCCCGAAGCCGCGGCCCCCACTTCCGCATCACGCGACACGACGGCGGTGGCCGGGGGCTCGGGGAACCAGTCCCGCAGCCGCCGACGCAATCGCTGCACGGCCGGGCTTCGCGTCTGGTGCCACAGCAGCACCAAGCCCTCCAGGCCGAGTGCGGCGGCCAGGAATGCCGCGGCCATCAGGGCCATCGGCAGCACGTCCCATGGTCGTTCAAAGGGGTTCATGGATCACGCTGGGCGTCGGCCCGGTTCGAACAGATTGGCGGGCAAGCTGATGCCCAGGGACCGCAGCCGCTGCTCCAGCTGCGGGCGGATGCCGGTGGCGCTGAAGTGACCCAGCACACGCCCTTGTGCGTCCACGCCGGTGGGCTCGAACACCTGAAGCTCCTGCATCAGGATCGTGTCGCCCTCCAGGCCGGTCAGCTCGGAGATGCTCACCAGCCGCCGGCTGCCGTCGGGCAGGCGTTGCAGCTGCAGCACCACCGAAAGCGCCGAGGCGATCAGTTGCCGGGCCACCCGCGAATTCAGGCCTGCCGGGCCCATGCCCACCATGTTCTCCACCCGCAGCAACGCGTCGCGTGCGTTGTTGGCATGCACGGTTGCCATGGATCCTTCGTGGCCGGTGTTCATCGCCTGCAGCATGTCGAAGGCCTCGGCGCCTCGCACCTCGCCCAGGATGATGCGGTCCGGCCGCATGCGCAGGGCGTTGCGCACCAGGGCGCGCTGGCTGATCTCGCCGGCCCCTTCGGTGTTCGCCGGTCGGGTTTCCAGTCGCACCACATGGGGTTGCTGCAGGCGCAGTTCGGCGGCGTCCTCGATCGTCACCACCCGCTCCTGCGGCGGTATCGCCGCGGACAGGATGTTCAGCAGGGTGGTCTTGCCGGTGCCCGTGCCGCCAGAGATCAGCACATTGAGCTTGGCCCGCACGATGGCCTGCAGCAGCAGCCCCATCTCGGCCGTCATGGAGCCCAGCGCCACCAGGCGCGGCAGGGTCAGGGCGTCCCGCGAAAACTTGCGGATCGACACCGCCGAGCCGTCCAGCGCCAGTGGCGGGATGATCGCGTTGAAGCGGGAGCCATCGGGCAGTCGTGCATCCACCATGGGGCTCTGGTCGTCCACGCGCCGGCCGACGCGGGCCACCACGCGGTCGATCGTGCGGCGAAGGTGCTGTTCGTCGTCGAAGCGTACGGGTGCGGGCTGCAGGCGGCCCTGCCGCTCCACCCACACTTGGGTGGGGCCGTTGACCAGGATGTCGCTGACCTCATCGTCCTGCAGCAGTGGCTCCAGCGGGCCCAGGCCCATGACCTCGTGCTCGATGTCGGTCACCACCTGGTTGCGCTCGCTGCCGTTGAACGGCAGGCCAGAATCGTCGAGCAGGCGTTGCGTGAGTCGGCGCAGTTCGCCGCGCAGCTGCGTGGGGTCCAGGCTCCGAAGGGCGCCCAGGTCCACGCGGTCGATCACGCGCTGGTACAGCTCGCGTCGGAGTTCGGGATAGTTCATCGGGTTCACGAGGCCCACCGCATCAGTCGTTCACGCCAGCCGGCCCACGGCGCTGCGCTGCCGGTGTCTGGCTTCGGATGAGGGTTCGGGTTCGGGAGTGGGGCCTCGTTTGTTGCTGCTGTTGGCGCAGTCCTGGTGGCGGTGCGTGCCTGCATCAGCTCATCGGCCCACCGGCCCAGCGCCCGCGACAGCGGGTCACGGGGTTCCAGTGCACCCACGGCCTGGCCTTGATAGATCGCCTGCGCCACCAGCGCGTCGTGGCGGGGCAGTTCGCGACCCGATGCTGCGCCTTCGTCTCCCAGTCCCAAGGTGCGCCACACCTGCGCACTGGGCAGCGCCTGTTGGCGGTGGACCTTGTTGAGCACCCGGTAGCAGCCTGCATCGGCGTCGTCATGGGCTTCGGCACGCTGCGCCTGAAGCCACTCCCAGCTGCGCCGGGCATTGAAGGTGGCTGGCAGGCTGGGTTCGGTGATCAGGTCGATGCGGTCCAGCCGGGCCAGCAGTGGTGCCAGCGCGGGGTCCAGGGGTGCGTGTGGCGGCAGGTCCAGCAGCACCCAATCAGCCAATTGGTTGGCGGTTTCGATGAGGTGACCCAATTGTTCGGCGTACACCGCGGGTTCCTGGGACGGTGTGAGCCACTGGCGCGGGGCCGGCAGCAGCCGCAGGCCGGGCGAGCAGGGTGTCAACAGCGTGTCCAACAAGGTGTCGTCGAGTCGGTCGATCACTTGCATGGCATCGCGGAGCGTGGGCCCAGCGTTGCGTTCACACAGGTGCAGCGCAGCCTGGCCACCGTGGCGGTCCAGGTCCAGCAGCACCACGCGAACGCCGCGCTCGGCCAGGGCCCAGCCCAGGCTGCTGGCCAGGACCGTGGTGCCCACGCCGCCCTTGGCGCCGATCAGGCCCACCGTGCAGGCGCTCTCGTTCATAGGCATTGGGGGTTGCTCCTTCCATCAAGTTGACTGCTCAGGCTTTCCCGGGGCAGCTCCACAGACGCGGCGGGCAGCGGCAAGCCGCCGCCCCACCATGGCATCACGCCCATCAGCACCGCACCGTCCAGGCTCACCCGCAGCCGCTGACAGTTCGCGGCGTTGCAGCCGGCGGGTTCAGCGGTGACCGCGAGTGATGGCGGCTGGGCCAGCGCACCCAGCCCGACGACCCGGCTCAGGGCTCGGCTGCGCACCTGCGGGTCGTCGAGATCGCAGACCACGGCCAGCCGCGCGCCCGCCCGCGCCGCTTCATGTAGCGAGGCCGCTGCCACCAGCCAGCGGCCCAAGTCCAGCACCCCCAGCACCAAGGTGATCAACAAGGTCAGCACCAGCGCGAATTCAATGGCGGTGGCGCCGCGGACCGAGTGTGGCGACTGCTGCCGCGTACCGGCAGTCGGACCAGGGGATCGGCGGTGGGGCCCGATGGATTCGATAGGCCTAGGGTGGCATGCGGTGAGATTCATCGGGGCCCTCAGATGAATCGATAGGCCATCGTCAAGGCGATGGGACGAAACTCGAAGCCCCAGGCCTTCGGCAGCAGGGACGGCTCGAAGCGCACGCCCTGCAGCTGCACGGTCACCAGCGATACCGGCCCAGCCGACGTGGCCACCAGGCGCAGGCCGGGCTCGCCTTGTGGTTCCAGGATCGTGACCTTTGACAGATCCAGGCCCGGCACGATGGGGGTGCTGCTGCCTTGAAGGCGCCCGTACACCGCCAGGCGCCTCGCTTCGTCCTGGCGCACAACACTGGCGGCGTCGCCGGTGGCCAGGTGTCGAACTGCTGCGCGCACGGCGTGGTGCAGGCGCTCCATCTGCTGCACCGCGTGGCCGATTTCCCAGGCGGCCGCCGGCACGACGACCAGGACGGGCAGCAGCAAGGCCAGTTCCACTGCTGCAAGCCCGCGCTGCGGCTGGAGTTGAGCGCTATGGCGGCTGCTGTGTCGGCAGCCCCGGGCCGCAAAGGGCGGTGGCTTGCGGAGCGAATGGGGCTGAGTCATTGAACCAAGCCGGGCACCATGGGCCCCGTGTTGCCGCCCACGGCGCCGTTGCTGGCGCAGGGCGCACCTGGGTCGCCGGCGCGGCCCAGGTATTCCACATCGAAGCTGTTGGCCACGCCGGGACCGCTGGGGCGACTGCCGGTTCTCACCGGTGCCAGCATCAACACGCAGCCCAAGTCCAGCACCACCGGGGTGGCACTGCCCTTGCCGTCGTTCCACACCGAACAGTCCACGATGGGCACCGTCACCAGCCGCCGCTGACCGCCCCACTGGGCGTGCTGCGTGGCCGTCAGACCCACGACGCTGCCGCCGGTCTGGCCTTGAAAGGGCGCTCGAGCAGCGCGGCGTGACAGGTAGTCGGCCAGGTGGCCGCTGCCGCTGGCGTAGCCCCAGCCGGTGTAATCGGGCGGGGCCAGCAGGGCCTCCCCCGAGGCCGCATACAGGCCAAAGCGCGTGTTCCACGCCCGTCCTACTGCATTCACCTGACCTGGCTGGCCAATGGCCTGCCCCTTCTGCACGCCGCAGGCGCCTTGACCCTCCAGCAGGGCCGCGAGCTCTGAAGCTCCGCCGTTGGGTGGGCTGAAGTCGGCCCAGCCAAAGTTGCCGCTGCCATAACCGGTGTTCGGGTTGTCCACCGAGGTCAGTCGACTGCCCACGGTCAGGCCCCAGGCTTGCGCCGCTGTTGAACCAGGTGCGGCGCACACGGCCAGCGGCATCGCACACACGTTCTGCGCGCTGGCCAGGGCGGCCACGGCTTCCGCCTGCATCGAGATCGTCTGCACCACGTTGACGCCCAAGGCCTGCAAGACCGGCAGCATCCACAAGGCACGGGGGCTGTCGGTGTGGCGGCAACGGGCATAGCGGGCCTGCGAAGGCGGCAGCCCCAGTGTCTGGGCAGACGTGGCCGTGACGAAGGGGCCGTCCAGATGGGCCGAGAAACTCACCTCAATCGCGGAGGCCGTGGGCACCTCGGTTTGCAGAAACAGCCGGTTGACTGATGCCGCCGGCCGCGCCGCCTGACCTTGCGCCTGTGGGTTCACCAGCACCAGGGCGTGCGCCCGCGCCACGTCGTAGACCATTGGATCGTTGGCACCGGTCAGGGCGCTGCTGGCCGCCAGGGCACAGGCGTCCATCGCGTTCTGCAGTTCGGCCTTGAGGATGTAGGCCCGTGCCAGGTCCAGTCCCAGTGCCACCATGCCCAGCATCACCGGCAGACACAGCGCCAGCAGCAAGGCCGTGGCGCCGCGCTGTTCGGGTCGTCGCGTTCGCGTCGCACGGCTGCTCGTCGCGGCACAGGGCGCGCGTGGTCCCTCGTGCAGCAGCTGCCCCCGGGCAGTCGGCGCCCATGCGGTCTCCATGCGCGCAGCCCTCAACGTGTGCCGGGGGTTCCCAAGGGTGGCGGCACCGGCGTTGCAGGCTCATTCGATGAGCCACTTGCCGCGCCAGGGCCACTGCCCGCTGCCCGCCGCGTGGCGATGGCATCGCGCGCCTGCACCGTATCGGGCACCCGCGGGTCCTCACCGGCCTGCGGGTTCAGGGTCTGCGCGCGCCGTGCCATTTCGGGGTCTTCCGTCAGGGCCCGGGCCGCGGCGCGGGCTTGAGCGTCCAGCGCGTCATCGCCCGCAGCCGATGCGGCCTGTGCCGGCAGGGCCTTCACCAGGCGCGGCGTGATGATGAACAGAACCTCCGAGCGGTCCTGCTGAAACTCGTTCGATCGGAACAGCGCGCCCAGGATGGGCAGGTCGCCCAGGAAGGGAAACTTCGACAGCGTCTCGGTGTTGATGTTCTTGATGAGGCCCGCAATGGCCAGGCTCTGGCCGTCGCGCAGTTGCACGGTGGTGGCCGCACGTCGTGTGGTAAAGCTGGGCAGTACCGTGGTGACACCGCCGCTGCTCAGGAAGGGCGAACCCGTGCGGGTCAGCTCCGAGACTTCCGGTGCCACCTTGAGTTGCACCACATCGCCTTCCAGCACCTGCGGGGTGAACTTCAGGCCCACGCCGAATTCCTTTTCTTCGAGCGTGATGGTGGCGCGGCCCTCGGCCGAGTCCCGCGCTACGGGTATGAATACCTTGCCACCGGCCAGGAAGCTGCCTTCCTGACCGCTGAGTGCCACGATGTTCGGCTCGGCCAGCACCTTGAGTGCGCCGTCCTGGGCCTTGGCATCGACCGAGAGCGTGCCGCTGCGGCCCTGCAGCGTCAGCCGGCCGAAGACATCCTGCAAGGCCTGCGTGATCAGGCCGTAGGTCATGGAGCCCGAGGTGCGGCTCAGGTTCAGGCTCACGCCGAACTGGTCCAGCAGATTGCGCGAGATCTCCACGACCTTGACTTCCAGCATCACCTGTTGCGGCTGACGGATCTTGAGCAGGTTGATCACATGCGGTGGGCTGCCGCCCAAGGCCTGCACCGACACGCTGGCCGTGGGCGTGGTGCCGGTGGCGCTGGCTGCGGCCGTGGCGGCTGAGGGCTGCGCCAGTCGGGCCATGGCGCGCACATGGCCTTGTGCCAGCGCCACCGCCTGTTCGGCCTGCACCACGCTGCTCACCGTGCCCCACAACACCACGGAGTCCGCGGCGGCTTGCACCTGCAGGTCGGTCTCTTGCGGCAGCAGGCGGCTCAACTGCGCGCGCAGATTGCGCACGTCCATTTCCACCTGCACATCGATCACCGACACCGGTGCGCCGCGCGACCACAGCATGATGTTCGACCAGCCCACGCCACGGCCCAGCACATACAGCTCGCGCTGGCTGGTCATCACCACGTCCAGCACGCCCGGGTGGGCCACTGAAACCCGCTCCACGGCTTGCGGCAGCGTGACCACGCGCGAGGTGCCGGCTTGGAGTGTCAAGGTCTGCGGGTTGTCAGCGCGGCTTGGCGGCGAAGTGGTGGCCAGGACAGCCGCCAGCAGCAGGGGCCAGGCGCCAGGGGTCGAGGGCGTTGCGCAACGGGGGGCAGGGTCAAGGATCACGGCAGTCCTTCAGTCGTCGATCAACAGGAAATCCAGCGGAAACCCACAGCCCATCCACAGGCTGGGGCCATGGGCTCATGGGGGTGTTCGGGGCGGGTTGGCCGGCGGGGGCGGCTACCAGGACGTCGTGCTTCGTTGCAGCCCTCGAATCAATTCGGTTCTTTCGGGCGGGTCAGCGGCGGCCGGCGGTGTGTGGGCCGACGGCGACGGCCCGGTGGCCGGCCGCGATCCGGCATGGCGCAGCGGGCGAGTGGCCGCTGCAGAGGGTGATGGGGGTGTGTCGGTGGCGGCTGCAAGGGCCAGTAAATCCTGCTTGCGCGCGCCGGCCGTGGGTGCCGGTGCGGCGTCGGCCTGGTTGCGCAACACCAGGGACAGCGTGCCGACGCTGCGGGCCAGGTCCAGCCGTTCGGCCTCTTCAGGCGTGACTTCCAGCGTGACGGCGTTGGCCACCCGCGGCGCGGTGGCGTCACGGCCAGCATCTTGTGCAACGGCCAGTACCAGGATGCGTTCGAGCACGATCTTGGATACCCCTGCATCGCGCATCTGGCGTTCGGATTCCAACTGGGTGTGCACCATCACGTCCACGAGGCTGCCGGGCAGGGCAAAGCCCGCCACGCCCATCACTTCGTTGACCTTCACCGTCAGGGCGCGCTTGCCTGGCGTGATGGCGGCGGACAGCCCGCCGCGTGAACCCGTGGCGGCGAGCTTCGCTTCCAGGATCGGCTCATGGCGGGTCAGGGGTGTGCGAACCACGCGACCCACCAGCGCCCCCGGGTCGGCCACTGCGCCTTGCGGCCAGGCATGGGGCGGCCACGCCAGCGTGGTGAGCATCGAGGCCTCCAGCGGCGTGCCCAAAGGGATGTCGGCCGCGGCCACGACCAAGGGCAGGTGGTCGGCTGTTTGCGCGCGCAGCCATCGGGCGGCCAAGACCAGGGCCACCACACCGGCCAGACTGGCCAGGGTGAGCAGGGTCAGTGGGCGCTTGAGCTGCCGAAGCAGCGGCATCTGCAGAGGGGTGCGGTAGGCAGGCATCGGTGTGGGTGGCGCTGGGGTGGTTGGTGCAGTGGGGCCTGAGGGCTTGGGCTTGCGGGCTTGTGCGGCCCGCCGTCATCCGGTGGTGGGTGGTCGGGCGAGGTACAGCATCAGCAAGGTTTGGCCAGCGGTGATCGCGACCGCATAGGGCAAGGGGCCCGGCCACCGCGCCAGGGCCCAGACACCGGCCAGCACGCCACCCGACAGCGCCGTCAGCAGCAGCAAAGGCAGCACCAAGTCGGGGCCTGAGTGGGCGGCCAGCACGGTGAGCCACTTGGCATCACCGGCGCCCCAGACACCCAGGCGCCACAGCGCCGCGGCCACCAACAGCATCACGACAGCGGCCGTCGCGCCGGCCACCAGGCCCGGTGTGCCGGGCTGCAGTACGGCGGCGGGGTGTTGGCCCCAGGGCAGCAGGGCTTGTTGGGACAGCGCGCTCAGCCCGCCCCAGGCGACCAATCGATTGGGGATGCGGCGTTGGCGCAGGTCCGATCGCACCGCCAGCACCATCAGTGCCGTCAGGATGGTCAGACCGATCACGTTCAGCCAGGGGGCGATGGCGTTCACGCTTGCAGTGATGGGGTCGGCGTTCAGCGGCATCAGCATTCGGTGGGAAGGGAAACCCGGTTGGGGCCTGGATCGAGTGATCGCGTGGGTTGCCACCCGGCTCGTATCCAGGCCCCGCAACCGCTCAAGGCATCAGGGGGTCAGGGCGTTTTTCACGCTGCCGAACACCGTGTTGAGTTCGGTGCCCACCAGACCGATGTTGGTGGCAATGAAGACTGCAATCAGCGCGGCCAGCAGGCCGTACTCGATGGCCGAGGCGCCATCTTCCTCATTCCAGAATTGGGACCAGAGGTTCTTGAACATGTTTTCTCCCTTGAGGGTGTTGGTTGCAAAGTCCTGGCGGCGAAGGTCGAACCGAATCCGAGGGGCACTCGCGGGTGGGGTGCACCTCGCGGGGCTTCGGGCCCTGTTCTGGGGCCTTCGCAACCAGGAGGGCCAGTGTCTGGATTGAGGCGTCGGCCGACCAGCGCGGATAGGGCGGAAATTGGCACGGCTCAAGGCCCTCGGGAGGCGGTTTGACCGGCATCAAGGAAATCCGGAGCAGACCCCAAGACAAGCGTTTGGGTGGCCTTCTGGGCTTGGTGTCGGCCGCCCGCGATCAGGGCTCGCGTCAAGGCCCGGATTCAGGGCGCGTGAGTGCTTCCAGGCGTCCCAGCCACTGCAGGGCGTGCTCGCGAGAGGAGCCACACATCTCGTCGGCCGGTTGGAGTCCGCCGCAGAACGATGGGCGTTCGGGTTGGCCGAACAGCGCGCACCGCAGGTCCGGCGTCAGTTGCACGCAGGGCACACCGGCTGGTTTGCCATCGGGCATGCCGGGGATCGGTTGGGTGATGGAGGGCGCGATGCAGCACGCGCCGCAGGCGCTTCGGCAGTGCATGTCCGCATTGTGCAAGTTGCCATCGCCCTGGAGGCGGCCCGCGCCTAAAATTGAGGCACATCCTTTCTGGCGCGCGCCCGCGCTGTCTTTCCGTGCTCCATCCCAAGCGATATGACGTGATCGTCGTCGGTGGCGGCCATGCCGGCACTGAAGCGGCATTGGCCGCAGCCCGCATGGGCTGTCGCACCCTGCTGCTCACCCACAACATCGAAACCCTCGGTCAGATGAGCTGCAACCCCTCCATCGGGGGCATCGGCAAGGGCCACCTGGTCAAAGAGGTGGATGCACTGGGCGGCGCGATGGCTGCGGCCACGGACGAGGCGGGCATCCAGTTCCGCATCCTCAATGCCAGCAAGGGGCCAGCTGTGCGGGCCACGCGGGCCCAGGCTGATCGGGTCCTGTACCGGGCGGCCATTCGCCGGCGTCTTGAAAACCAGCCGAATCTGGACATCTTCCAGCAGGCGGTGGAGGATCTGATCCTGGACGGTGACCGTGTGGTGGGGGCTGTCACGCAAGTGGGCATTCGCTTCGCTGCACGTGCCGTGGTCCTGACGGCGGGAACCTTCCTGGACGGGCGGATCCACGTCGGCCTGGAAAACCACAGTGCCGGTCGTGCGGGCGACCCTCCCGCCGTCCGGCTGTCGGCTCGGCTTAAGGAGTTGAAGCTGCCCCAGGGCCGCCTCAAGACGGGTACGCCGCCGCGTCTGGATGGCCGGTCGATTGATTTCAGCCGCTGCGCGGTGCAGCCGGGTGATGGCATGCCGGGGCCCCATGGCGAGGCCCCCAGCACCCCCATGCCGGTGTTCAGCTTCCTGGGCACCCCCGACCAACACCCCCAGCAGATGCCCTGCTGGATCACGCACACCAACGAGCGCACCCACGCCATCATCCGTTCCGGCTTTGACCGAAGCCCGATGTTCACCGGGGTGATCGAGGGTGTGGGGCCACGCTATTGCCCCAGCATCGAGGACAAGATCAACCGCTTCGCCGACAAGGACAGCCACCAGATCTTTCTGGAGCCCGAAGGCCTGACGACGCACGAGTTCTACCCGAACGGCATCTCCACCTCCCTGCCCTTCGACATCCAATTGGCGGCCGTGCACTCGATTCCGGGGCTGGAGCAAGCCCACATCACCCGCCCCGGCTACGCGATCGAGTACGACTACTACGACCCGCGGGCCCTCAAGACCAGCTTTGAATCCAAGGCGATTGCCGGCCTTTTCCTGGCGGGTCAGATCAATGGCACGACCGGTTATGAAGAGGCGGCGGCCCAAGGCTTGTATGCCGGCATCAATGCGGCGTTGCAGGTGCAGGATCAGGCGCCCATGACGCTGCGTCGGGATCAGGCCTACCTGGGTGTCCTGGTCGATGACCTCATCACCAAGGGCGTGACCGAGCCGTATCGGATGTTCACCAGCCGGGCCGAGTTCCGCTTGCAGCTGCGTGAAGACAATGCCGATGCCCGGCTGACCGAGCTGGGGCGCACCCTGGGTTTGGTCGATGACCGACGCTGGGCTGCCTTCAACCGGAAGCGGGACGCTGTTTCACGTGAAACGGAGCGTTTGAAGTCGACTTGGGTCCATCCCGGCATCCTGCCGGCCGAGGCGGCGGAACGTTTGGTTGGAAAGCCCCTGGAGCGTGAGTACAGCCTGATCGACCTCTTGCGCCGCCCGGGTGTGGGCTTCGATACCGTCGAGGCTGTGGCTGTCGTGGCACGGCCCGAGGCGGGTGTTTCACGTGAAACGCTTCGGGCTGAACTGGGCCTGGCGCTGGCCGATGCCGTGATCGAGCAAGTCGAGATCGCCACCAAGTACGCTGGCTACATCGACAAGCAGGTTGATGAGGTGGCGCGCGCGGCCCACTATGAGCATCTCCAACTGCCCGATGGCTTCGACTACAACACCGTGACGGCCTTGAGTTTTGAGGTGCGCCAGAAGCTCAGCCGCCATCGGCCCGAGACCCTGGGACAGGCCTCGCGAATCTCCGGCATCACCCCGGCAGCGATTTCGCTGCTGTTGGTCCATCTCAAGAAGGGGCGCTTCAAGGGCTTTGAGGGGCGTGCGGCTGTGGACACAACCGCGGCCTCGGCCCAGGACGCCGCTTGACCATCCCGTTCAACTCCCGCGACGCGCTGCCAGCGGCCTTGCAGGCGCTCGGTCTCGAATTGAGCCTGGCTGCCCAGCAACGCCTGCTGGCCCATCTGGACCTGATCGCCAAATGGAACCGTGTCTACAACCTGACCGCGGTTCGGGATCCGGCGGAGATGTTCACCCACCACCTGCTGGACAGTTTGGCGGTCGTGCGGCCTTTGGCTCAGCATGTGGTGGGTGTGGCCGGGCCTTCGGCATCCCCCCGTTCGCCGAATCAGCCCATCCGCATCATGGATGTGGGGGCCGGCGCGGGCTTGCCCGGCGTGACCCTTGCCATCGCCCTG
>VFQS010003245.1_pt1 | contig 12550 bp, 13 predicted proteins | sample 3512361 | NCBI WGS metagenome assembly VFQS01 (sample SAMN10412375, study PRJNA504923) | tailings metagenome | isolation source: Relicate 1 Philex TSF3 active mining | place: Philippines
AGCGGCATGTGGTGGAATGAAAAAGGAACGCAATTGGCTTACTATCGTAAAGATGAAACTATGGTTGCTAATTATCCGCTTACCAACTGGAACGAGCGCGAAGCAATCAACAAAGACATCAAATATCCAATGGCTGGAATGACTAGCGAGAATGTAACTTTAGTAATTTACGATGTAGCTTCGGTAAAAAAAGTAACGATTCAAACGGGTGAACCAAAAGACCAATATTTAACTATGGTGTCTTGGGAACCAACTGGAAAACATATTTTCATTGGAATATTAAATCGTGAACAAAATCATTTAAAATTCAATAAATATGACGTGGCTACAGGCGCTTTTGTAAAAACATTATTTGAAGAAAAAGCTACTACTTGGGTAGAACCACAACATGCGTTAACTTTTGTTCCAAATAACCCAACGCAATTTATTTACCAAACGGATTTCTTTGGTTTCAACCAAATGTATTTGTACAATACCGATGGAAAACTATTAAAAAACTTAGGTTTTAATGATGTTGTAGTAAAAGACGTATTAGGCTTTGATGCTACCAACACCAAAATAAACTACATTGGAACAACCAACAATGGATTAGATCGCCAATTGTTTCAAGTGGATTTAAAATCGGGAAAAACCATCCAACTAACTACTGTTTCTGGAACTCATACCGCTTCTGTTTCTTCAGATGGAACGATGATTTTAGACCAATACAGCAACTTAACAACTCCAAACGAAATTTCGATTTTAAACATTAAAAATAAAATGGCGAATACTTCTTTAGTTAAAGCCGAAAATCCGTTCACAGGAAAAATTGATTTACCTAAAATTGAATTCGTAACTCTAACTTCTCCAGACGGAAAAACACCATTAAACGGAAGATTAATTTATCCCGGCAACTTTGATGCTACTAAAAAATATCCGGTAATGGTATATGTTTATGGAGGTTCTCACGCACAATTAGTAAACAACCGTTGGTTAGGAGGTGCTGGATTCTTTGATATTTACATGGCGCAACAAGGATACGTAGTATTTACCTTAGATAATAGAGGAAGTGATTCTCGTGGAAAACGCTTTTGTGATGTAAACCACAGACAATTAGGCGTTAATGAGATGGCTGACCAAATGAAAGGAATTGAATTCTTAAAATCTAAATCATTTGTTGATGCTGATAAAATTGGGGTTTTTGGATGGAGTTTTGGAGGTTTCATGACGACTTCATTAATGACGAATCATTCAGACGTATTCAAAGTAGGTGTAGCTGGTGGACCAGTTATCGATTGGAAATACTACGAAATCATGTACGGAGAACGTTATATGGATACACCACAAGAAAATCCAGAAGGTTATGAAAAAACATCTTTATTAAGTAAAGCTAAAGATTTAAAAGGAAGATTGTTGGTTATTCACGGAGCACAAGACCCAGTAGTAGTGCAACAACACAGCATGAACTTTATTGAAGCTTGTATCAAAGCAGGAAAACAAGTAGATTATTTCTTATATCCAAACCACGAACATAACGTAGGTGGAAGAGATAGAATTCACATGTATGCAAAAATTGCAGATTACTTTGATTTACACTTGAAAAAATAAATTTTCACAAAATAAAAAGCGAATCCGTTGAATTTTCAGCGGATTTCTTTTTTAGGAAGTTTTCAAAATAAAAACCATTTTTCTATCTTGCAACCTCAAATAAAACTAAATGGATACTAAAATCATAAAAAACAGAGAGTTAAAACTTTGGGAAGCCTTAATTCCCGTTTTCGCTCTAATTGGAATGCTTGCTTACAATGTACTTTTTGCTTATAACGGACCCGATGATAATGCTCTAGGTGGAAGTAATCAGTTTATTCTTTTACTTGGTGGTGCTGTTGCGGCTATTATGGGATATTTTACAAAAGTTCCGTTCCATAAAATGTTAGATGAAGTAGCTAATAACATCAAATCTACTGCAGGAGCTATCTTAATTTTATTAATGGTAGGTGCTTTAGCGGGAACTTGGATGGTAAGTGGTATTATTCCTTCGATGATTTATTATGGTTTACAAATTTTGAGTCCAGCTGTGTTTTTACCTGCTACTTTAATAATTTGTTCGGTAATTTCTATTGCAACTGGAAGTTCATGGACAACATCGGCTACTGTAGGTATTGCTTTAATTGGAATTGGAGGTGCTTTAGGTTTTGATTTAGGAATGGTTGCTGGCGCCGTAGTTTCTGGAGCTTATTTTGGTGATAAATTATCTCCAATGTCAGACACAACTAACCTAGCTCCTGCCATGGCAGGAACTGATTTATTTACGCATATTAAATACATGACATTAACTACAATTCCTACTTACATTATCACTTTATTGTTATTCATTATTTTAGGACTTTCTGTAGAAGTAACAGGTGAAGCTAATACCGATGATTTATTAAATTCTATTTCGGCAAGCTTTAACGTAACGCCTTGGTTATTTTTAGTTCCAATTATTGTTATTGGATTAATCGTAAAAAAAACAGAACCTTTGGTTGCACTATTAGTTGGAACTTTATTAGCCGGAATTTTCGCAATTATTTTTCAACCTGAAATTGTGAACGGAATCACAGGAGCTGAAAATATGACTTTTAAATCGGCATATAAAGGAGTTATGCAAGCGATTACTACTGAAGTAATAGTTCCAACCGAAAATAAAACTTTAGCCGACTTATTCACTTCTGGAGGAATGGCAAAAATGCTGCCTACTATTTGGTTGATTTTATGTGCTATGGTTTTTGGAGGAATTATGGATGCCATTGGAGCTTTATCAAGAATTAGTGAATCCTTATTAAAATTAGCACATTCTACTTTTGGTTTATTCGCTTCAACTGTTGGAAGTTGTTTAGCATTAAATATTACGGCATCAGATCAATACTTAGCTATTGTAGTGCCAGGTAAAATGTTTGCAAAAGCTTATAAAGATAAAGGTTTAGCTCCTGAAAACCTAAGTAGAACTCTAGAAGATACTGGAACAGTTACTTCGGTTTTAGTGCCTTGGAATACTTGTGGTGCTTATCAAGCGGGAACTCTTGGTGTATCAACTCTTGATTATTTACCTTATTCTTTCTTCAATATCTTAAGTCCATTTATGACCTTAATTTTTGCTGCTTTCAACATTAAAATAAAACAATTGATATCAAATATTAAAGAATAAAACACTATAACCAAAATCTATATTAAAATAAAAATTAACCATGACTTAACTATAGTTGTGGTTTTTTTATTTGTACTTTTGTAAAAGAAATTTAATTAATAATCTAAATAGAAATAACATGGCATTAGTTGGAAAAAAATTCCCAAACATTACAGTAGATGCAATCTCTTTTATGGGAGATAATTTAAGAATTAACGTTTTAGAAGAAGCAGTAAAAAACAAGAAAAAAGTTGTTTTATTTTGGTATCCAAAAGATTTCACTTTTGTTTGTCCAACAGAATTACATGCTTTTCAAGCTGCTTTAGGTGAGTTTGAAAAAAGAAATACTATGGTTATTGGTGCTTCTTGCGATACAAATGAAGTGCACTTTGCTTGGTTAAACACCGCAAAAAACAATGGTGGAATTGAAGGTGTAACTTACCCACTTTTAGCTGACACAACAAGAAACTTAGCTGCGGCTTTAGATATTTTAGATGCAGAATGGGTTTATGATGAAAATGTAAATGACGAAATCTTAGAAGGTTCAAACGTAACTTTTAGGGCTACTTATTTAATTGACGAAGATGGAAAAGTATTCCACGAAAGTGTTAATGATATGCCATTAGGAAGAAACGTAAACGAGTACTTAAGATTAATCGATGCTTATACTCACGTTCAAACTAAAGGTGAAGTTTGTCCAGCTAACTGGGAAGAAGGAAAAGACGCTATGAGTGCAGATAGAAACTCTACTGCTGCTTATTTAGCTTCTCACTAAAATAATGTGTCAATTTTCAATGTGTCAATTAGACAATAATTGGCACATTGACATATTGTCTAATTGAAAATTAAAAAAAATGTTTACCGAAATAGAACAAGACAACTTAGCTGAAATTGTAGCTGCAAACGAAACTGTAGTAGTTCAATATTCAGCATCATGGTGCGGAAATTGCCGTATTATGAAACCAAAATTCAAAGTAATGGCCTCTCAAAACGAAGCAGTACCTTTTGTAATTGTAGATGCAGAAAAATTTCCTGAATCTAGAAAATTAGCAAAAGTGGATAATTTACCAACGTTCGCTACTTTTAAAAATGGCGTATTAGTAAATCAAACCCAAACTAATAAAGCGGAAGTTTTAGCCGAATTGGTTAATGAAGTACTTTAAAGATACTCGATTTTCGGATAGTAGATATTCGGATGTCTGAAAATCCTTTATCTGAAAATCTAAAATCTAAACAAAATGAAATTACCTATTATAAAACAGTTAACTCAATTTATTGAAGATAACGATCAAGATTATTTAGTAGAAACTATTGAAGTATTAGAAAATCTTTGCGAAGTTTCGTCACTAAAAGACGAAGAATTAGATGTAATTGCAGAGCTTATCTCTAATATGTATGGCGCATTAGAAGTAAATCAAATGATTAAAGACGGAGCAGACAAAAAAACGGCTTTAAATGATTTTATGAAGCGCGTACTAGGTTCTATAGACAAATAATTAATAAAGCTCTTGTTAGAGCTTTATTAATTTTAAACCATTAATTTTCTTTCAAATTAATATTTTTTAGAAAATTTAACACTAATTTTATATATTGCACAATTATAATCCCTATAATTCAATGTGCATGAATAAAATTACTTCTTTTATAACTATATCGATAGTATTCATTTCAACTTTAGGATTCTCTCAAAATCAAAGCATTCAATTTAAGCCTAGACCTTCTGAATTTGAATTTTTTGGTTCTATAAATGATAGTGTTTACGCATTAAAAGCGCCTATCAATACGACAACTAATCGAACTTTTGAAAGTAAATTACCTTATCCTATCATTTTTATCCATGGATTAAATTCTAGTTCGGAAACATGGAACACTTCTACCGATTATTATGATACCCAATACGGATTTACTTTTGGTGGTCGTTTTGATTTTTGTTTGAATGCCGACAATAACAATACAACCACTAATAAAAACTTTTATCCAACTGCTGGTGCTGATATCGCGGCGTTTGAATCACTTGTCCAAAATGGCGATTATTTTTATGTGAATTTTGATGTAAATCCAAATGGTAGCATTGGGACATCTGTTTTAAGTAATCAATCGGCTATTGCTAAACAAGGCGCTGCAGTTAAAGTAGCTGTTCAACGCGTAATGGAAGTAACGGGAAAAAACAAAGTTATTTTAGTTGGGCATAGTATGGGAGGATTAGCATCGAGAGAATACATCCAAAACAGCGAGAATTGGCAATCAGACAATCAACATCATGTAGCGAAATTACTAACTTTAGGAACGCCTCACGGTGGTAGTAACGCAAGTGACAACATTTTAGCTTTCATGACTGGTACTGATGTAAGTTCGGAAGCCATTCGAGATTTAAAAACAACTTATTATTACAGTGGCGAGCCTGGACATTTTTTATTTGGTGGATTAGAAGTGCAGAACAGTTCTAGCATGAATGATAATTCTTATACACCTGATTTTTATAATTCCGATATCAACTGCAATGGTATTGTAGGTGAAACGATATTAGGATTGAATCAAAAATCTATTGACCATTTTATCGACTTTTCTTGTGTTATTGGCAGAATTACGAATGCTTTTGGAGGTAACATCACTACAGATGGTGTAGTGCCAGAACCATCTTCTAACATGAACACTTATCTAACCGGTTTAACGTATCCTGCCAAATTATTCTATTTTAATTCGGGATATGATATTATTGAAAATCATACTGAATTAACGGGTTATCCTTACCAAATGATGCAAGGTTTAGACGAACCAAATTTTAAAGAATTAGCGTATAGTATTGAAACCAACAAAAATTATATTGGATACACAACGGTTCAGAATCCAACTGGAGCTGATAATGATTATTTTAAATTTACAGTTGCCGATAATGTAGATGCAACAGTTTCAGTAAGTAGTATCGTAACTTCATCTATGAATGGAACTATTTTAGATGCTACAGGAATCGCAGTTGGTGTTGCTCAAAATAACAGTGGTAATAACTTAAGTTTTACAAGAGTTTTAACTCCAGGTGATTACTATTTAAAACTTACCAGTACTAGTCCCACAAACACCAACTATCAAACACCTTATCAATTTAATATTACCACTACTTTAAGTGCTGATGATATTAGTTTTGAATCCTTTGTGTTTTATCCAAATCCAGTTAAGGACTTATTACACTTAGACAACATAAGCCTAACTAAAGTAAGTGTTTACAGTGTTTTAGGACAATTAATAGATGTTAAATCATTTGACAACACAACTTCTAATACATTAGATTTATCTAGTTTAGAAAGTGGAATTTACTTAATTGTTTTAGAAAACGATTCCCAACAAAAAACGATTAAAGTAGTTAAAGAATAAAACGAAAAACGCTCTTAAAAGAGCGTTTTTTTTATTTAAAATATTTCTTTCTCAGCCAAAAAGCGACATTTACTAAAATTATCAAAGCGGGAACTTCCACTAAAGGTCCGATAACACCTGCAAATGCTTGTCCGCTATTGATTCCGAATACGCCGATAGAAACTGCTATTGCCAATTCAAAATTGTTTCCAGAAGCGGTAAACGATAAAGCAACAGTATCTCTATAATCAGCTCCAATTTTCTTAGCCACAAAGAACATCAAGAAAAACATAATTGCGAAGAAAATAACTAGTGGAATAGCAATACGAAATACATCCATTGGTAAATCGACAATCATTTCGCCTTTTAGACTGAACATTACTACTATTGTAAATAAAAGTGCTATTAACGTTATCGGAGAAACAAAAGGAATGAATTTCTGATTGAAAAATTTATCTCCCAAATACTTCTTAATTGCAAAACGACTTATCACAGCCAAAGCAAACGGAATGCCTAAATAAATCCCAACCGTTTTAGCGATTTCGGCAATCGTGATATTTAATTCTAAACCTTTGATTCCAAATAAAGGCAACATGATTTCTAAATAAAAATAAGCATATAAACTAAAGAAAAACACCTGCAGTAAACTGTTTATTCCTATTAAACCAGCCGTTAATTCACGGTTTCCTTCAGCTAATTCATTCCAAACGATTACCATGGCAATACAAGGCGCAATTCCGATGATAATTAGCCCTGTCATGTATTCTGGATACTCTTTTAAGAAGAACGTTGCTAATAAAAACATTAAAAACGGACCCACAATCCAAGTGATGAAAAACGAAGCGGATAGTAACTTTGGCTTTTCAAACATTTGAGGCACTTTTGAAAAATCGATTTTAGTTAATGGCGGATACATCATTAAAATTAACCCAATTGCCAACGGAACATTCGTAGTTCCAGATGAAAAGGAATTGATAAAATCGGCTGAATTGGGAATAAAATAGCCAATCCCTACTCCAAATACCATCGCTAAGAAAATCCAAAGCGTCAAATAGCGGTCTAAAAATCCTAATCTTTTTTTCATTTATACAATCTTTAAATAAATATTAATGTAATACAATCCAGTTATGATGAAAGTTAACGCGGCAATAATTCGCATTACTTTTTCTATTTTTGTAATGGTTTTAAAATAATTTCCTAGTTTTTCCATGCTAAAAGCAATCACAAAAGCGAAGAAAATTACAGGCAATCCTGTTCCAATGGAAAAAACTACGGGTAATAATAAACCTTCACTCGATGCTAATGTCATTGGAATCAACATGGCAAAAAATAAAGCTCCACTATACGGACAAAATGCCATTGCAAATAAAGCTCCTAACAAAAACGAACCTAATAACCCTTTGGTTTTAAACGTTTCAGATAATTTTTCGGTGAAATTAAATCCTTTTATAAAATTTAACTTGATTACATCTAACATGATTAATCCTATAATTATCAACACATAACCAATATATTTTTCACCATTTCCTTGAAACAATTTGGCTACTTGAAACTTACTTATTCCAAAATAAATCAATGCTCCAATAATAGTATATGAAAACATTCTTCCTAAAGTATAAAGCAATCCACTTAAAACTACTTTTCTTTTGTTATTTATGGTTTTTGCAATAAAAGCAGTCGCCGTTATGTTCGTCGCCAACGGACACGGAGCTATTGCAGTCAATAAACCTAGGGCAAAAGCGGCAAGAACTGGAAATTCCTTATTTTCGGCAAAAGTTTGAATGAAATCCATAGATTATTTGAATTCGGAAATCTCCTTTTGAAGTTCGGTTTTAAACTTTTCGCCTTCATTTTTGGCATACATAAAAGCCATTTCTGTCAGATCTTTAATCGCTTTCGTTTTAGAATTATACAAGTATAAAGATGTTCCTGTAGCTTCAAATTGTTCAGCAACTTTGGCATTTTTTTCGTCATCAACATTATATAAAACAAAAGAAATTGCATCATTGTCTTTGATGGTTTCTTTACTTAATTTTTCAATGTTGTTGCAGGTTACACAACGATGTTCGGTATGAAATTGAATTAACTGAACTTCAGTAGTTTTTGAATTTTCTAAAATTGGTTTTACTTCTTCTTTCACTTCGTTCTTGCACGAAAAAAAGGTTGAAAATACCGCAAATACTATGATAATTTTTGTTTTCATCTTTATAAAATTAAATTAAATACATAACCTGAAATTATGATGCAAGTTGTCACTACTACAAAGAAAATAGCGATTAATTTCCAAGTCATCACTTTTTTAAGCATTGTAGCTTCTGGAATGGATAAGCCTACAACTGCCATCATGAAGGCAATTGCTGTTCCTATAGGAATTCCTTTTTGAACAAATACTTGAATGATTGGTAAAACACCAGCTGCATTGCTATACATGGGAACACCCAGCATTACAGCAATAGGAACTGCAAACGGATTCTCTTTACTAATATAGGCTTCAAAAAATCCTGTAGGAATAAATCCGTGCATCATGGCTCCTATTCCTATTCCGATGATGATGTACCAAAAAACACCTTTAATTATAGAAAGTGCTTCTTTAAAAATAACTGGCAAACGTTCAGAGAAGGTTAGTTTTTCTTCTTGTAAATCTCCTTCTTTTTCGGCATTTGCGATAACTCCTTGTACCCAAGATGATAGGTGTTTTTCAAGTTTTAGTTTTCCCAAAATAAATCCGCCAATCATACCTAGTAAAATTCCACTGGAAACATAAATCAATGTGGCTTTCAAACCAAACATTCCGATAAACATTGCAATTGCAACTTCATTTACTAGAGGCGATGTGATTAAAAAGGCAAAGGTTACTCCAAGCGGAATGCCTCCTTTCACAAAACCAATGAATAATGGAACCGAACTACAAGAACAAAATGGCGTAATGGCTCCAAAAGTGGAGGCAAACAAATATTCTAATCCAAAAAGTTTGTTTCTAGAAAGGTAATTTCTGATTTTATCGACTGGAAAATACGAATTTACAACACCCATAACCGTTGTGATGAGGAACAATAAGATTAAAATCTTTATCGTATCATACACAAAAAAGTTGAGCGCATCGCCTAATTTTGTGCCTTGAGCAATGTTAAAAACCGAGTAAATCAGCCAATCAGAAAGGTTTTGTAGCCAGTCGAACATCTTAAGAAAGTGCTTCTAAAATTTCAGATTCAGAAGGAACTTTTCCTTTTATTTTGACAACTTCATCTACTACAACTGCTGGGGTTGACAAAATATTATATTCCATAATTTGCTGAATATCTTCTACTTTTTCAACCGTAGCATCGATGTTATTTTTTGCAATTGCATCTCTAACTGCTTGTTCCGTAGCTTTGCATTTTGCACAACCTGTTCCTAAAATTTTAATTGTTCTCATATTTTTTGTTTTTAACCACAAAGTGCACTAAGAAGGCACAATGTTCACAATTGATACATTATTTTATTTGTGAAAACACAAAATACATTTCAGAAGCTATTTGCAAACTTCTTTCTGCATATTTTTCGTTCATTACATCTGTTCCGTCAAATGCTTTTGGATCGTCGTATTTGATTGGAAATCTGGCTTCTGCGCCAAAAACCATTGGACAACCTTCGTCTGCATTATTACAGGTCAAGATGGCTCCAAAATTATTCTTTGGGTTAAAATCATCAAAATATGTTTTAGAAAAACAAATAATTGGATGTTGATTTTCTTCAAACTTCACCGCATAAACTGGATTTTGTTCTTCACTTAACTTCTGAATTTGAAATCCTTGATTTACTAACGTTTCACTAACTTTTGGAAACATTGCTGTGGCTTCCGTTCCGCCAGAATAGCAAAAAACATTCTTGATTCCGAATTGAAATGCCATAGTTTGTGCCCAAATTTGGGATAAATGACTTCTTCTGGAATTGTGCGTGCAAATGAAGTTCAATCTGATTTCTTCGTTTGCATTGACTTTATTTTGAATATAATCTACTAGCGGTTGTAAAACTGCTTTGCGTTCGGCTGAAACTTCTATTTTTGAAATAGATTCGATGGTTTTTGATAAATTTTCTAGCATATTTTGATTTTTTAACCACAAAGATTCTGTGTTGATTTCCAATTAAAATCTTAATTTTTATTAATTTTGTTTTTCAAGACAGTCATTGAGCTAGTCTCTATAGCGTGTTTAAACCACTTGTGTTTGCACGCTATTTTTTGTTATATATTCTTTATCGTAAACCGATTCATTTTTGAATAAAATATAGATTAGTTCAAGTATTTTTCTTTGAATTGCAACTAAAGCTTTCATTTTTATCCCGTGCTTGGAAACTAATCTAGCATAAATATTTCTAAAATTATAATCCCATTTTACTGCTGTCAAAGCCGGTAAATGGACTGCTTTTCTAAGATTTCGATTTCCTTTTTTTGATATTCGTGGCTTCCCTTTCACAGAAGTTCCAGATTGTTTTTCCTTCACATCTAGTCCTGCATAGCTGGATAATTGTGATTTACTTCTAATTAATTCAAATCCATTTGTCTCAGCTAATACTATTACGGCAGTCAGCTCTCCAACTTCCGGGTATTGATTTTATTCTTTCGATTGTACTCTTAATATCTGGATTCATTTTAATCAAAGCTGCTATATCTTGTTTGATTTCTTTTTCTTGAGAATTTAAAAACACTATTCTTGATTGCATTCTTTCCAAACTTCTTTGATTTGGAATAGCTTCAACATTTTCAGCATGCAGTTGGTTTTTAATTATACTCCTCTCTTGAACTATTTGATCTCTTTCACGTGTAAGTTGTTGTAACTCTTTGTAAATACTTTTAGGTTTAGCCCATTTATCTAATTTTCGCTCTAATCCAAATTGTGAAATGGCTTGAGAACAACTTTTATCTGTAACGGTTTTTAATTCTAATGTACGGATGTAGTTGCTTATTTTATTAGGTAATACAATACTTATCTCATATCCGTTATCCACTAAATAATAAGCAAACTTTTGATGATAAACCCCTGTAGCTTCCATCACGTATCGAACAGGAACATCTTGATCTGTCAATTTATTTACCCAATCAACTAATAATTTAATACCTGAATCATTGTTTTTAAAAACTTTATAACTAAATAATTCGATTGTAAAATCGTTAAACATACGTCCCAAAGTGATTACTAATTCTTTTTGTGCAACATCAATACCTGCAACTTGCTTTACTACTTTTTTCATCTTTATTTTTTTAAATTGGTTTATAAAGTGATGAATCTTCCTCCGTCTTTTCTCCTGATTGGATATTCTGGATATTAAACATTGCTTAATTCCTTACATTCTGTTCAGACTCTAAAAGATAAAAAAGAATGAGGATATATCTTTGCGAGAATATGTTTCCTTGAACTATTTAGGCACAAATGCTCTCTCATCCTTTTACACTTTAATATTGCAAATTTAGAACATATAAAAACTTATTATTCTCTTTGCAAACATAGGAGGGCACTAAGAAGGCACAATGGGCACAATGAATTTTTTATCTTTTTTTATAGTGACAAAAAATAAAATTCTGAACGGTATTAAATGGGGTTTCATGGTCTTCGGTAAAGCAATTTTCTAATTCGAAATCTTCACCAAAAACCGCATCCATCTTTTCTACAGAATATTGAGTTATTGGCAAACCGCTACATTTTAATGGACCATCTTCAGAAAAAGTTCCAATTATAAGATGTGCATTTTGATTGGTATTTGTAATGACATTGTTTTTATATTGCTCGATATCTTTCGTTTCAGTAAAAAAATGAAAAGAAGCTCTATCATGCCAAACATCAAATTTTTCATCCGATTGAAAATGTAAACTATCGGAAACTATAAAAGTTACTTTCTTAGCTTTATCTCCTAATCGTTTCTTTGCACGTTCTATTGCTGCTGATGAAATGTCTAACAGGAATAAATTCGTGTAACCCAAATCAAGCAAGCTATCAATCAAATAGCTATCACCACCTCCAATATCGATGATTTTAGCATCTTTGGCTACTTTACATCCTTGAATTAATTGAATTGAAGTCT
>VFQS010003246.1_pt1 | contig 12550 bp, 12 predicted proteins | sample 3512361 | NCBI WGS metagenome assembly VFQS01 (sample SAMN10412375, study PRJNA504923) | tailings metagenome | isolation source: Relicate 1 Philex TSF3 active mining | place: Philippines
TCATCAGTAAGAAGAATCTTATGGGCATATTTTGGCTCAAATAATATATTAAAGCTATCGACTTCCTCTTTTACATATTTAGCGTTATAACAAAGAGCCGTACTTCCCCAAAAGTATGGTATACTGTACTTATTCTCTGGATCAAAAGGTTTATTTATCAGACTTTCATCAATATTCTTAAAGTTATCGATTTTGGACTTATCTAATTCCATTAACAAGCCTTCATTTCTCATTTTGCTGACAAAATAGGTAGAAGGCATCACTAAATCATATCCGGAATTAGAATTATGTAATAATTTTACTTTCGCATATAGGCTCTCATTATTATCGTAAGTAGAAAGATTCACTTTTATCCCCGTCTCTTCAGTAAATTTTTCAATTATGTTATCTGGTATATATTCTGTCCAAACATATACATTAATTTCATTAGCTGAAGCGGTAAGGTGAATTCCAAAAACTAAAAAAAATAACGTAATATATTTTTTCATATTTTCCTCCTAAATATAAAATGAGATGTAAAGATTGAAACCAAAGTCACTGCAAAGATTATAGTACAAAGAGCATTAATCTCCGATTTAATACCCAAATGCGCCATGGAAAATAATGTTAACGGTAGCACCTCAAAATTTGGTCCGGTAACAAAAAAACTAATTACTACATCATCCAAAGATAGAGTAAATGCAAGTAACCACCCAGATATCACCGAAGGTAAAATAAGAGGTAGTATAATTCTAGTAAATATAACCCACTCACCAGCTCCAAGGTCTCTTGCTGCATTTATTAGATTCTTGTTAAAAGTTTTTAAACGAGAAATAACAATAATTATCACAAATGGTAAATTAAGAGTGATGTGGGCAAGCAATAAACTGTAAAACCCTAAATTTATGCTTATAAGGTTAAATAAGATAAGCAGGCTTATCCCCATTATAATATCAGGAGAAATAGCTAGTACATACACTATAGAGGAAAAAACTTTTCTACCTTTAAATCTATAACTATATAACCCTAAAGCAGATATACTTCCTATTAAAGTAGAAATAGATGCCGAAAGCGCAGCCACTACGAAAGAATTTTTCGTTGAAGCCATAAGCAAACTATTCGAATATAATTTTCTATACCACTCTAAAGTTAAACCCTGCCAACTCGTGCCATATTTTGAAGAATTAAATGAGTATACTATCAATACAATTATAGGGAAGTACAGAAATATATAAATAAATACCGGGTATAGCCTTATTAATCTGTTCATAATTATACCACTAATTGATCAGTATTTTTAGTATTCCTGGCATAAATAACCATCAATATTACTACGATAACAGTTAATACTGTACCTATTGCTGTACCGAAAGGCCAGTCTCTCGCAATTAAAAATTGATTTTTTATTAAGTTTCCTATTAGGATTTCCTTACTGCCGCCAAGTAATTCAGGAATAAAAAACATTCCAAGTGTCGATAGAAAAACCAGAATACAGCCTGCAGCTATTCCGGATTTAGTTAAAGGTATAATAATCTTCAATAATGTATCCATCTTACCAGCCCCTAAATCCTGGGCCGCATTAATATAATTCCAGTCCAGTTTTTCAAAAGCTGTATAAAGCGGCAATATCATAAAGGGCAGTAATGAATATACAAGGCCAATAGTAACAGCTACCCAGTTATATAACAGCTCTATCGGCTCGTCTATTAACCCGACATGCATTAAAAAACTGTTCAATAATCCATTAGACCTTAGAACAATCATCATAGCATAAGTTCTGATTAAGGAACTTGTCCAAAAAGGTATTATAACCAGAATTAGCAAAAAATCTTTAATAATTATACTTTTAATGGTTTGAGAGATTGTATACACAAATGGATAACTAAACAGTAAGCATAAAATAGTAACATAAAGAGCTATAGCTAAACTCTTCAAAAAAACCTTAATATACATTATAGATAGCAGTTTCTTGTAGTTATCCAAGGTAAAAGTAAAGTTAACAAAATGCACTTCTTCCCTTTCTAGAAAACTTGTTACTACCACCCCAATATTTGGTATCAAAACAAAAACAGTTAACCAAGCCACAATTATTAAAATTGTAAAATGTTTGAAAAAGTCTTTGTTCATCATTTAGTTAGTACCTCACAACCAGTCGTCCATTCCACAAAAACTTCCATCCCTATTTGGTATTCATAAATTTCGCCCTCTTTGTTTTGCAAAAGTGTTGCTGTTACTTTTTTACCATTATTAAGGGTTATGACATAATCAAGTAAAGCTCCTCTGTATTTAGTTTGGGTAATTTTGCCCTTTAATCTACTTAGGTTTACAGAATCTTTTTCTAAAGATAATCTGAAATTTTCCGGCCTGATTAATATTTTAATTTGATCTCCAGTAGAAAATTTATTTTTACTCTCTAACTGATATTTACATTCTTCCTCAACAGTTACTGCCAATAAATTTTCTTTTACAGCTTCAATTTTAGCATATAATATATTCAATTCTCCTACAAAGCTTGCTACAAAACTATTAACAGGAGTTTGATATATTTCCTGTGGTGAGCCAATTTGCTCTATTTTGCCATTATTGAGAACAATTACGGTATCAGATATGGATAAAGCTTCTTCCTGATCATGAGTTACTAATATGAAAGTGATTCCTAAATCCCTTTGCATCGACTTAAGCTCCACCTGCATTTCCTTTCTGAGTTTTTCGTCAAGAGCACTAAGAGGTTCATCAAGTAATAAAATTAGTGGCTTATTAACAATGGCCCTTGCTACAGCTACCCTTTGCTGTTGACCACCAGATAATTCTCCTGGTTTCCTGTCAGCAAATTTCTCCATTTTTATCAGTTTTAAAGAATCGCTAACAGCTTTATCAATATAATCTTGGCTTTTCTTTTTCATCCGAAGACCAAAAGCTATATTGTCGTACACATTCATATGAGGAAACAGACTATAATTCTGAAATACAGTATTAACTTCTCGCTTATTGGCAGGTAAATCATTCACCTTTATACCGTTAAGAAATATATCTCCATTATCTGAGGATTCAAAACCGGCTATTAATTTTATAATAGTGGTCTTACCTGATCCAGAAGGACCCAGTATCGTAATGAATTTATTATCGTAAAGAGTAAAATTGAAATTGCTTAAGATAGGTTCTGTATTAAAGCTTTTGCTTATATTTTTTAATTCAATAATAGGTTTGTTAAATTTATCCAATTCTTTAATTTCCTCGTTAAATTGTATAGATTCAAAAGATTTACTAGTATTCTATTTATGCTTATTGCATAAATGTATTTAACTAGCTCCTAGAATTTAATCCCAAGTACAATTCTGATAAATCAGAATTAAAATTATAATTGATTACCCCCATCTAGTCAATTAATACCAATATATAAAATTATAAATATCCGAAAAATCTCTTTAAAATGGTAATGGATAAATCGATGAATGATTTTTAGGTATTTACAGCTAATTTGCGGTAGAAAATTTCTTTAATTTTGTTAACTTACGGATTACTACGTTCTTTTTCAAGGGAGACAAATAGTCTAACAACAGCTTACCTTCTAGGTGATCTGTTTCATGTTGAATAGCTCTCGCAAGCCAACCACCAGTTTCTAATTCCTTAGATTCATTATTATAATCTAGGTATTTGATTTTAACAGAAGCATGACGAGATACAACTATCTTTTGATCAGGAACGGAAAGACAGGCTTCTGTAGCTTCTATCATTTCTTTAGAGCAATCGGTTATGGTAGGATTTGCCATAAATAACGGATAGAACCCCTGGGGTCTTTGGATCTCATCTTCATCTTGCAAATCCATAACAATTATTCTTTTTAAAATACCCACCTGGTTAGCAGCAAGACCTACACCTTTGTCATGGTACATTGTTTCGAGCATATTATCCATAATTTCCCTGATACTATCATCTACTGATTCAACATGTTGAGCTTTCCTTTTTAAAATAGGGTCAGGGGCAGTAATTATTTCCAAAATGGCCATAGAATAAGTAATAAATTTCTAACTAAAAATTAACCTTATTATAATACAAATATATCCTTGGGTAAATATAGAAAATAATTTTCTAAGTTATTCAAATGGCTTAACAATCACCATAACCACGGCAATTACCATAAAAATTACAGGGATTTCATTAATAATCCTATAAAATTTTTCTGTATGTTTATTTTCACCTTTTGCGAAATCTTTCACCCATTTTGCGTGTATTCCGTGCAAAATGGTTAAAGCCAGTACTGCAGCCATCTTTATATGAAACCAAATTCCAAGTGCTACAAAACCATATATATAAGCTACTAGAAAGCCGAATATATAAGTAACTATCATTGCCGGAGTCATTATTATCCTAAGTAATCTTTTCTCCATCAACTTGAAAGTTTTATCCATTTCCGGAGTAATATTAGGTCTACTGTGGTAAACAAATAACCTTGGCAAATAAAACATAGCTGCCATCCAAGAAATAACAGCTATAACATGAATAGCTTTATACCATAAAAAATATTTTTCCATTACAAAACATATACTTTTTTGTTAAGATCATTTGCAAGGACATTTGCCATAAATATCCGGACATATTCTGCTAAAGTTACTAGAAGATAAACAACTATAGTCTCTACTAGAAAAATTTAGAATCATATTTGCCAACGATTTTATAAATAGCTCATTAGTACTTAAAGTTGGTACTCTAACGTAGTCTATATTATGCTCATCTGCTATATGTTTATATTCTATATCTAGCTCAACTAAAGTTTCAACGTGTTCAGAAACAAATGCTACAGGAACTATTATTAACGATTTATTATCCTTACCTGCTATTTTTATTTCATCTTCCGTATTAGGCTCAAGCCAATTTAATGGTCCTACTCTACTTTGATATGTAACTTTGTAATCTATCTTTTTAAATTTTGGAAGTAGTTGGAGCTTATTAATTATTTTAAAAACCGTTTGTTCTATCTGCCACTGATAAGGATCACCTGCTTTTACTATTTTTTCCGGTAAACCATGAGCTGAAAACAACATTCTATAATTACTTAAATCCATTTTATCGCTAAGTTTAGCTTCAATCAATTTTACATGAGAATCAATGAATCCTTCATTTAATGGATAACAACAAATTGTTTTTAATTTTATTTTATCTATAAGTTCTTTACTTAAGTTTTTAGCAAATTCATTTAAGGAAGAAGCCGTTGTAGTAGTAGAAAACTGGGGATAAAGAGGAAGCAAGATAATTTCGTTTGGTTCATAATTTTTGATATTTTTTACAACTTCTGCAGTCATCGGATGCCAATGGCGCATACAAATAAATAATTCAAAAGTTATATCAGAGTTTTTAATAAGCTCTTGCTTTAAAGCTTCTTTTTGAGCTAAAGTTTCTTCTAAAATCGGTGACTTTCCCCCAGTATTAGCATAAATGGCTTTAGCTACTTTTTCTCTTCTAGTAGAAATTAACTTTGCTACTAGAAATCTTAGTACAGAAGGTAGTGTAATAATATATTGGTCATTAAATAAATTAAAAAGGAAAGGCTTTATAGCATTTAAGCTATCTGGCCCTCCTAAATTAAAAAGAACTACGGCTATTTTTTTTCTATTTTTGGTAATTTCTGACATAATTTACTAAAAATTGGACATTCTCCACTGGAGTATTTGGTAAAATACCATGCCCGAGATTAAAAATGAAATTTTTATTATTAAGGCATGTTAAAATATCCTTTGCTTTTTTCTGGATAACTTCCTTATTTCCCAGTAGTAGCACAGGATCAAAATTCCCTTGAACAACAATATTTTCTTGCCATTTTTTCATTATGTCTAGTGGCACAAACTGGTCTACTCCTATAGCATCAATATTAGTTTGGTTTATGTATTCCTGGTATAAATAACCTGATCCTCGTGGAAACCCTATAATAGGTAAACTCGGATGTTTCTCTTTTATTGAGCTTACAATTTTTTTCGTAGGTTTTATAACAAAAACTTCATATTCTTCTCCTGATAAAACACCGGCCCAGGAATCAAATAATTGTATGATATCTACTCCCGCATTTATTTGACCTAGAAGATATTCAATAGTTTTCTCTGTAATAATATCTATTAACTGTAGTGCTAGTTTTTTCTTATTATAAAGAAAATTTTTACTGACAGAAAAGTCTTGTTTACCCTTTCCTTCAAGCATATAACTTGCTACAGTCCATGGACTACCAGCAAACCCAATTAGTGATTTGCTTTTATCTAGAGAAGCCCTAACTTTATTTACTGTATCATATATACAATTTATTTTTTTATCAAAATTATTGTTTATATTAACTAAGTCTCTATCTGACTCGAATTTTTGCAGTATTGGTCCTTCTCCTTTCTTAAAAGCAACTTTCCATCTCAAAGCATGAGGTAATACCAGTATATCTGAAAATATAATAGCTGCATCAAAATCAAACCTATCTATAGGCTGAAGAGTAACAGTTTTTGCTTTCTCAGAATCATAGCATAGTTCTAAAAAGTCCGTGACATTCTTTCTTATCTCCATGTATTCAGGTAAATATCTACCTGCTTGTCTCATAAACCAAATAGGAATAGTATTGTTTTTTCTTTTAAATGTATCTTGTAAAAGAGTCATAATTTAGGTACTTAATAAATTAGTAAAATATATATTTATTATAAATGTTGTTATCTACGTAATAATGTAAATTATTATTTATCCACATAATTATCAACTATTTATCCAAAAGTACAATCTTAATAGATTCGCCACCTTGATAAGGATATACAACTTATCAACATATTATTTTATAATATATTTTTGTGTGGATAAAATGTTTAGAATAATGTTTATATACCAATAGATGTAAGGGGTATATAATTAATCCACTATTTTATACACTATACAGATTTATTGATATTTATGTATGTGTTCTTTATTTTTTAATTAGTGAGTTTTATGGCTATATAACTTATTGGCTATATTACTTATCCACAATGTAAATGTGTATTATATGAAAAAGCTTGTGATCCACCTAGTTTCAGAATCATCTGGTCAAACAGTAAAATATGCTGCAAATACTGCACTAGCTAAATTTAGTGATATAGAGGTAAAAAAATATCACTGGCCCATGACTAGAACTGAAGATTTGCTTAATGAAGTTTTAAAAAAAATATCGCAAAAACCGGGTATTGTATTATATACTATTTCAAATAACACCTTAAAAGATAAGTTAAAGAGATTTTGTTTAGACTCAAAAATGCCCTGTATTTCTGTTGTTAGTAAAATCGTTAATGAAATATCAGACTATTTAGGAGTTAGCACAAACGATAATATTGGTTTTAAAAATAAATTCGATGAAACTTATTTTGATAAAATAGAAGCTATAGAATACTCATTAAAGCACGATGATGGACAAATTCTAGAAGATTTAGATGAGGCGGATATAATATTAATAGGTCCCTCTAGAACTTCTAAAACTCCGACTTCGGTTTATCTTGCATATAATGGTTTTAAAACTGCAAATATTCCTTTTGTTTGTGGTTCTGAGTTTCCATTGATTTTAAAAATGCTAAGAAAACCAATTATTTTTGGTTTTGTTATTAACCCTAGTATTCTTGTAGAAATAAGGGAAAATAGAATGCATTTATTGCAAGTCAAAGAAAATTCCGACTATACTGATATTAAAGTAATTCAAGAAGAGTGCCGGGAAGTACGAAGGTTATGTTCAGCTAATAATTGGCAAGTTATTGACGTTTCAAGACGTTCCATAGAAGAAACAGCTGCTATAATAATGAAATATTATTATGAACACAAAAAAATGCGGCAGGTGAACAAATGAAATCTATTGCTATTACTGGAAGTTTTGCTTCAGGAAAAACTTTTGTGCTAAAATATCTGGAAAAAGCAGGGTATAAAACTTTTTCATGTGATGATTATGTTAGAGAACTTTATTTACAGCCACATATTCAAAAAGACTTGCTTTGTATTTTTGATAAAAAATTATTTGGAGAAATTTTTGATAAGAAAAGGTTAAGCCAGATAATATATAATGACGATATTCAAAGACAGAAATTAGAACAGTATATCCATCCCAAAGTCAGAAAAGAAATTAATGATTTCAAAAATAAACATATCGACGAGCCGTTTATCTTTGTAGAAGTTCCTTTATTATTTGAGACAGGATTTAATAATTATTTTGATTATTCTATATGTGTTTATTGTAGCGAGGAAAGTAGACAAAATAGAGCCAGAAAGAGGGATAATTTTAATTTAAAAATTTATGATAAAATAAAAACTATTCAGTTACCTCAAGAAAAAAAGAGAGATTTAGCAAATTTTCAGATAAATACAGATTTAGACGTAGAAATTCAGATAAAAGAAATTATTGGTAAGGTACAATCGGTATGAGAGAGATTATCCTAGATACAGAGACTACAGGACTTGATCCAAAGGAGGGGCATAAAGTTATCGAAATTGGTGGAATAGAAATGATTAATAAGGTTCTCACTGGGAATAAGTTTCACTATTACATTAATCCAGAAAGAGATGTACCTCAAGACGCTTATCGAATTCATGGAATATCTACTGAATTCCTTAAAGATAAGCCTTTATTTAAGGATATTGCGAACGAGTTTATCAGTTTTATTCAAGATGCTAAACTAGTTATTCATAATGCTCAGTTTGATATAAAATTTCTAAATTATGAATTAACATTATTGAAATTACCTTCTATTGAGCTTGCTGAGGTTATAGATACTTTGACAATTGCAAAAAGAGCTTTTCCAGGAGCAAGGGTAAATCTGGATGCTTTATGTAAAAGGTTTAAGGTAGATAATACACACAGACAGTTTCATGGAGCTCTTAAAGATGCTTATTTGTTATCTGAGGTCTACGTTGAATTATCAGGTGGAAGACAAGTTAGTTTTTTGTTAAGAAAAACAAATGATCATACACTAAAGGCGGAGCAAAACATTCAATATGCCGGAAAAGGCAATAGAATAGTAATTTCTCCAACTGATTGTGAGCTAAAGGAGCATAACGATTTCATTTCGAGATTTATGGATTTAAAAACGATATAATACAGTTAAACTATTTTGTGATCTATTTTTTGTAGCCAAAAATCAACTATTAATTTGTTTTTAATCAAGGATTATCCTCAATAATTTTCTTTAATCCATTTATTCAGGTAGCTTACTATAATAGAGAAATATATTAACGGCTTATAAAATGTTAATTTTTAGGTATAAATTCCTATTAATAGTTTTGTTTCAGTTATTTATAAATTGCATTCTGGCAAATGATATTAACAAAAAAAACAACGATACAAGTATCAAAAATATTAATTACAGTTGTGATGATAGCTTAGATAAGAAAGTATTACGTGGGGGATGGTATTTATGGGAGCCATATCAATTTAACAGGCTCACAGCAGGTGGATATAACCTTGTCGGTATGGATATCGAACTTGTAAAAAATATTGCCCACCTTGTTGGCGTTTCTATTGATACTGAACAAGTTAGTTGGCAACAACATCAACAAGATCTTAAAGATGGTACTCGCGATATTGCTTCTGGTGCCACGTATACCGATGCAAGAGCTGAATATGTTTACTTTTCAGTTCCATATCGTTATGAGGAAAATTCACTATTTATGCTGAATAATAGTGATAAAGAACTGAATTTTAAGTCTATTTCTGAGTTTTTGGCTCAGGTTAGACTACAAAATTTCGTTTTAGGTATAACAAAAGGTTTTATTTATGCTGATCCTCAAATTAATCTATTTATCAAAGATGAAGCTAATAATGATATAATAGTTGCTTATGATAATGATATTGCCGCTTTGCACGGTCTTATTCACGGAGAGATAGATGGTTTCATATCAGATAGAATTGTAGGCGCAGCAGCAATATTAACTCAGAAAGTTAATTCACATATTGAAGAAGTACAGTTAAATATAAAGACTCCAATACACCTTATGTTTAGTAAAAAGTCTGTTCCTATTGAATTAGTAGATAGATTTAATACTGAAATAAAAAAATTTTCCAATAGCGATGAATACAAGAAAATAGTTAAAACCTACTTATATCCCGTAATGTTAATGCAAACAATCGATTCGCAGTGGTTTTATTTCATCGGTGTGATGGGAACTATTGCGTTTGCTGTTTCCGGTATAGCAATTGCTGCTAAAGAAAATGGAACTTTATTTGCTACCTTTTTATTTGCTATGCTACCTTCTGTTGGTGGAGGAATAATGAGAGACATTATTATCAATAGAGAAGAAGTAGGAATATTTCTCACGCCTTCTTACATGTATTATATAATGATAATTGTATTAGTAGGTTTCTCAACAATAAGGCTTCTTGAATATTATAATAAAAGGGCTAGTGAGGATGAGGTTGTAGATAAATTCTGGGATAATATATTAGTTGTGGGCGATGCTTTAGGTCAAGCTTCTTTTATTGTTACGGGGGTATCTATAGCTATTATGGCAAAAATAGAGCCAATAGAACTTTGGGGTCCGTTTTTTGCTTTTCTTACAGCTAACGGTGGAGGTATTTTACGTGATCTAATACGTAAGAAGCATGAAATATTATGCTTAACAGGAACCCTTAATGCTGAAATAGGGGTATTATGGGGGTTAGCGTTTAGTATTTATTTGAACGTTAATTCTTATGATCCGAATCCAACCGGTATTAGAAATGCAGTGGCGATTGTGGTGATAGGATGTTTCCTTACAAGACTTGTAGCTCACTACTTTAAAATAATAAATATTAAATTTAGGACTGATAATGAGGTGATTCCTGCTGAATCAGAAACCCAGAAGGATATGGAACAACCTAAAAATAGTAGTTAAGTCAACGTACTTATTATTCAAATGAGTTAATTTTTAATTCTCCAACCTTTATCTATTAGATTTTCTAACGTAAAATACATCACTATATTCGATATAACTAAAAAACATATTCCTACAATTATGTTTCCATCAGCTTGGTTAGTAAGGCAGTATCTAAACCCATCAATCATATAAAAAAATGGATTTAACAAATTTATTTGTTGTAAAATTTGAGGGAGATCCTTTACCGAATAAAATGTACCGGATAGAAAAGATAAAGGTGTAATTAAATAGCTTGTGATAGCTGAATGTTGATCGAAAGAATTTGCAATCATTCCAGATAATATGCCAAGTTTTCCCAGTAGTGTACAGGATGCTAGAGTATAAAAAGCTAATAATAATGGATGGTACAAAGTAAATTCTACAAAAGGTATCAAAGATATTGTCACTATTATTCCTACCATTAAACCTCTTAAAACTGCACCGAGTGTAAAAGCTATTATTATTTCTTTACTTCCTAGCGGAGGGGTTAATATATCAGAAATATAGCCTATTATTTTACTCATTATTAAAGAGGAAGAGCTATTACCAAAAGAATTTTGTACTATACTCATTATGATTAAACCGTAACCCATAAAATTAATAAATTTTACACCGTTTATATCATGTTTCCTATCGCCTACTGCTAGTGCAAACACAGCAAGAAATATAAGGGCTGAAATAGCAGGAGTTATGAGAGTTTGATTGTATACTCTTATAAAACGTTTTACTTCTCTTAAAGTTAGGCTATAAGCGCCATACCAATTAATAGGTTCCATTTATTTACAATAAAATAAAATTATTTTATATAAAATTTTTTAGAATTATGATATATTCCACTTTAAAATTTATCAACTATATTCGAATCATCTTAAAGTAAACAACAATGGCTAAAAAGCTTTTTATTAAGACCTATGGGTGTCAAATGAATGTCTATGACTCTATAAAAATGAAGGAGTTGCTCGATCCATTTGGTTTTGAATCAACAGATGATATGAATGAAGCGGATATGATAATTTTGAACACGTGCCATATCAGAGAAAAAGCTTCTGAAAAAATGTATTCGGAACTCGGAAGAGTTAAAAAGATAAAGGATAAAAGATTATTGTCTAACCAAGCAGATATGATAATAGCAGTAGCTGGTTGTGTAGCCCAAGCAGAAGGAGAAGAAATATTTGCTCGTGCCCCTTACGTGGATATAGTGGTCGGTCCTCAGTCTTACCATACGTTACCAGAATTGGTAGCTAAGCTAGCAAGATCTGAGAAACATTTAATAGATCTTGATTTCATTGAAGAAGAAAAATTTGATAATTTACCTACACAATACTCTGATCAAGGGGCAAGTGCTTTTGTCTCAATCCAAGAAGGTTGTGACAAATTCTGTACCTTTTGTGTGGTACCCTATACCAGAGGGGCGGAATTTTCTAGAGTACCAGAAGAAGTATACCGTGAATCGATGGTTTTAGTTACAAAAGGTGCAAAAGAAATCCATTTACTTGGACAAAATGTTAACGCTTACCATGGCAAAAGTTCAAATGGCGATAAAGTATTTTCTTTGGCAGATTTAATTCGCCACCTCTCAACCATTAGGGGGCTGGAAAGAATTAGGTATACTACCTCGCATCCGAGGGATATGACCGATGATTTAATCAGTACGCATGGCCAAATTGACCAATTAATGCCATTTTTGCATCTTCCTGTCCAATCT
>VFQS010003247.1_pt1 | contig 12547 bp, 13 predicted proteins | sample 3512361 | NCBI WGS metagenome assembly VFQS01 (sample SAMN10412375, study PRJNA504923) | tailings metagenome | isolation source: Relicate 1 Philex TSF3 active mining | place: Philippines
TGGAGCGAGACGGGGATGCGCGGGGCGACGAGCTCGTTGACCGTCCAGCCGTGGTACTTCGTGGACAGGCCGAGGTCGCCCTGGGCGAGGTTGGCGAGGTAGCGGCCGAACTGGACATGGGTGGGCTGGTCGAGGCCGTAGTGGGCCTCGTAGCGCGCCTTGATCTCCGCCGGCATCGGACGGTCGGTGTCGAAGGGGCTGCCGGGGACCACCTTGACGAGGAGGAACGAGGCGGTGGCCACGACGAGGAGCACCGGCAGCACCTCGCCGAGGCGGCGCAGGAGGTAGGCGCCCATGTCAGCGCTCGCCCTCCACCTTGCGCTCGAGCTCGGCGGTGGTCGGGGGCGGCGGGAGCCCGCGGCGGGTCGGGTCGACGCGCCCGGTGCGGCGGTTGACCTCCTCGTACTCCGCGGCGCTCAGGGCCCCGCTCGTGCGCATGTGCTCGCGGCGGATCTCGCGGTCGCGGGTGGCCTGGCGATCCTGCTCGGCCTGGCGCTGCTCGGGAGTGATGGCGCAGCCGGCCAGGAGAAGCAGCGCGGCGAGGACGAGGGCGGGCATGGGGCCTTTCCTATCCCCGCGGGGCGGCAAAGGGCAAGCCGTCGCGATTTGGGCTTCCGAGTCCGCGCGGGCGGGGCTTGATGGTCGCCATGCCCGACCTTCCCAACGCCATCGGCTTCCCCGCCGGGATGCTCGGCGAGTACGCCCGGCGCGTCACGGTGATCGCCGGAGGCCCCGGCTGGGTCGCGTTGGACAAGCCCGGGGACGTCGCCCTGGAGGACCACCCCTGGCAGGAGGGCGCGCCGACCTTGCTCGCGGGCATCCGCGCGCAGCTGGCCGCGGGCAAGCCGGAGATGCTACGGCTCGGCATGGCCGAGCCGGCGGTCGTGCTCGGGACGGAGAGCGAGGTCGCGGGCGTCGCGATCCTGGCCGACCGGGCGGGTCCGCTCGCCGCGTGGCGCGAGGCGCTCGGCTCGGGCGCGCTGACGCTCGTCCACGAGCTGCTGGCCAGGACGGAGGACGCGCCCACCGAGGGCGGCCTCTGCGACCTGCCGCTGCGGCATGACGACGTCCGCCGCCGCACGGGGGTGTCCCATCGCTCCGGCAAGCAGGCCGAGACGCGCTTCGCGGCGGGCGAGTCGCTCGGCGCCTGGAGGCTCTGGACGGCGACGACCGCGCTCGCGCGCTGGGAGCAGGTCCGCTGCCACGCGCAGGAATGCGGCATCCGCATCGCGGGGGAGCTGCGCTATGGCCGCGCCGGGCGCGTGACCCTCGCGGAGACGGTGCGGGCGGGGCGGCTCAACAAGGGCGGCGACCATCCCCTGCACCGCGGCATCCTGCTGCGCCTCGCCGAGGTGGTCGGCAAGGTCGGCGGCGCGGAGATCCGGGTGACGGCGCCTAGGCCCGATGACTTCGAGACGGTGGTCCGGCGGCTCTCGAAGGGACAAGCAAAAGGGCCGGCCTGAAGGCCGGCCCCTCGCGGGCGTCAGCGCCCCGGGGTCACTTCTTGCGGGCCAGCGCGGCGGCCATCTTCGCCTTCAGGCGGTTGGCCTTGTTGCGGTGGATGACGCCGGACTTGACGGCCTTGTCGAGGGTCGAGCTGGCGACCGAGGCGGCGGCGGCGGTGGGCGCGGAGCCGAAGGCCTTCACCACGCTCTTGAGGCGGGTGCGGACGGTGCGGTTGCGCTGGGTGCGGGCCGCGGTCTGGCGGACGGCCTTCTTGTTGGCTTTGATGTTGGCCATGGGAAAGGGAAGGAATCCTCCGGCAGGCCGGGGAGTCAACGATGATTTGGGCGGTCAGTCCGGACGGGGGATGCGGAAGCGGTCGCGGGTCCGGACATACCCGTCGGGACTCTCCATCCGCCCGACCGGGGCGTGCCGAGCGGGATCGACCTTCCAGGTCGCGGGGTCGGCCAGGCCGGGACGGACATGGGCGAGCAGCCCCTCGAGGACGACCAGGCGGTTGTCCCCATACCGGCGGATGTCCAGCACGCGGCACTCGATGGCGACGGGGCATTCGGCGAGGCGCGGGGGGCGGACGCGCTCGGAGGGGAGGGCGCGGAAGCCGAAGCGGTCGATCTCGCTGACACCCGGGGGGAGGTCGGCCGAGCAGGCGACCATCCGGGCGGCCAGGGCGCGGAAGCCGAAGCGGTCGAGCTCGCTGACACCCGGGGGAAGGTCGGCGGCGCAGGCGACCATCCGGGCGGCCAGGGGTTCGTCGACGACATGCACCACCGCCTCGCCGGTGGCGGCGAGGTTGGCGGCGGTGTCCTTCGGCGTGCCATCGTCGCGGTCGGCGGGGGCGAGCACGAGGAGCGCGGGCTCGGCTCCCATGACATTGAAGAAGGAGAAGGGGGCGGCGTTGGGGCGCCCGGCGGCGTCGACCGTGGTGACCAGCGCGATCGGACGCGGGGTGACGAGGCCCGCGAGCAGGCGGTACGCCCGGGCGCCCGGGTTGGCCGCGAGGTCGAAGCGGTCCGCGGTGTCGCTCATGCCTCGGGCGGCGGGCGGTCGTGCGACATCAGCTGGCGGCGGAGGTCGCGCTCCTGGCGCCAGAGGAAGGCGAAGTAGAGGGCGACGCCCACGCAGATGGCGGCGTCGGCGATGTTGAAGGCCGGCCAGCGATGGCTCCCGAAAACGGCGAAGGGCAGATGGACGTCGATGAAGTCGACCACGTGATCCCGGAAGAGGCGGTCGATGACATTCCCCACCGCGCCGCCGACGAAGAGGCCGAAGGCGAGCTGGCCGCCGGCGAGCTCGCGCAGGAGCTCGCGGCGCTTGAACCAGACGAAGGCGAGGACGAGGAAGGCGAGCCCGGCCAGGACGAACTTGGTCATGGGATGGTCGGCGCCCAGGCCCCAGGCGGCGCCCCGGTTGCCGACGTGGACGAGCCAGACCGCATCGCCGACCAGCCGGACCGGGTCGGCCGCGCCGAGTCCCGCCTCATAGGTCGGATAGGGGATGTGGCGGACGACGAGGAACTTGGTCAGCTGGTCGAGGGAAAGCGCCGCCCCGAGGACGGCCCAGAATCGGGCATAGGGGGCGAGACGGGAACCCATCGGACTCAGGCGTCGTCCCCGCCGTCCTCGCCGCCACCGCCGCCGGTGCCGAAGCCGACCTCGTCGCCCTCGGCGCCGAGGGGATTGCCGCCGCGACGGCGGAGCGCGCGGCGCTGGCGCTCGAGCTCGCGCTGGCCCTCGATGGAGTAACGGGTCTGGGGGACGGAGGCGAGGCGGGTGGGCGGGATGGGGCGGCCGGTGATCTCGCAGGCGCCGTAGGTGCCGAGGCGCATGCGCTCGAGGGCGTCGTCGATCTCCTTGATCTGCGCCTGCTCGCTGGCGATGAGGTTCAGGGCGAAGTCGCGGTCGGCGGTGTCCGTGCCGGCGTCGGCCAGGTGCTGCGAATAGCCGGAGAGGTCGCCCGCGTCATCCTTGCCGGATTTCTTCAGGGCCTCGTCGGTGTGGCGGGTGACGGCGTCCTCGAGCTTCGCGCGGGCCTCGAGCAGGAGCTTGTGGTAGCGGCGCCACTTCTCGGGGATCCTCGCGGCGGCCTCGGCGGGGTCGGCCTTCTTGAAGGGGTTGAAGCCAAAGAGCGAGGCGAGGGAGGCGGCGCCGACGGAGTTCGGCTTGTTGGAGGCGGCGCCCTTCGCGCCGGCGCCCGCCTTCTCGCGCGACTTGCGCTCGTCATCGGGGATCCAGAGGTTGAGCTTGGTGTTGCGGCGCGACTTCAGGTAGGCGCGGACATCCTCGACGGTGAAGACCTGGAGCTTCGGCTTGGCGACCGGCGCCTCGACGGGGGATTCCTGGTGATGGCCCTTGCGGTGGGAGTCGAGCAAGCGGCGCTGCTCCTCATGGCTGATCGCCGGGGAAGCCTTCGCGTTGGCCTTGCCCTTGCCGGGGACGGGCGGCTTGCCCTTGGCCGCGGGCGCAGGCTTGGAGACGGGGGCGGCGGGCTTGCCCTTGGCCGAGACGGGCGCCTTGCCCTTGGTCACGAGGGGAGCCTTGGTTGCAGGCTTGGCGGCGGGCTTGGCAGGCGCCTTGGCGACAGGTTTCTTGGCGACAGGCTTGGCCAGGGGCTTCTTGGCCGCCGGCTTGGGCGCGGGCTTCTTGGCCGGAGCCTTGGCAGGCGCGGGCTTCTTCTTGGCGGGCTTGGATTTGGCCATGTTCGGAGTCTATCGGAGCGGGGGAGAAAGGGAAGCGGCAAGGGTCAGAGCGAGCCGTACTTGGCGAGGAGCGCCTCGCGGCAGCGGGGCGAGACCTGGCCAAATCGGCCGGCATCCACCAATTCGGGGACCCAGCGCCAGGAACGCGGGCAACGGACGCCGCCGGCCTTGGCGGCGGTCACCTCGAGGTCGGCGCCGGCGCGGGGCTCGAGGGTTACGGACGAGACGATCCAGAGCTCGGGCAGGGACGCCGCATGGCGGGTGAGCGCGGCGAAATCCTCGTCGGCCGGATCGCCGGCGACATGGACGGCGGCGTCGAGGTTCTGGCCGATGACCTTCTCCTGGCGGAGCCGCTCGAGGGGGCCGTTCGCGCGCTCGGCGCCGACCTTGAGGATGCGGGTGATGTCGTCGCGCGCGGCGGGGTCCTCCCAGTCGGCCGGGATCTCGGGCCAAGGCTGGAGGTGGACCGAGCCGTCGGCGTACTCGGCGCGGGAACGGGCGTGCGACCAGGCCTCGTCGGCGGTGAAGGGAAGGAAGGGGGCGAGGAGGCGCAGGTGGGTGTCGAGCACGAGGTGCAGCGCGGTCTGGACGGAGCGGCGCGCGGGGTCGGCGGGCGCCAGCGTGTAGAGCGCGTCCTTCACGATGCTCGCGTAGGTCGCCGAGAGGGTGACGGTGCTGAAGGCCGCGAGGGCCGCGGTGGCGCGATGGAACTCGTAGGCCTCGCAGGCCTCCGTGACCTCGCGGACCAGCGCGGCGAGCTCGGCGAGCAGCCAGCGCTCGAGGGGGCGCAGGCGCGCGACCGGGAGGGCGTCGCGGGCGGCGTCGAAATCCGCCAGCGAGCCGAGCTGCCAGCGCAGGGTGTTGCGGATGGAGCGGTACTGGTTGGACAGGGTGTCGAAGATGGCGTCCGAGAGCGGGATGTCGTTCTGGTAGTTCTCCGAGGCGACCCAGAGGCGGACGATGTCGGCGCCATGCTTGGCGACGTAGCCGTCGGCGGTCTGGGGCTTGCCGTCGGACTTCGAGATCTTCTGGCGCTTCTCGTTGACGACGAACCCGTGGGTGAGGACGGCGCGGTAGGGCGCGGCGCCCTTGGCGGCGACGGCCGTCCAGAGCGAGGACTGGAACCAGCCGCGGTGCTGGTCGGAACCCTCGAGGTAGAGGTCGGCCGGCCAATGGAGCGCCGGATGGCGGGCGCAGACGGCCAGGTGGCTCGTGCCGGAATCGATCCACACGTCGAGCGTGTCGGAGCCCTTGCGCAGGTCCTTGGGCCAGGCGGCGGGGACGGGCGCGCCGGCGAGGACCTCCTCGGTGGTGGCGGACCACCACCAATCGGCGCCGCGGCGGGCGACCTGGTCGGCGACATGGCGGGCGACGCCGGCGTCGAGCAGCGCCTCGCCGGTCGAGGCCGAGACGAAGGCCGGGATGGGCACGCCCCAGGCGCGCTGGCGCGAGACGCACCAGTCGGGCCGGCCGGAGAGCGCCGCGCGGATGCGGTTCTCGCCCCAGGCGGGGATCCAGCGGACCTGGCCGACGGCGCCGAGGGCGCGGTCGCGCAGGCCGCCGCGGTCGAGGCCGATGAACCACTGGTCGAGCGCGCGGAAGATGACCGGCGTCTTGGATCGCCAGCAGTGCGGGTAGCTGTGGACGAGCGGCGCGCGGGCGACCAGCTTGCCGCGGGCCTCGAGCAGGGCGAGGACGGCGCCGTTGGCCGGGCACTTGCCGTCGGTCTCGAGCACCGAGACGCCGACGAGCTCGGCGGGCACGCGGCCGTCGTCGGCATAGGTGCCGTCGTCGCGCACCGGGCAGTAGGCCTCGAGGCCGACGCGCAGGCCGGTCTGGTGGTCCTCCACGCCGTGGCCCGGGGCGGTGTGCACGCAGCCCGTGCCGGCGTCGGTCGTGACGTAGTCGGCGGTGACGACCGGCGAGGCGCGGTCGATGAACGGGTGCCGGGTCTCGAGCCCCCCGAGGTCTCGGCCCTTGGCGCGGAAGCCGTCGGTCGCGCCCTCCAGCTTGCAGGCGCCGACGAAGGCGTCGCGCAGGGCGGCGGCGACGAGGAAGGAGCGACCGGCGTGGCGGACCTCGACATACTCGAGCTCGGGGTGGACGGCCACCGCGAGGTTCGCGGGCAGGGTCCAGGGCGTGGTCGTCCAGATGACGACCGCGAGCGGGTGCGCCGGCGCGAGGCCCTTGGCGGCGGCCGCGGCGGGAGGGACGTCGAAGGCGACCCAGATGGACGGCGAGCGCTTCTCCTTGTACTCGATCTCGGCCTCGGCGAGGGCGGTCTGGCAGGGGATGGACCAATACACCGGCTTCTTGGAACGGTAGACGAGGCCCTGCTCGACGAAGCCGGCGAAGGTGCGGAGGATCTCCGCCTCGTAGGCGGGGTCCATCGTGCGGTACTCCGACTTCCAGTCGGCGAGGATGCCGAGGCGGCGGAACTGCCCGCGCTGCTTCTCGATGTAGGCGGCGGAGAACTCGGCGCAGGCCTTGCGGACGCCGAGGGCGTCGAGGGACTTGCCCTGGGCCTGGAGCTCCTTCATCACCTTGTGCTCGATGGGCAGGCCGTGGCAGTCCCAGCCCGGGACATAGGGCGTGCGGAAGCCGCGCATCGACTTGTAGCGCAGGATCGCGTCCTTGAGCAGCTTGTTGAGGGCGGTGCCGATGTGCACGTCGCCGTTGGTGAACGGGGGGCCGTCGTGGAGGACGAAGGCGGGGCCGGAGGCGTTGCGCTCCTGGATGCGGTCGTAGAGCCGGGTGGTCTCCCAGTGGGCGAGGCGACCGGGCTCGCGGGTGGCCAGGCCGGCCTTCATGGGGAAGTCGGTGACCGGCAGGTTGAGGGTGTCTTTGGGCTCCACGGTGAGGGGGCGGCGCGGGCGCCCTGGGGGGCGGCTGCGGGCGCAAAAACCGCCGGGACAGGCGGGGCGGCGAGGTTGGAGAGGGGGACGAGGGTGTCAACCCCGCCCGCCGCGCGATTGACAGGCGGGCCGGGCGCGGGTTGGTTTGGCCCCATGGAGAACCTCCGTCCCAAGCTCGTCACCAAGACCGGCGTCGCGATCGACCTGGCCGTGACCGCGCTCTTCTTCGTCTGGATGACCGGCATCCTGAAGAAGCACGTGCCGTGGGAGGAGGCCGGCCCCGACGCCGTCCTGCTCGGCGCGGCCTATTGCTCCCTCTGCCTGTCCGGCGTCCTCTGGCTGGCGCTCTCGCTCTTCCGGGTGACGCTCGTCGACCAGATCTTCCAGCGCAGCGCCAAGCAGACCCCCCAGGGTCGCTGAGGTCTCAGCGGGCGTCGCCCAGGGCGGCCTCCACCTCGTCGGCCATCCGCTCGGCGCCCTTGCGGTCGAGCAGATAGCCGGCCCATAGGCGGTCCAGGGCCTCGGGCTCCGCGGTGGGATAGGCCTCGAGCCAGGCGCCGAGCGACCGCCAGGCGTTGTGCGCGACCGGGTTCTGCCGGAGGATGTCGCGCCGCAGCGTCGCGAGCCGAGCCGCCATCGCGTCGCGGACGCCGGGGAGATGGCGCAGGCGGACGGCCTCGGCGGCGGCCAGCAGGCGATCGCCCTTGCCGTCGGGATCGTGGACGAAGCGCGCGAGGGCGTCGAGGGAGGCGAGGGACTCGCGCATGCCGAGCGCGAGGGGCGGGCGGGCGTCGATCAACTGCTGCCGCGCGCCCAGCCACCAGGCGGCGGGGTCGGTGTCGATCCTCGCCAGCACGGGCTCGATCGGCTCGCCGCGCCCGGCGGCGGCGAGCGCCGCGGCGTAGCCCTCCGCGCCGAGGGAGCGGCGGAGGGCGCGGCCGAGGAGCAGCGCCTCATGGGTCGGCGCCTTGCCGGCGGCGAGCTCGGCCAAGGTGGCCGGCGGGCCGGCCGCCGCGCGGCGGTACCAGAGGTCGGCCATGGCGGGTCGCAGCTGGGCGACCGCCTCGGCGGCGAGCGAGGCCGGGGCCCAGGGCGCGGGCAGGTTGGTGGGCTTGCCGCCGGCGACCGAGGCGGCGCCGAGCCAGGCGCGCGCCGCGGCCTCGCCGGCGCGCAGCGGCGCCGTCTCGCGCGATCCAAGCCGGACGGCGACGAGGACGTGGCCGCCGGAGATGCCGACGGCGACATCGGCGAGACCGGGGACGTCGGCGGCCTCGATGCGGGGCTTGGAGACAGGGGGCGCGCCGAGGGCGGCGGCGTTGCGGAGATGGACCTCCAGCGCCTCCGCATGGTCGGCGACGAAGCGCTTGGCGTCGACGGACGCGGAGGCGACGGTCGCCAGCGCGGTCTCCTGGACGGTCACCTGCGGCGCGGGCGGCGGCGCCGCCGCCTCGGCGAGGGCGAGGGTGGCGGCGAGACAGGCGAGCCGGAGGGCGAGCCGGGGCATCAGCCGGCGAAGAAGTCCTCGTCGAGCTCGCGGGTCTCGCCCGCGGGCACATGGACGGGCTCGCCCAGGGGCGCCTTGTCATTCTTCCACACCTGCACCGTGGCGGCGGACGAGGCATCGGGCGAGCGCCAGAGCCAGCGGCCGATGGCGAGGAACTGCATCGGGACGCCGGCATCCTCGGAAAGCCCGGGGCCGGAGCCGCGGACGAAGGGCTTGTTGCCGATGCCGATCATCAGGTTGACGATGAGGCAGGTGCCGGTGGCGTCATCCTCCGTGGCCATGACCGTCTTGGCCACGGGCGCGGGCTCCGGCTCCGGCTCGGGCTCAGGAGCGACTTCCTCGGCGCCGGCCTCCTCGGCCAGGGGCTCGGGCACCGGCTCCGATGACACCTCCTCCGTCTCTTCGATTTCCTCAGTCTCCTCGGCATCCGCAGCATCCTTTTCATCGCTTTCTCCCTTCATCCCTTCATCCACCTCCACCTCCCCCTTCACGGCCTCCGTCTCCGCGTCGTCGGCGACGACGTCGGTGGCAGGAGCGGAGGCCTCAGAGGGGTTTGCGGGCAGCGAGTCGACCTTGGCCTCGAGCGCGCCGAGGGCGGCGCGGCCGGCGGCGAGGTCCCTCGCGAGCTGGTCGATCCGCGCGAGGGCCGACTGCTGGTCGGCGGCGGCGCGGGCGCGGGTCTCGGCGAGATGGGTGCGAAGCTGGGCCAATTCGGCGTTGGCGGCGTCGGCGGCGGCCTTCGCGGGTCCGGCCAGCTCGGCCTGGTCGAGCGAGGCCTCGGCATCGGCGGCGGCGGCGCGGGCGACATTGGCCGCGTCCTGGACCTGGGCGCGGAGCTCCTCGATGCCCTCGGCGGTGGCGGCGACCTGGGCGCGGAGCGCGGCGAGCTCGGCGGAGGCCTTGCGGGCCACGGCCTCGGCGGCGGCCTCGCCGGCCTTCTTGCCGGCGACCTCGGCGTCGAGCGAGCGGCGGTTGGCGGCCTCGCGCGAGGCGCGGACCTCGTCGCGCACGCGGTCGATCTCCTCGGCGAGGCGAGGCGCGGACATCGTCGCGCACGCGGTCGATCTCCTCGGCGAGGGCGGCGCGGAGGCGAGCCTGCTCGGCGAGGCGCCGCTTGCCACCGGCGTCCTCGCGGAGGACGGGGACGACGACGATGAGGGCGGCGGCGAGGATGCCGAGGACGGCGAGGGCGGCCTGGAAGCCGTCGCTCGGGTCGAGCCCGAGGCTCAGGATCCCGATGACGACCAGGGCGTCCGCGGCGACCAGGAACCACTTCTCCTTCAGGAGTTGTTCGATTTGTTTCATGGTGCTTGGGGTGAGCGGCGGTCTGGCCGCAGGATGCCAGCCCCGGGAGCCGGGACAAGCCCCTTTCCGCGGCGCCGGCCCCGGCCGGCCCTCAGCGGGGGCGCTCGACGAAGCCGACCTTGCGGTGGACCTTGGCGAGCGTCCGGAAGGCGGCGCGCTGGGCGCCCTCGGCCCCGGCCTTCAGGACGCGGTCCAGCTCGGCGCGGTCGGCGGAATAGGTCCGGAAGCGCTCGCGCACGGGGGCGAGGGTGGCGTCGACGGCGTCGGCGACCGCGCGCTTGAAGTCGCCGTAGCCCTTGCCGCGGAACTCGTCCTCGAGGGTGGCGACCGGGCGGCCGGAGCAGGCCGAGAGGATCTGGAGGAGGTTGGAGACCCCCGGCTTGTCGGCGGCGGCGCGGACCTCGGCCCCGGAATCGGTCACGGCCGAGCCCACCTTCTTCCGGTTGGGGTCGGACTTCGACATCTTGGACCCGGGGTCCTGGAGCGACATGATGCGGGCGCCCGTGGCGGCGATGTAGGGCTCGGGGATGACGAAGGTGTCCGAGTAGGTGTGGTTGAACTTCTGCGCGAGGTCGCGGGTGAGCTCGAGGTGCTGCTTCTGGTCCTCCCCCACGGGCACCTTGGCCGCGTTGTAGAGCAGGATGTCCGCGGCCATCAGCACGGGATAGGTGAGCAGGCCGGCGCGGACGGATTCCTGCTTGGCCGCCTTGTCCTTGAACTGGGTCATCCGCTCCAGCTGGCCGAGCGGGCAGAGGCAGCCGAGGATCCAGGCGAGCTCGGTGTGGCCGGTCACGTGCGACTGCACGAAGAGGTGGCTGCGGGCGGGGTCGAGGCCGCAGGCAAGGTACTGCGCCAGGCAGCCGTAGGTGTTGGCGCGCAGCTCGGCCGGGACGGTCGGCACCGTGATGGCATGCTGGTCGACGATGCCGAAGAAGCAGGCGTGGTCGTCCTGCATGCGCCCCCAGTTGAGCACGGCGCCGAGATAATTGCCGAGGTGCAGCCGGCCGGTGGGCTGGGCGCAGGTCAGGACGACGGGTTTGGCGGCAGGCTCGCTCACGCCCTCCAGCGTGGGCGGGCGGGGCGGCGGGGACAAGCGGATTGGGCCGGGGACAAGTCCCCGGGGCGGCGACGCTTGCCAAGACGGGAGCCCGTGGTTGGATGGACGGTCCGGCGCGGAACCTCCTCCCCCGCCCCGCTGTTCCCCGACCACCATGGCCCTGATCGAAGCCCGCAACCTCACCAAGCGCTACGGGAGCCTCGTCGCCGTCGACGGCGTCTCCCTCGCCGTCGACCGCGGCGAGGTCGTCGGCTTCCTCGGGCCCAACGGCGCCGGCAAGTCGACCACGATGCGCCTGCTCGCGGGCCATCTCCGGGCCGACGGCGGCGAGGCCCGCATCGCCGGCGTCGATGTCGCCGCCGACCCCGTGGCGGCGAAGGCCCGGCTGGGCTACTCCCCGGAGGGCGCGCCAGCCTACGGGGAGATGACCGTGCGCGAGTTCCTGCGCTTCGCCGCCGACCTGCGCGGGCTGGACGACGCCGCCAGGCGCGTGCGGGAGACCCTCGCCCTCTGCCGGCTGGACGACGTGGCCGCCCAGCCCATCGACACCCTCTCCAAGGGCTACCGGATGCGCGTCGGGTTCGCCCAGGCCGTCATCCACGACCCCGAGGCCCTCATCCTCGACGAGCCGACCGACGGCCTCGACCCCAACCAGAAGCACGAGGTGCGCCGCATCCTCGCCGGCATGGCCGCGCGCAAGGCCGTCATCGTCTCGACCCACCTCCTCGAGGAGGTCGAGGCGCTCTGCACCCGCGTCATCCTCATCGCCCGCGGCAAGGTCCGCTGCGACGAGTCCCCCGCCTCCCTGCTCGCCCGCTTCCCGGGCAAGCGGATGGACGAGATCTTCCGCCACCTCACCGCCTGAACCCATGCGCGCCTTCCGAGCCATCCTCGCCCGCGAGTTCCTGGGGTACTTCCGCACCCCGCTCGCCTACGTCTTCCTCGCGGTCTTCAACGCCTTCGCGGTGTCGCTGGCCTTCTTCGTCGGCGCCTTCTTCGAGTCCAACGTCGCGAACCTCGACCGCTTCTTCCTCTACCACCCCTGGCTGTGGGCGTTCCTCGCTCCCGCCGCGGGCGCCCGCCTCTGGGCGGAGGAGCGCCGCCAGGGCACGCTCGAGCTCCTGTTGACCTGGCCGGTGACGGTCTGGCAGGCGGCGCTCGGCAAGTTCCTCGCCGGCTGGCTCTTCCTCGCCGTCGCCCTCGCCGCGACGCTCCCGATGGCGCTGACGGTCGGCTGGCTGGGCGACCCGGACGCGGGCGTGATCGCCAGCGGCTACCTCGGCTCGCTCCTCTGCGGCGGCGCCTGCCTCGGCATCGCCTCGCTCTGCTCGGCCCTGACCCGCAGCCAGGTCATCGCCTTCGTCACCGGGTTCCTCGCCTGCTTCGTCCTCGTCATCATCGGCTACGGCGTGCTCGACCCGCTGCTCGCAGGCGCGCTGCCGGCCGACCGCCTCGGCCTCGTCGCCCGCATCGGGCTGTGGCGCAACCTCGAGCCCTTCACCCTCGGCGCGCCCGACCTCGGCGCCGCCACCTACTTCATCAGCGTCGCCCTGGCCGGCCTCGGCCTCGGCACCCTCGCCGTCGAGCGCCGCTGAGCCCGCCATGAACCGCGCCCAACTCGCCCTCGCCGCCGCCGCCATCGTGGCGGCCGCCGTCTTCGCCAACGT
>VFQS010003248.1_pt1 | contig 12547 bp, 20 predicted proteins | sample 3512361 | NCBI WGS metagenome assembly VFQS01 (sample SAMN10412375, study PRJNA504923) | tailings metagenome | isolation source: Relicate 1 Philex TSF3 active mining | place: Philippines
CTTTCGAAGAGTAAGCGGGTTGAGCAGAGGCTTTCGAAGAGTAAGCGGGTTGAGCGGTAGCTTTCGACGAGTAGGCGGGCTGAGCAGCGGCTTTAACAGAGGCTTTCGACGAATAGGCGGGTTCTACTTGAGGAATGACTCCGACTGAATATGTTCCTAGAATAGGGCCTTTGGGAAATACATCTCTATTGACCGTAGCCATCCATATACTTTTAGCAGGCTCTTCTAGTACGTTCTCTAGTTCACGGATGAGTTGTATCGGGCTATAACGGATTTGCTCTTGCGCAGAAAGCGTATTGGAGAGGCTAATGAGTCGAGCGGCGAATCGTTTAACTACACTTTCTAATATAGGGTAGAGACCGGAAACTCCCTGCAACTCTCTAATGATAAACATTAGAAACAAGAAGGCGTCGTGAATGGCTGAGTGATACCAGTTTGACATATTGGCACGAGGAAGACCGGATGCGGAAAGAATTCCGCCGATCTTTTCAGCCATAAAGGCTCTGTCACCACTTGTAATAAGAGTAGGAGGTTCTAGTTTTCGGACGAGACCAAAGTCGGCCAACATTGCAAGGGCGTTTCCGACTCGCACGGTATAGGTCTCTCCCATTGTGATATAGCGTATGTAGTTATTCTGGTCGTCAAGTCTCTTGAGAAAGATATTTCCTACATGAGAGTCATTATGAGCAAGCCCTCTCTCGTGAAACTCTTTTAGGGCAAAGATAACCTGACCGAATATAGAAAACATTGACTCTAGTGCAGCAAGGTCTCCGTCTAGTTCAAGACGACGAAGTAGATACTGACCAGAGTCTCCATCCACTCGCTCGGAAAAGGTAACGAGACAATCTCTTACTGGAATATCTTCTGAGATACGGTTTTTAAAAATCTCCTTTACCGTGTTTCCCGCTTCCTGGTTGAGAATTCTGTTTTTAAATTCACAGCTCCCGCAATCACAGTCACCCTCCGCTCTACCTAGGTTTTTACACCGTGAGTACAAGGGGAAGTTGGGTGTTCTACCCTCTTCTACGATCTTTGAAAACAGTAGGTTATACATTAACTCCTCTTGGTTATTCCGAGAAGACGTGATCTTCAAGGCGACGTCTAGTCCTTTTCTCTGTAAGACTGGATGTTCAAGACCTAGTGCCACTCCATAAGCCCCAACTCCAAGAACTCGAAAGTCAGGCTCTACTACATCTCCGTCGATTTGTAGCGTGAGTCGTTTACCACACTGCTTGGTTTCAGGCTGGTCTATGATTTCCTGAAACTGGTTGAACCTCGGGACGCGGTTTCGGAGATACTCCATCGTGTTTACTTATCGAAGAGAAATTAATTTATACGTGTAATACATCTTTAGAGTATACCTCTTCCAATACCTTTACTACCGTTTTATATCTATGCTCTATAGTCTCCCAATCTTCTCTCATCATGTGGTTAGGACGGACTCCCCATTTTTCTCTAAATTTTTGTTCAACTGTTTGTCTAACGATAGATAGACGAGGGAAGGGGATTGCCGCCGGATTTCTAGACAAATTCATCCACACTACCTTGTCTAGATTCTGCTCAAGTAGATGAATAGCCGCCGGGTTGAGAGAAAGATTCCACCAGTTTACCTTGTCTAGATTTTGTTCGAGTAAATAGATTGCAGATGGATTTTGACTAAGCAAACCCCAGTGTATCTTATCCTGATTCGCGATAAGTAAATCCATAGCCGCTGGATTGGCACTCAACTCTCTCCAGTCTATCTTGTTGAGTTTCTTCTCAAGGATGTGGATAGCGCTAGGATTACTACTCAAGAACACCCAGTCGATGAGCTCCGGATGCTGCTCGAGAAACGAACCCGCTTCCGGATTGCTACTCACATAGAAGGGAAGAAGGTATTTCCTTTTTGCAAGAGGAAGGAGATGGACGGCGGCCGGATTTTCGTATAAGGCACACGGATTCTCAAACCATACCCACTCTCTCAAGCCGTCGCCGTACTCGATTAGAAGAGAGTAGACGGTTTTGGGGTTGAGTTTAGAGTCGTGACTTAGACGGCCTCTACCGTTAAGTAGCTGAATCATCTTGACCGGAATTCCTTTCTCTAGAGAAAGCGCTTGCTTGAACTCCCCCGCCGTTTTGGCGGGATAAGAGTAAACGTCACCCGAGAGACTCTTGGCGGAAATCATACTTTTTTAACCGTTATATTTTCTCCTTTAACCTCTCATTTTAGTCTATATCGTTGCCGTAGACGAGAATATTTTTCGCCGTACATCACGTCTAGCACAATACGCGCCCTCCCTTCTCCCGCACTTACTCGAGCGAGAATATCCTGTATGTAGGTAGTATGTCTCTCTTTCTCGGGAAGACGATATAACCAGCAGACCAAGAGATAATATTTCTCCACCTCGGAATACAAATAAGAATCTCTCACCAACTCTCCGAGTTCCATTTACCTCTTACTAAAGATATCTTTTAGATCCGAGTTCAGTCTTAAGACAGAACCTCTACTATCTCTTGTGTTAAACGACATACTCGTCTTTTAACTTTACCTTTACCACTCTACTACGCCTCTCTTCTTTGCCATCTCAAAGTAGTCTTGAAAGTCCTCCATCTCCACGCTCGGATAGCCGTTCGCCTGAAGGAGAGACTCCATATCGGAATCCCACCCGCCGCCAACTCGTTTGACGATAGGATATCCCTCAATCTCTAGACCTGACCACTCGAAGAACTTACACAGCGCGTATTTCCCACCCGAATACAAAAAGTCGACCATCACCCTATCACGAGAGACCGAGTCTTCGTATTCAAACGAGCACTCCCTAGCCTTCTCCAACCACTCGTCTCTAATCACCCATACCACTTCACCCACTCTAATTAGATAGTCGGGAACGTAGTAGTCGTCCGAGTCTGATGACATTTTATTTAAACCCGTTTTCAAGAACGAAGGAATCACTTCAAGGCGATACACTCTAGCATCAACAACTCTTGTGTAATCGGGATGCGGTCGATATACTCTACGATCAACTCTCCCGCCGCATCGTTTTTTACAAGTTCACCCCAATCGGTAATGTCTAAGTGATACTCTCGTATGAGGTCGATCGCTCTTGGGTTTCCAAGCAATTCGTCCGGCTCAATGTTCTCGGGATGCAACCGGAGAAACTCGACCGCAGCCGGATGAATACTCTTTAACTCGTTGTGAGCGAGTAACTGAGCCGCCTCCGGGTTGGTGTTCCATCTCAACCCGTCTTGGCTTATCCATTCGGGGTGCCGCTTTAAAAAGTCAATGGCGGCCGGGTTGTGAGAAAGCGTAAAGAGTTCTACCTTACCTTTTGTCATCGCCGGAAAATACCTCTCGATAAGAGGCATCATCGCCGGACGGGTAAGAGTCATCGTGGGGAGGGGCCACCTATCTCCGCTAAAATCCACCAAGTCTTCTACCCAATCGGGTCGAATGTGTTTGTTGATGAAGAGATTTTTACTCGCAACCACGTCGAATTTCTCCTGTCGTGAAAACTCTTCCAACAATGTTCTCGTATATACCTCGCTATTCACGTGTCTCGAAAACTCTTCCAACAACTCTCTCGCATTGGGGTGAAATACGGCGACATTGTGCCAATAGACTTTGTCGGGAAACATACGAAAGAGTTCTTCAGCCGCCTGGTTACAGCTTAGTCTAAGCCAGTCTACCTTGTCTAGATTCTCCTTCAACACGTGTATAGCACCACGGTTCATACTAAACTCTCTCCAAAGGATCTTTTCCGGATGACGGAGGAGAAACTCGATTGCGCTTGGAGCGGGATTAAAATTCAGACCCGGCCATTCCTCTAGTTTCGCTAACTCTGTCTCCACCCGAGGTAGGAGAGAGTAGGTGTTGACGACTAGGCATCGCTGACCATCCGCCTCAAACAAGCTAACACGAGTCCACGGCTGTCTCTCTTTGGGGACGAAATGGGTGAGATACGCGAGCTCAGGCTCCTCATCCGGCAACTCGATAACTTCTCCAGAAAATAGTTTCACCTGCATCTCTTGTTTTGGTTGACGTCTAGTTCAAAGGTATTAGTATGCGTATTTGTATGAGCATTTTTAACCCAAATTCTTAAGAGTAGCCTATCTTTATACTTGTGACCGGGTAGGAACACTTCAGAGACGAGGGATTGGAAAGTATCTGATAGAGGCTGGTAATTCGTAATACAGACGCGCTCTCCGTTTTGTAAGACTTCTAGTCGATAAAAAGCGTATTTTTCGGGCTGCTGACCCGTTGCTCGCATGGTTACTTTCGCGTCCCATATACCGGGAAGAAAGACGAAACCGGCGGGAGATAAGAACTCTGCCATTACACTCTCAGTATTCGAAGGGAGAGTCGTCGTAATCGTTTCCACTTCGTCTTTTGGATAATCGATAGAGAGTCTTCCTCCAGAAGATGCGTAAAGACAGTTCAAAGAATATTTTAGTATAGAATCCATTTTCTATTTGAAAAAGGTTTACGTGGAAGAAACAAATCTCGTGTATGTCTGTGATAAAGTGTGCTGCTATTACCGCGTTTCTCCTCTCCGGGTCTCTTGCTATCTACTTTCTTACCCGACCACAACCCGTCTCTCCTTGTATCTCTTACACGTCAGAAGATTACGCGAGCTCGGTAAGTCTAGAGTGTTTTCGTTACCTATGGGCGCGCCAAAATTGCAAAGAGCCGGTGCCGGACGGATTTCGGGGATGGTGGCTTCGATCTCCCAATGGAGGTCGAATGGTACCGTGCTATCCTCCCAATACAGGAGAGCGGTGTGGAGCGGGAAACTACAAGAGTATGTGCACCTATTTGTTCCGGTGCCAGCTATCTTTTCCGGGTTACTAAGGTATGGTTCGAACTAGTTTTCTATAGAAAACTAGTTACCTTTAGCCGTCTTCTCCGCCCATCGGATCTCTCGCTCTAGAATCTCGCGGTAGTGCTCTACATTCGAGTCTTGACCAAAGAAGCGGTTAAACGCCTCTCGTGTGCGATCAAGACAGTGGTAGGCGTAGACTCCTTTCTGGATGGCATAGAGCAACAATGCGCCAAACACAGTGAGATGAGACTTTTGGCGCATTGCCTCATACAAGATGTCAAGCATCTGATCACGGTGCGCAGAACGGAGAAAGTCAGCAATCTGAGTAAACGTCCAACCAAAAAAGTGGTTGACGTATACCTTTATTGGCGCAGGCTTTTCTGCTTTTAGAACATTTAGACGATACTCGCTTTCTCTTGAACGATCCTCTAGCTTTACTTCTTCCACCTTTCCTTTTCGGATGATGAAAATCACGTCTCCTCCCTCCTCTTGTACGCGTGGAGTGAATTCTTTAGCGTTAGGATTGAGCTTGGACATCTTTGTTCTACTCTAACTAGGTTTCTTTAGACATCATTTTTAAGATGAGTCCTACAATGAAGCTCATTCTTGACACATTTTTTATTGCACATTCCACCTTTTCTAGGACCAGCTGATAAATATTTCATACAGAAACTATTCTTGTTCCAAATGTCGAGTAATTTCTCTTTCGAGACTCCCTTCTCAAGCAAGAGCTCCTGAAACCGGTTAAATACTTGTTCGGTAGACATTTTTCTTACGCGATTACTTTAAATAAGAGTACGCCTTGATTCGATATCTCTTATAAGAAAGAGATAATCCTTTTACCTTGGAATTCGAAAGATAATATACATTAGCATAACAAAGGCTAGAAAGCAAGAGCAGCTAGAAGCCATTGTTCTACACCAATCGTAAAAGTAACTTGGTCTAGGTATCTCGGTTAGTACCTTTCGGCAAACCGGACACGTTCTTGACTGGTCCAACCACTTGTCTAAACAGGCCTTGTGATAAGAGTGTGAGCACATAGTAGTCTGTATCTCGTTTATCATAGGCTCTAGACACACGGGGCATTCTCCGACTTGAACCGGTTCTACAACTACCTCAGGTTGAGCAAACTGAGGTAGTTCACACGGTACTTGACCTGGTAACATTTTAGAAGAGACTCTCGTTTTATTAAACGCGAATCGTTTTTACCTTAGACTTCTCCCGAGTCTTCTTTTCCTGAGATGTAGATGACAACTTCATCGTCATCGTAGCTCATCCACACCGAGTCAATGTAATACTCTCGATCGATCGCCTCTCGGGTAGCATAGTCCCAATACACAGTTCGGTCATCCGGATAGACGTCTACCGTGATGTAATACCACTGACCCGAGATTTTTTCCGCGATGTGATAGCGTTTAATCCCTAGGTCTTTTAAGTAGTTTACCCACGCCAACACGCGAGTTCCATCACGACAATTCTCCTCTACCTCAAGAATGGCGTCCATGTAGTGCTCTTTCTGAACTGGAATGTAAATCATCTTGTTTACCTTCCTTTTTAGCCTACCTTCTCGCGTTCATTTTTAGCTTCTCGACAAGACTCTCAATATGCTGGTGAAACGTTTGTCTAGCCACCGGTTGATACTCCTCCTCGACTTCCTTTAAATACATTTCGAATTGTCTCTTTAAATACTCTTCAGGAAGTTCTTCTTTCTCTTCTTCTGGTTCGCTATCGGACTCTAGCTCTGGTTCGCTATCGGACTCTATCTCTAGTTCTCCATCAGATACTTCACTATCTAGCTCTGGTTCACTGTGTAGTTCTAGCTCGTTACCCCAAGTATCGTCTTCCTCTATTTCTGCCGAGTAACTAGGAAAGTCGTCAAAGGTATAAGAGTCAATGGCGCGCTGAAGTTTAGATAGACGGTTGGACGCAATACTCGTCTCCTCATCCCAAAACACGGGAAGTGGAAAGTCTTTTACCGATAGTTTTCCACAGGATTTCTCTAGCAAAAAAAAGGTTTTGCACAAGGAGAGGATGTCATAGTTGACCCACACTAGCACACGGTGACCCGACTGTTTTCCGATGAGGAGAGACTCGGCCTGAGTCCAACTTTCTTCCGGGAGAGTTTCAATCGCGTAAACCATCTTTTTTATCTAAGAAAAACCTAGAAAATCTACTTCATTTTAATTTCTCCGTAAAGGTAAATGAGCGGACTAGACGATTTTTTAAGCGCCTTTAGCAAACCTCGGCCTCCGCTAGAGCCAAAAAAGATAAAGCCCAAGAGGAGTGTTGAACAAGATATCGAAGAGTTAAAAGAAATTTTTAACCGGGTAGGAGGAGATCCGGAGAGATATATAAGAGAGTGTATAGATTTCTTGAACTCTCGATACGAGCTCTACGATTACAGTTCAGTATCTATATCGGCTACTCACGTCTCTTCCGACTTGAGACAAAAAAGATTTGGAAAATACCAAGTCTTTGACCGATACACAGGTAGCCCAAATGTATATAATAACATATACCCCTATCAGTTTAGAGATCAGCAGGAAGAGGGAGAACTTACTTTATTTACCTATGTGATTGACTCGAGCGGGCTTCATCTAGGTCACTACCAAAATATGTTTGAAATTGGAACAGGCCATAGTTTCTTATTACCAAGAAACCAAAACGAAAACTACTATGATATCATAGCAGCAGGAGAAGTCTTACTTCAGGACAATTCTCTGCTGTTTAACTTTGAGTCAGGCACGTTTATGAGAGACGCGGGTCTCAATCGGTTTCCTAGATATAAAGAGTTTCTCATCGATATCGTAGGACTTATTCTAAGTAGAGCTCCCATTGGTAGAGAGTTTTCAAGCGTGACTTTTACGGAAGACGCTCTTTTCCCCAAAGGAGACTTTCCTCTTGTAGGTACATTGCAACGTCAGCTAAGAGAAAGTCCAACCACGATGGTGTTGGTAGACGATGAGAAATACGACATCCGAGACGAGTTGTATTTTACTGACGTGGCTGGTGCTCAGAGATACTTTTCTCGTCATCCCTACCAACAGGTGATGATACACCAATTCCAACGTGTATATACCAATCCCTACAAGTCTCAACCCACTGTCTTTGTAGACATTGAGCAGTTATATACAGGAAAGAGACGGAGACGAGCGTAATAAATAAATTGAAGAGTAAATTTTATCTTTAACCCTTAGCTATAAAACAAATGTCTACTGTCACCCTAACCCTACAACTACCCAACGGAGAGCAGCTCCTGTATCCGGTGCCAACGCGAGAGACGGCTGGCGCTCACCAACACGAGTGTGCCCTCTATTGCCACCACCGCAAAGCCATCAACGCTCTTATTCGAGAAAAACTCAACCTCGAACCAAATACCGTCTCGATTATGCTTCACCACAACCTTGAGGAGGAGCTCTTAGGAAGTGGTATGACGAGTTCTTTCTAGGCTTTTGGCCGGAACTCACTCCAGAACAACACGCCAAAAACCTCCTCCGAATTCTATATGACAGAGGATACGGGTGGTATGCTTACGGTCGTAACTGTTTAGGAACGTGTTATCAAACAGATACGGTTGTGAATGTAGACATCTTCCCCAAGGTAAAAGTAGAAAGCCCGGAAGGAGCCGTAGAAGATGAAGAGATGGATGTCGTATCCGACGACGAAGAGTAATTTTCTTTCAGCTTAGAAAGAAAAGCTTGTATCTGGTGGCTAAGAGTAGGCATCTTTGTTCCGTTTTCCTTCTAAAGGAAGGAAAACACTCGTGGTTCATTTTACCTTGTAGGATAAGCGTTATCGTCTAAGTAGATAGACCAAGACTCCGGATACCATCACGGTAGTCGCCCCATGAACAAACCCTATCATATAGTAATGATTCATCGCATCCGAGAGGTAAGAAGGAGTCCATCCCAACCAACGCGGCTTTTCATCATCGGACGAGTCAGGCATATTTTTTTAATGAGTCACGTTTAAATACCTTTCACCGTTTCATCACAAAGTAGGAAAACCAATCCTTACATGAAAATAGTCCTCGACGTTTGGTTTCGTCCGTTAACGTAGGAAAGTAAACGTCTTCTCTATCTGTATACAAGCCGCATTTATCTCCTAGATACTCTCTAAAATCCTCCCATCGGATAAGTTCGCCGTCTTCCTTTTCCAAACTAGCTAGGTTGTAAAAGTCGTTCGCCGTGTTCTGAGAGACATACCCCTTGCATTTGGAGAAAGGGATATCGAGTCGAGCACAAACTTCTTTTAGATCCTCCTCTTTTGACCACCGAACAAAGTAAACTCGGTCATAGACCACATCCTTGTCAAAGCGTTTCAAGGGCGGTTCGTAAGACATAGACGGAGGTTCATAACAATCGAAAGAAATTCCCCTTCTCGCTCGATACGAGTCCATCGTATCTTCTGAAGAAAAGTATAGACGTGTAGAATATACAAAAATACTTACTGGAGAAGGTTGAACGAGAATGGACAATTCAGAGTCGCGGTAAATTTTTTGGTAGTGTTCAAGTACTTTTTCGCCTGCAAAAAGAGTCGTCTCCGCGGGAGACAGACCGAGCTGCTGGATGACTTTTAGAACAGTAGACTTTTTAAGAGTCTCAACCTTTTGAACTTCACCACTTAGCCACTTGATCGAGAGGGTAAGCATTGTTTCTTCCTTTCTTTTAACCTCTTACTAAGCTTCAATTGTAATCCTATCTAGGTGTAGGATTACCTTTAAGCGACAGCAATCGCTTGCTGAAAGACAGTAATACGTGTCTTCCAACATACGAGCTCTGTCCAACGCGACACGTCCTTAAAGTTGTGGACGTTCTCTTTGGCAGTAGCAATATACTTTTGGATTTCGATAGCAAGGTTGGAATACAACGACATCAAACCAAACTTGGCTGAACGGTCACCCGGATTGTTGAGATACTCAAACTGCTTCTTGTACAACTCGGATGAGCGAGTCATTAGAGAAGCCCACTCCGCAAGCAAGTGAGGCTGAGCGCTTGGAGGAGCAGCTGGTGTAGTAGGCTCCATCGGAACCGGTTGCTCGCGCTTAACCCGACCCGAACGGGTGCGGGAAGACATGATGTTGGCAGTTGAAATCTCGGTAAGCGACATTCTAAGAATCTAACTATAGGCTAGCCTTTAAAGGAGAATTCCGGGCTCTTGTGTGTAATCGTATACGAGAAATGCCACGCCCAATATCTTGGTAAGGAGGGTAGAGTCGTAGAGGAGGACATAGAGGATGTAGTAGAACTGTAGGCATACAAAATACAACTCGGCAATAATAAAGAGAGCGGCGACTAAGAGTCTATCTGAGACGAGCTGTCGTGTGATACCGAGTAGCGTGTAGACAAAGTATAGAGACAGCACCTCTGTTCCAAAGAGGAGATATAGCGTAGCAGCGTTGAAAAGGATATTCATCGTGTTTAGATACGTTTAGATACTAGTTTGTATCTAAATTACCTTATGATTCAAAGAGATGAGGTGGGGCTCCTTTTGCGATGGGAACCATATTTCGGTAGTGTTCCGGTTGTAGAACTAGCCACCGACTCCATCCTTCAACCTCTTTCCGTAGACAGTAAGAGAGCTCTACACAAAATCCCGCTGCGGTATAAGGCCACTCTCCTCCAAACGCCATCCAAATCAGTGTCCCTACTCGGCGACGACGCTGATGACGTTGGGCGTACGCTTCCATCTCTACCCACGTCTCTTCAGGGAGAACAGGCAAGTCCTCTAATTTAAGAGCGTAACCAAGATTCTCGCCGGCGTCGAGAACGGTGTCAGAAGCACGATGGTAGATAGACATTTTATCTTATCGTGTTAGGTAACAATCGTTAATCATTTTTTAGATACGAGTTTGTATCTAAATTACCTTTTCTTGTGTCGTTCGCTCGCTCACTCGGTAATCCTACCAATCCACTCAAGCGGAGTTCTTTCTTTTCCGTCGGTGACTCGGAAGAGCCAGACGTACTTGGTCCATTGTATGACGTCGGCGTAGTCTCCAATAAAGTCGAGAAAACCAAGTTTTCGGTAGTCGTGTTTGGCACGGCGTTTCCATTTGAAACACTCTTTGATCGCCTGAAAGTCGAGGTCGATAGGGAGAAAGGAGACTTGGAGTATGTCTTTGATTTGGGCATTGTAGTGCTGATACAATCCGAATGAGAGATAGTCTACCGCGACTGCATCATTGTCTGTAACCATATCCGGACGCCATTCAATCACCTCTCTCGCTGAAAAGTCATAGCAAAAGATCTTGTCTCTCTCTCCCGGCCACACCGAGTTCTCACACCCACACCACACAAAGTAGGCTCGATACGACTGGAACACGACCGATAGAGTATCCAATGGACTTACCAACTCTTTCAGACCAAGCTCCCGCTCTCCCCTAAAAAACACGGGAAAGGGATGCGCAAATCTAGAACGCAACTCCTCTACCGTGATTGGCTCTGTAGCCGCTACCTCTACCACCTCTCCCGAAAAAAACTTGATATGTATCATCATTAGATACCTATCCTCCTTTAGGGATATCTAAGGGTCATTTTTATTCTTCACTCTTCCAACCGGATATCAAACCCGTGTAGTTTAGCAGACTCCTCCATCAAAGAGTCTTTTTCCTGGACGAGACGAAAGTTTAAACAGTAATCAACCTCTACTCGACCAATGATAGAGAGTAAGTCATCTGATACGGCATAAGGAGTGTCTTTAATCACGATATAGTTTCCACACCGTCTAAGCTTTACGTTCTGCTTTGGAACGTTGAGGTGATAGAGACACCATACTACACTTAGATCTCGGGTAAGAATAGAAGAGCCGCATTCTACCCCATCATTATGGACAAAGGTGCACCTGCGATAAAAGTCTTTTGTCGAATCTTTGTGGTAGGGACACTTTCCATCTACTTTTTCTAGACTACAGACTCGGTTTTCATCACGGATCAAGACCGAACAGTATTTTTCGATTGTTTCATAACTCGCGAGTTGCCATAAGACTTTGGCATCCGGACACTCTTTTTCTAAAGCGAGTAGAAACTTTTCAAGAGGTGTATCTTCTTTGGTCTCTTCTAGTGTTGACATCGTTCGATGACAATACGGTTACCTTTTAAACATCTGAAGGACGTGGAGGGTTAGGCGTAGTCCATCTCACACATGTAGGACTTGCCGATAGGGAAATAGGAGGAATGACGAGTAGCTGACTCCAGCAATATCTAATCTGATTCGCTCTCGGAGGGTGAGGCGTCTGCTTTCGAGAGCGAGCCGGACTTACCGAAAGAGACACGGTTGGGACAGATAGCAGATGACTCCAACACAACTTTCCTTCGCTAGGGCGAGGTGGGTGAGGCGTCTGCTTTCGAGAGCGAGCCGGACTAACAGAGAGCGATACCGTAAGAGTAAGAGACATTTTGTATACTTTTATATTAGAAGAAAAGTAGGGTCATTTTTCTCTTGTAATTTCTAGTTCTCTTAGCACATCTCCTATGTAGCACAACTTATACCGCTCGCATACCTCTCTCACCTCTTTCATCGGTGCCTGAATAAAGGCCGACTGGTAGACAAACCCAACCACCATTGCAAGAGGATAGCTAAACACTACATTTGTTCCCTTGATGAAATACAGGCTCTGCTCCGGCTTGTAATATGCGAGAGGGATACGAGGCGGGAGTGGGAGTGATTCACCCGGATCTGTTTCGTTTACCTGGTCGTCCTCTATGATTACCTTTTTTTTCTTTGGGATGTCATCCTCTATGATTACCTTTT
>VFQS010003250.1_pt1 | contig 12546 bp, 11 predicted proteins | sample 3512361 | NCBI WGS metagenome assembly VFQS01 (sample SAMN10412375, study PRJNA504923) | tailings metagenome | isolation source: Relicate 1 Philex TSF3 active mining | place: Philippines
ATCTACTCGGCGACGAGCGTGACGCCCAAGTCGCCATCCAAGAGGCCAATGTGACCGTGGCTCAAGCTGGTGTAGACCGCGCCAAATCACGCCTCGTACAGGTACAAGCCCAGGCCGCCATGGCTGAGCTGAGTCTCGAAAACGCCACATTGACCGCTCCATTCGCTGGCGTGATTGCGTCGGTATCTGCCAAAGTCGGCGAAATCGTCGGTGCGACACCAATCGTTGAGATTCTCAATACGGATCTGTTCGAAGTTATCATCACCGTCGACGAAATCGATGTGGCCAATGTAGCCGTCGGCCAGACCGTCGATGTACTCGTCGATGCCATTGGCGCCCCTGCCCTGCAAGGCACAGTCGTGCGCATCTCACCACAAGCCGAAAGCGATCGTGGCGTGGTGTCGTATCAGGTGACCGTCGAAGTCACACCCGACGACCGCCCCATTAAGTCAGGGATGACTGCTTCAGCCGACATCATCACAGCCCAAGCAAATGATGTCGTCGCCGTGCCCCGCAGCGCTGTACGCACAGTCGACGGCGTCAGCACCGTGGTAGTCGTTGCCAATGGCCAGCGCGAAGAGCGCACCGTCACCACCGGCATCCGCAATAGTGAGGTAGTCGAAATTCGCAGTGGTCTGACCGCAGGTGAAGTCGTCGAAGTTACTACGGGAGGTGAATAAATGAGCAACCCTGTTGTACAGATTTCCCATGTCAGCAAGGTGTTTGACAGCGGTGAAAACCGCGTAGTGGCCCTCGATGATGTGTCTGTCACCATCAACCGTGGCGAAATGATGGCCATCATGGGTCCTTCGGGCAGCGGCAAAAGCACGCTGATGACCATCATCGGGCTCCTGGATGTGCCTTCGAGCGGGAGTTACTTGCTCGACGGCATCGATACCAGTTCACTGGATCGTACCGCCCAGGCCGCTGTGCGCAATCAGAAGTTGGGCTTTGTCTTCCAAAACTTCAACCTGTTACCCCGACTCAACGCCCTGCAAAATGTGTCCTTGCCGATGGTGTATGGGCGCATTTCACCAGCCGAACGCGATCAACGGGCCAGAGCTGCCCTTGAGGCTGTGGGATTGGGCAATCGTATGATGAACCGCCCCAATGAGCTCTCGGGTGGCCAGAAACAACGCGTGGCTATTGCCCGCGCACTGGTCAACCAACCAGCGTTGTTGCTGGCCGACGAGCCCACTGGCGCACTCGATAGTCGTACCGGCCACGAAATCATGGAACTCTTTCGCAAGCTCAACCGCGAACAGGGCATCACGGTGGTCATCGTGACCCATGATGCCGAAATCGGCAAACAAATGGACCGCATCGTCAGTCTGCGCGACGGTCAATTAAATTTGCAAGCGCTCCACGACTACTACGGCATCGACACCGATGACCATGGCCATGTCAAAAAGCTCTTGCGTGAGGTAGCCTAAACTATGTGGAACGAACAACTACGCATGGCCTTCGAAAGCCTGCGCGCCAACAAGTTTCGCTCGTTGTTGACCATGCTGGGCATCATCATTGGCTCATCCACACTGGTCACCGTGCTGTCGCTGGGCAACGCCCTGCAGGGTCAGGTCTTCGAACGCTTCATCGATCTGGGCACACGGCGTATCGCCATCTTGCCTGGTGATCCTGATGCCAACGGGGCCCGTGCCACCTCAGGGTATGGTCTGCTTTCAATCAAAGACTATACCGCGCTAACTCAATTGCTCGAGACTCATCCCGACATCTTCCGCACCATAGTGCCCGAAGTCGCCTTGTCGGTGCGAGCTCGCTCCGGCGCCGTAGAGGTCAGCACGTTGGTGGTAGGCACCGGTGTGGGCTATCAGCAAGTACAATCTGTACCCATCGAATATGGGCGCTTCTTCAGTGCCGCCGAAGAACAAGACGCCGCCCGTGTAGCCGTGCTCGGTGGTTTAATCGTCGAGGATCTCTTTGGCAAGGGTGACGAAAACAAACAGCGCGCCATCGGCCAGAGTGTCGTCATCAACGGTCAGACGCTCACCGTCATCGGCGTCATCAAAGCAGCCGGCGGGCCTTTTTCGTCAGACCAGCGCATCCTCGTACCAGCTGCCACAGCCCGCCTACGTGTAGCCGGCAACCAAGATCTACCCGGTCGCGGTCTGCAGATGTCGTCCATCTTGGTCGGGTTGCGCAATGAGGGTGCAGTCACACAGGCGGAAGCACTCATCACCGCCACCCTGCGTGAATCGCGACGTCTGCCCAGCACCGCCATCAACGACTTCGAGTTGAATTCACCCACGCAGGCGTTGGGCATTCTCAACGGCATCAACAGTGCCATCACCGGCTTCATCGCCATCGTGGCCGGAATCAGTCTGGTGGTGGGTGGCATCGGCATCATGAACATCATGCTGGTGGCCGTCACCGAACGTACCCGTGAAATCGGCGTGCGTAAGGCACTCGGAGCCACCGATCGCGATGTGCTCGGGCAATTCGTCATCGAAGCCGCCACCATCAGTCTCTTTGGCAGCTTCATCGGGATTGGGTTTGCAGTAGCGCTGGTGCTGGCTGTGGCCGCCGCAGCTGGGCTCGGCATGATCTTGTCCATCCCAGCAGTGATTATTTCCCTCACCTTCGCCTTACTGATTGGCGTCGGCTTTGGCTACTACCCTGCCAAACGTGCCGCACTGCTGTTGCCCATCGAAGCCCTCCGCTACGAGTAATTCGCCTGCATCATCACACCCGCGCCATGGCGCGGGTGTGATACGAGGACCAGCCCGTGCGCACCATCACCGTCGCCATTTTGGGCGACCAGCTCCAACACACCCCACCAGCCCTCACCTATGCCAGCCAATTGACCGACCCAGCCCACATTCGCATCATGTTGGTCGAAAGCCAGGCCCGCCTCACCCTCCGCCCCTACCACAGCCACAAAATCACCTTCATCATCAGCGCCTTGCGCCACTATGCGCACACCCTGCGCCAACAAGGCTGGCAGGTCGACTACTACCAGGTCGATCGCTGGCGCACCGCACTGCAACGCCACATCGCCGACCATGGCCCAGACACGATTGTCACCATGGCCGGTGCTGAATACGCAGCCCGCTCCGCCCAACACCGGTGGCAGGCCTGGTGCGGTACGCCCGTCGAAATCCTGCCCAACACGCAATTTCTGAGCGCAGCTCACAATCCGCTGGCACACACGCCCACCCACAAACGCACCGTCATGGAGCCGTTTTATCGGGCCCTGCGCCAGCACTACCGCATCCTGATGGATGGTGATGAGCCGTGTGGTGGTACGTGGAACTTCGACCACGCCAATCGCAAACCACTACCAGCCCGCCAGAGCTTGCCCCCACCCTGCCACATCCCGCTCGATGACATCACCACCCAAGTCTGTGCCGAGGTGGCCCAAATGCCTGCAGTGCAGCACAGTACCACCCCTTTCACACTGGCCGTGACCCACGCCGATGCCGCCCAGGTGCTCGCGCACTTCATCACACACCGCCTACCCTGGTTCGGTGACTACGAAGACGCCATGAGCCAGCGTGATCACCAGCTGTTTCATTCACTGCTATCGCCCTACCTCAATGTGGGGCTGATTGAGCCACTCACCGCCATTCAGGCCGCCGAAGCCGCCTACCGCACTGGGTATGCTCCATTGAATGCAGTTGAAGGCTTCATCCGCCAAATCCTCGGCTGGCGCGAATACATGTACCAGAGCTATTGGCGCCATATGCCCGGGTTACGCACTGCCAATACCTGGGATGCCCAGCGACCACTACCAGCCTGGTTTTGGCCCGGGCCAACTAGTGGCATGCACTGCCTCGACACCACCATTGATCGAGTATGGCAACACGGGTATACGCACCACATCGAACGACTGATGCTCATCAGCAATTTTTGTGTGCTGGCCGGTATCGATCCCATCGCCGTCAACGAGTGGTTTTTGGCAGGATATATCGACGCCTACGACTGGGTCATGTGGCCCAACGTCAGCGGTATGGGCCTCCATGCCGACGGCGGGCTCATTGCCACAAAACCATATATCGCCTCGGGTACGTATATAGAAAAGATGGGCGATTTTTGTGGCTCATGTCGCTATCACCCCAAACAACGGCAGGGTGATGCGGCTTGCCCCTTCACCCTGCTCTACTGGAACTTTTTGTTGCACCACGAGCAGACCCTGCGCACACAACCACGCATGGGGCCAGCCGTGCTCGGACTACGCCATCTCAGCCCAGCCGACCGTGACATCATTCCCATCCAAGCTCAGCAGTGGCTGGCCACCATGGTACCAAGCCACGACAATCCTACACAGGAGTAACAGCAACACGATGCGCGGCGTCAAAAAACAACACCTCCCCGAAAAAATCTGTGCCACCTGTGGGCGACCATTTACGTGGCGCAAAAGCATGGCCAAAAACTGGGACGAGGTCAAATACTGCAGTGATGCCTGTCGCCGCTACAAACACAGCGGTGGCAAGCCCAAATCGAGGGAAACATGACCCAACCGCCACTCCAACGCGACTTCAGCGATCGCCAGGCCCTCGTCGACTATGTCCGCCATGAGTTCGCCGACGTGCTCGCGGCCGACGACCACGACGTGTCACCCATCATCGGCGGGCGGGCTGCCGCACAAGCCAGCCTGGCGCGCATCAATCCCCGCCGTTATGCGGCCACCCGCAATGCCCTCGACGGTGCTGTCACCCGCCTCAGTGCCTACATCCGGCACGGGGTACTCAGCCTCGCCGAAGTGCGCGATGCCGTCTATCAGGCTATCCGTCATCCCAGTGAAGGCGAAAAGCTCATCAACGAGCTGGCCTGGCGCGACTACTGGCAACGCGTCTATGCGCAAATTGGCAACGGGATTTGGCAAGACCGTGAGCCCTACAAAACCGGCTTCAGTGCGCGCACGTATGCCAGCGAATTACCCGACGACATCGCCCAGGGCACCACCGGGCTGGCCTGCATGGATGGCTTTGCCCATACACTCGTCGCGACTGGCTATCTGCACAACCATGCCCGCATGTGGCTGGCGGCCTACATCGTCCACTGGCGCCGCGTCGCCTGGCAAGCCGGGGCCCGCTGGTTTTTGCGGCACCTCATCGACGGTGACCCTGCCAGCAATAACCTGTCGTGGCAGTGGGTGGCCAGTACCTTTAGCCACAAGCCGTATTTTTTCAATCAAAGCAACCTAGCACGCTATACCAATCGCCAGTACTGCGATAGCTGTGCACTGGCGCGACGTTGCCCGCTCGCTGGAGAGTACGCCGATCTCGAAATCCGTCTGTTCCCGCACAAAGAGCCTAGCCCACCACGGAGCTAATCAGATGACGCACGCTGACCTCGCCGCACTCACTGCGATGAACATTCGCGATCTGCATCAATCATTCAAGGTCGCCCATCGACCGTTGCTCAAACCACTCGTCACCGCCCTTGGCTGGCTGCCTGCCAAACGCTTGGCGCAGAGCATGGTCGACTGTGATCGCTTGGCAGGTAGTCACGGTTTGGCGGCAGCCGGGCAGGCCATCGTCGCCGGCTATGCTGGCGCCGTCGACATCGTCGATGCCGATGTCATCCCACGCCACGGGCCACTGTTGATTTGTGCCAACCACCCCGGCATGGTTGATGCCTCGGCATTGTTTACCGCCATCCCACGCAATGACGTCCGCATTATTGCCGCCGATCGGCCACTCCTGCGAGCTATGCCCCATATCGCTGCACACTTGATTTGTGTGCCCGATGATTCAGCGGGGCGCGCCCAGGCCCTGCGCCAGGCTGTCAAACACGTGCAACAAGGCGGGGCGCTGTTGACCTTCCCAGCCGGCCAGATCGAACCCGACCCGGCCATCATGGCAGATGCCAGCACCACCCTGAGCAAGTGGTCCGATTTCACATCCCTGATTAGCAAATTGGTGCCACAACTCACGATTGTCGGCGTACTGATTAGTGGTGTCATCTCGGCACGAGCGTTGCAAAGCCCATTCATTCAGCATATTCACGATCGCAAAGACCGCGAATGGATGGCAGCCACCCTACAACTCATTGTGCCCTGGTACAAGGCCCCGTTGGTGCGCATCCGCTGCGCGCCGCCGTTCACCGCCGTACCACATCCTCAGCAACACCTCATCCACACCATGGCCGCCCTCATCGCCAGCGAACAACGCGCCCGACAATCGTGTTTGTTGGCCACCTAGGAGCATTCAATGACCAATCCGGTAATCTGGGTGCACGGCGATTGCTTGCGTCCCACCAATCCCGCTCTCGAACACACTCCAAGCGCCCCAGCACTCTTTGTGTGGGACGATGAATTGCTCGCGCAGTATCACATCAGCCTCAAACGACTGGTGTTCATGTATGAGGCCTTGCTCGAAATGCCTGTCACCATCATGCGTGGCAATGTGCCCGAACAGGTCTGCGCATTTGCCGAGCAACACGCAGCATCCCACATCATCACCACCCACAGCGTGGCCCCACGTTTCGCCGATCACCTGCAGCACATTCGCCGCCGTTACCGGGTCGAAGTGCTCAAAGAGGAGCCTTTCGTGGATATTCCGGCTCATACCGACATTCGCCGGTTTTCGCGTTATTGGGTGGCAGCAGCCAAATCATTGCGTGATTCTTCGTGAAGCCACTGGACATCTTTTTGCAGTAACAACCAGGCCCAGTTGTGCAAAAACAGCCAGGCCCACACAGAAGTATGGGTTTTGGCCGTGGTAAATCCTGCCTTGCGATACAAATCAATTGCCGCATGATTGTGCGCATGCACGTACAGCGAAAGGTAGCGCAGACCCTGGCGTTGCGCTTCGCGGTCAGCATGTTTGAGCATCAACGTGGCCAATCCCTGGCGCCGGTGTGATTGCGCCACCGCCACATCACTGATGTACAACTCACCCATGCGCAACGGCGAATGCTCGATGACCGACAATACGGCCAAGGCGTACATACCACGCACAAACCCTAATCCGCGGATAAACAGCCACTCGACCGGCACCACTGGCACGTTGCGCAAGGTGGTCCGGGCCCGCAGGGCAATCGTGGCCACAATCCGCTGCTCGTCTTCGACCACCCACATCCCCTGCAGACCCGCACTACCCTGACGGCGCCAGGTCTCGGCAATCAACGACAGACCACGACGCAGTTTGCGCCGACCGAACGCCAACACGAATTTGTCATTGAATGCTTCGCCGTGCACAGCCACCATGCCTTCGATATCAGCTGGTGTGGCCGGACGAATATGCTGTAGTGGTTGTGTAATGCTCATATGTCAAATCGTACTACTTCACGGCCACGCGCCTGTGGCGCTGGCACAACCCGCGTCAATGTTTCGCGACCATAAAACCATCCCCACAGCCAACGTGGTACCCGCGTCACACCACCACCTTGACTTGCATGACAATGCCAAGCAGCGATTTTGGCGGGGATGACATGTGCACACGGCACCACCGAAGTAATCGGCGTCGCTTCTTCGGCGACGCGCACCATGTCGATATCACCGTTACGCCCAAAGGCCCGCGGGTTACGCCCCAGAATGCGCATCAACAGGATGATGACACGCATGAGTGTCGTCGAAAAGGTCGAATACCACACGTGTGGCACCTGCCAAGTGGCCTGCTGAATGGCCTGCATGGTGGCGTGGTGTATGGCAATATGATCCGGGTGCCCATAGCCACCATAAGGTGGAAAGGTAATCAGGTACTGCGGATGCAACGTGTCGATGAAGTGCTGTACACGCGCTGCTACATCATCAACGGGTGCCATCATCAACGCCTCAGGGTGCTGATTATCGGGGGTGCCCTGCATATTACTGTCGCGATAATTCAAGAAATGCACAGCACCGAGATCCAAGACTTCAGCAGCAGCAAGCTGCTCGGCCGTACGCAATGCACGCACATCGGCATGCCCTACCAGGTATTCGGCGTCAACTGTGCCGCACTCGCCACGGGTGGCACACACATACTGCACTTCGACTCCTGCAGCCCGTGCCGCCAATATCGTGCCCGCATTGCCGAACGCTTCGTCATCGGGGTGTGCATACACCACTAACAATAACGGTCCAGCAGCTGTCTGACGCCGATAATGACTGGTAGTTTGCGGGCTATAGTGTGAATCTGTCGACATGCTGTATCCTTATTATCCATGGCCTAACTCTTGTGCACTATTGTACCAGCATTCATTTGCCGTCGTTCGGTCAATATTTAATGACAACACCGGTATTTCAACCACCCACAAAAGCGCACTACCACCCCTCACACCCTGCAATACGTTTAGGGTTTTTCGCAGAAAAGTGGTATAATTACCCTATAATTACAGGAGGATGACATTGACAACATCGGACAAACAAACCAGCATTATTGACATCCTCAGTGAGTCGTTTGCCGTATTAAATCGATCTCCTTGGATTGTCATCATTCCACTCATTTTCAATTTCTACTTGTGGTTTGTCCCCGGGGTATCACTGGCTCCCATCCTTGAGCAAACCGCACAATTAATGCGCGAATTGCCCACCGATTCATCGACCGACATGGTCGATATTCGCGATCAGTCACTTGGCTTGCTCGAGCAACTCGCCCGTGACGACATGCGCCCTCAGCTGGCCTGGTTGAACACCATCCCCTACAGCGTCTACACGTTACGGGCTGCTGGTGCCAGCGCCGAGGCCCTCGGGTTACCCTTCGTGGTAGCGTTGCCGGCGAGTGTAGCTGATTCTGACGTCACCACCTCAGTCTTGGGTAATCTAGCAGTCACCAGCATCAGCGATGGTGGCGAGCTCATCTCGGTGTGGTTGTGGCTCAATGTGGGCACCCTGCTTCTCAGCGCCCTGTTTCTCGAAACGGCGCGTGATGGCATCATGCGCACCACTACGCCGCATACGCTATGGCGCCGTGCACTGCGCACTGCCGGTCGCTTGGCGTTGTACGCCTTCATCATTGTCGGCGCCGTCACACTCGTGTTGATTCCGGTGTCGTTGTTCACATTTGTACTCATCAACATCAACCCCGTGTTTGGTGCATTTCTTATTTTCATTGGATCCGGCATATGGCTGTGGGTGGGCGTCTACCTTGGATTTACCCGCGAAATCATGGTCATCGAACAGGTCGGTCCCATTGCCGGCATCCGCACCAGTGTACGGATTGTACGCACAGCATTTTGGCGCACACTGGCACTCCTGTCATTGTTGTTGGTCATTGTGTCGGGCCTCGGCATCATTTTTACACCACTGCTAGCATCGCCCTGGGGCCGTGTCGGCACAGTCATCATTAGTGCCTACTTGATGAGTGGATTGGTCTTGGCACGGATGCGTTTCGTCAAACAATTAGTCAATGTTGATGGATCCGTCAATTCCTCATCGAATTGATGCGTATTCACATTTGTGAGGAAAGATAAGCAACGTTATGAGTGATGCAGGAATGCAGGCTTCCACCTACGACGAGAGTCAAATTCAAGTCCTTGAAGGCATGGAAGCCGTACGCAAACGCCCAGGCATGTATATCGGCCCCACCGATATCAATGGGCTCCACACCATGGTCCGTGAAGTTGTCGACAACTCCGTCGATGAAGTCATGGCCGGACGTGCCACCACCGTCGAAGTCACCATCCATGACGATGGCTCGGTGACCGTCAGCGACGACGGCCAAGGTATCCCCGTCGGCATCCACCCCAAGATGGGCGTCAGCACGCTCCAAGTCGTCATGACTGTGCTCCACGCCGGTGGCAAGTTCGGTGGTACTGGGTACAAAGTGTCATCCGGGCTCCATGGCGTCGGTGTCTCAGCCGTCAACGCCCTTTCGTCGTACTGCCGCGTGGATGTCCATCGCGCCGGCACCCACTACTACCAAGAGTTCCGCTGTGGTGTACCCCAGGGCGACCTGGTTGAAGTAGGGCCCACCGATCAACACGGCACCATCACCACCTTCATGCCCGACACCACCATCATTCAGACGGTGGATTACAACTTTCGCACACTAGCACAACGCTTCCGCGAAATGTCGTACCTCAACAAGGGTCTACGCTTCCGCTTCGTCGACGAACGCGACAGCAACGAGCTCAACTTCTACTTCGAGGGTGGCATTGGCTCATACGTACGCCACCTCAACAAAGACCGGGCTGCGCTCCACAAGTCACCATTCTACGTCGAACGCATCGCCGAAGACGTAGCGGTCGAGATTTCGTTGCAGTACACCGATTCGTACGACACCGATTCGATTTATTCCTTCGCCAACAACATCAACAACACCGACGGTGGTGCTCACGTAACTGGCTTCCGCAATGCGCTGACGCGTGTCATCAACGGCTATGCCCGTGGCAAGGGCCTGCTCAAAGACAACGATGCCAACCTGACTGGCGACGACGTACGCGAAGGCTTGACTGCCGTCATCAGTGTCAAATTGCGTGACCCGCAGTTCAGCTCACAGACCAAAGAAAAACTGGTCAGCCCGGTGGCAGCCACGGCCGTCAACACCGTCTTCGGCGATGCTTGGCAGACCTGGCTCGAAGAAAACCCCGCTGATGCCAAACGCATCATCGAAAAGTGTGTCTCTGCAGCCCGCACTCGCCTCGCCGTCCAAAAAGTCCGCGAGACCGCCCGCAAAGGCGCCCTCGAAGGCTTTTCGCTACCTGGCAAGCTGGCCGACTGCTCAGACAACAACCCCGAAAACTGCGAACTCTTCATCGTAGAGGGTGAAAGCGCCGGTGGTAGCGCCAAACAAGGCCGCGATCGCCGCTTCCAGGCCATCTTGCCGCTACGTGGCAAGATCCTCAATGTCGAAAAGAGCCGCCTCGATCGCATGCTCTCGAACAACGAAGTGCGCGCGTTGATTACCGCTATCGGCGCCAGCATCGGCGACCAGTTCGATGTCAGCAAAATTCGCTACCACCGCATCTTCTTGATGAGTGACGCCGACGTCGATGGCAGCCACATCCGCACCCTGTTGCTCACCTTCTTCTTTCGCTATATGCGCCCACTCATCACCAGCGGCAACCTGTACATCGCCCAGCCGCCCCTCTACAAACTCAAGGTCGGCAAAAACGAACAGTACGTCTACACCGATGCCCAACGTGATGCCTTCTTGGCCACGTTGACTCCCTCAGAGCGCAATCGCGTCGAAACACAGCGCTACAAGGGCCTCGGCGAAATGAACGCCGAACAGCTCTGGGAAACCACCATGAACCCCGCCAATCGCATCATCCTACAGGTCACCATGGATGACGTGTTGGCCGCCGAAGAAACCTTCTCCATGCTGATGGGCGATCTCGTGCCACCCCGCAAACGCTTCATCCAGACCCATGCCCCAGAGGTCAAAAACCTCGACATCTAGGTTGCTTTGCTCCACTACCGCTCGGTCACACCACGTGACTGAGCGGTTTTTTAATTAAAAACAGTTTTATGTTGCAAAATAAAAAATAATCACGTATACTTGCGGACGACATACATCCTATCTGGAGATATCACCCATGGAATCGTCGTTCATCGCATCGCGTGTGTCACGTATCATCTTGGGAATTGGTCTGCTGAGTGTGATTGTTGCCATGATCTGGCAAGCACTGGTAGCTGGTGGAGTACCCGATCCGAGTGCTGCGTCTCTCGACGCCAACGCGGTCATCCTCAACACCAGCCTGATTGTCTTCCGCGAGGGATTAGAGGCAATTTTGGTGTTAGCGGCCATCACGGCGAGCTTCATCGGGGCCCAGGCCCATCTGCGCAAGGCGGTTTTTCAGGGAGCGGGGTGGGCGTTTTTGGCGAGCATCGTGACTTGGTTCATCGTCACCAGCATCATCGACGCCATCGATGCCCCCATGTTGCACATCCAAGCAGCCACTGGGCTGCTTGCTATCGTGGTATTGTTGGTCATCATGAACTGGTTTTTCCACAATATTTACTGGACCGGCTGGATTACGCATCACAACCAACGGAAGCGTGCCTTGTTGTCGTCAGGCGAAAACGCGATACTCGGCATGGTGTTGCTCGGATTCAGCGCCGTCTACCGCGAAGGCTTCGAGATCGTGCTCTTTTTGCAGCACATCCGCCTCAACATGGGCACACCCACGGTCATTGGCGGCGTACTGATTGGGCTGTGTTTTACGCTCGTCATCGGGGCAGTCACATTTTTGACCAAACATAAATTGCAATACAATCGCCTGCTGATTGTCACCGGTCTGATGCTGGCCATGGTGTTGGTGGTGATGGTCGGCGAAGAAATCCAAGAAATGCAACAGGCCGGTTGGCTAGCCACCCATACCATCGACGTGGCCATCCCGGGCTGGTTGGGCATGTGGTTTGCCGTCTTCCCCAATATCGAGGGGTTGGTGGCCCAATTCATCGCGCTAATACTGGTGATTGGCTCATACATCGTCTCACGCATGATGGTATGGCGCAGTCATCAGGTTGCCATGCGTACGCAAGCATCGTAGACGGTTGGTCGGCGGCATGAATTTGGAGGGTGTAGCAAAACATCCTCCAAATTCTCACAAATTCGGTTTGACAATCGTCGTTTTGCGTCGTATACTACTGAACAGGTGATTTGGGGGGTGTAGCTCAGCTGGGAGAGCGCGACAATCGCACTGTCGAGGCCAGGAGTT
>VFQS010002102.1_pt1 | contig 12541 bp, 18 predicted proteins | sample 3512361 | NCBI WGS metagenome assembly VFQS01 (sample SAMN10412375, study PRJNA504923) | tailings metagenome | isolation source: Relicate 1 Philex TSF3 active mining | place: Philippines
CCCCAAAACCCCAAAACCCCGATTGATATAGAAAATGAAAGAGATTAAATTGTTTGATTTAGAATTAAAAACAATGTCATTCGTATTCGTCACCGTAATCATCGCTGATAGGATGATGTCTGTCATTTCTTCCACCGCCATCTTGACCATGTAACTGTTGATCCTCCGCATTCATGCTGTCGCAATCCGTGTTGATAGCAAGCAGAATTCTCTGTTTCATGATTTCTTTGCTAGAGTAGTTCGGCAGCTCAAAGTTGAAGAAGCAAGTGTCAGCCTTAGGTAGTGCACCATCCCCATGTTTGGTATTCATGGCCGGTTTGATCATAAATCTGGTCTGACGACGCTCGAACTCTTCATCGTTCGCTGGAAGTCTCTGCTGTCCCCAGCAGAATTTAATGAACTTCTGTTTCTCCTCTTCTGTGAAGCTAGATAAAACTTCCCAGAACCACTTGATCAACTGACTGTCTTCATTTAATTGCTGCGCTGCATTCGATCGGTCTCCACCACCAAAGCGAGTGTGTCTCTTAAGAAGCTCGATATCGACAATTGCCTTGCCGCAAACCCAGGTTTCAAGCTCGTTGTAAGTTGCCATGTTGAGCAGTGCTTCAGGGATGACCTTTGCGATGCCCCGCTTGATGGCTTTGCACTGGACCGCGCATTCACGTAGTCTAGTGTAGAGGGCAAGTTTGATATAGTCAAAGCGGTCCTCAAAAAGAACAGGAATTTCTCTTCCGTTTTCTTTCAGATCCACAACAGTCTCCAGATCAGAGAGAAGAACTGACCAGGTCTCAAAAATGGACTCTTCAAACAACTTTTTATTTGCAGTAACCATAAAGGAAAGCTGTTGCCAGAAACCGATATCGATTTCGATAAGGTCTTCGGGACCAATCTTTTGTCCAGTAAGTTGTTTCCAAACAAACTGAGGTAAGTCAAGATTCAAATGAGCTCCAGTTCTAATACAAATACCCATGAGAATTCCCAAGAATTCAAACAAACTCAGATCTTAAGAGCTGTTGCGTGAGGCATTAATGACGAATTTTCCTCTACCAACATTAGAAACTGACTTGTTATTTGGACTCTAGCACAGTAGACCAAGCAATTTCTGCTCAGAGCCCTTGATTACAGCGTTTAAGGGTTAAAGTTCTGAGGCAACATCTGCGAAGAACTGACGGTAAGGTCCACCCTCTCCCACGACATGCTCACCTCTAAAAACAATCGAAAATGACAAATGAGGATCAGCGCCCATTGGTTTCTTAGGTCTCAGTTGAGCCAAGTCCATTTCCTTAATCTATTCATATGCCTGAATGAACATGAAATCAGTCTACTTCTTAGCTGCCTTCTATTCAGCAGACGACATGTTTGCCTGAATGACTTCTGATGAATTTTCCTCGTTGTCGAAATTGTTACTGTTTTACCTATTATTAGCAGCAATCTTCAGTCTCTCAAAGTAAAGCTTTGGAGGCTGCTCTCTTTGAACACTAGTCTTTTCCAGGATAAGGTGTCTCAGGTCGAATTTAACATTCAGAAGGCACAGGTTTCTAGTAGCACTCATATATGCTGAGAGACGCATGGGTATGCAGCTGGACGAAAGAGACTCTCCACCACCAGATTAGGTAGTGTTGATGAAGGGGACTGTTGGGGCAAGATACTGATTGAATATCCTTAATAAGGCCCACTAATATCTGAGATCAGCTTAAGTCACTCTATCCTCTTGAAGCTCTGGGTAGTTTGCGCCAATCAAAGTATCGTCATAATAGTTGATTGGGCGGTCTTCTGGCTTGAGACTACTGATATCAATTTGAAATTTTTAAGGCAATCTCAAAGTAGAAGGATGCAGGTTAACTATACCTTTGCTTTCTTTGCAGAGCTATATCTCAATGAAATGCTTCAACTTCTCAAGAAGATTAATGGTGATAAGTCTATTAGCCCTCTCAGGAATCTGATGACTGGCAAAGTATGCACGCTCCATCCATATATCGAACCCTTGACTCTCAATCAGTCTTACAAATTCCTTGACATCAGCCTCGGCCAACATTGAGCACTTCATTATAAACTTCTCGAGACTGCCTTCTCTTATTACTTCATATGTAATTCCGAAGTCTTCCAAGAGCTATGAGTTCTATGGGAACGGTGAAATCTCATCCTTAGCGTGATTCTATATCTCCTCATGGATGTCTTTTAGGGCACCTAGGACATCCGGGTGGAAGGGTGCCTCTGTTTCTTGGTCGACTGGAGCCAAACGCTCACGAAGGATCTTGAAGACAAACCTGGATGATTCGATGTCATTGAACACAGTCTCAGAGCCGATCAGGACCTAAAGCTTAGTGTATTTCGGTTTGACGACCATCTGCACTCCTTGAGCGGCGGCCATCTCAGCGAGCTTCTTCTCCTCCTCAATCCTCTTGAGCCTCTCCTGCTCTTCCCTCTCCTTCTTCCTCTTCTCGTCCTCCTCCTTCTGACGGGCCTCCTCACGCGCTCTGTTGGCCGCCTAGTCCGCAATAATAGACTCGGCAAGCACACGCGCCAGATCGATATCATTGTCAATTATTTCCGCATCTATGCCTAGGTCCAAAAGCATCTGACGCTCTGGGTCATTGCCGCCGGCCCTAGGTCCACCCCGACGCCGTTCCTCACCGTGAGGTTCACCCAAGAAACTACCCTCTGAATTATTTTCATCTTCGTCCACGTCTCTGTAGGACTAGCTGCCCTGAGAATGGCTTCTAGACCTGCTGACAACAGATGCACGGGAACCTCTGCGGGGTCGAGCAGGCTGCTTGACCTCCTCAACCACAGGTGGCTTAACCTCTTCAGCAGCCTTGGCTTTGATCTCTTCTTAGGGTTTATTTTTCCTCTCTTGCTCCTCCTTGAACTCTTGGAGTTTGATCTTATAGGCTTTCCTTTCAAGTCTAGAGATCAAACGGGTCAGCTCTGAGGCTAAAGAATCAAGTCTGAGCTGAATCAGAGTCTTCTTTTTGACAGAAGATTGCTCAGTTTTGGACTCCTCACTAGGTTTGGGTTCGAGGAGAGCTGCGTTGGCCGCACGGAAATCAGAAATGATAACGTCCATCGGTGGGCGAGGGGTGTCACAGATTGAACATACTGATGATGAGATTGGGTTCTCAAAGGTGCATCCGAGGCAGTTATAGATGACAGGCATGGCCTCTTCAAGCTTCTTCTTCTCAGCAGCCTTCTATTTCTTGAGTTTGACCTCTTCAGATTCACCTTCAACTCCACCTTCCTAATCACTGTCACCATCGTTTTCATCCTTCGTAAGATCCTCATCAGGATCCTTACTAAGTGTCATGTGATCTACTCCATCAACAATAATAGCGATCTACCCTTCGGAGAAAGTAATATCTCGGGAGGGTTGCAGAATGCGCACACCATGCTTAGTCACGACCTTAAAGATCTCAGGCAGCAATAAATCCTTGGTAAATGTAGATGGAACGCCCTGTATGATTATGATCTGATCTAACTGTGAGATTTCTGGCTTGGTCTCACTGTGAATTTCTTTCAAGATGTCCTCTGATAACTTCATCTCTCCACTGAAGTACTGCATAAAGTAGAGCGCTTTAACAAGGGGTTGAGCCCACTCTGGAATGTCTAAGTCCTATAGAAGGTCTTTATAAGACTTGAGGGTGATGTTCTGCACAGTAGGCATCATCAAAGAAAGCATGAGCTCAACACTATCCTGGATGAAAGCGGAGTAGAGGATGGAACCCTGCTGCTTCTGGAGCTATTAACCCTACTCCTCCATATCTTTGTGAACCAAGAGCTCACTAAGGAGGGTAAGCAAGAATTCCTTTTTCATGAAGTAGCGATCGAGATGCTTCTTGAGGAACTCTTTTCTTTCTGATTCATCTAAAAGCTTATTATTTGCATACTAGCAGTTGTAGACATGACGAAGTTTGATGATCAACCGAGACAAGAGATTGAAGACAATGCTTTTCAGGATACTTGGAGCCTTTGCTTCTTCATAGAAAGTAGTCAAAGCTCCAATCAGCTGCTCAAATATTTCCACAGTGAACTTAGTGCTCTTTTCGACATTCAGCAGTAAAGCATTAGTGATAGCCTCAGTAAACCAGCAGCACACAGTCCAAGTGTTCGGGATTTGAACGACAGCACAAGGCAGACTTGATTTCTGATCTGACTGCTTGTACTTCGGTAGAAGTGCAGTCGTTCCCTGATCAATGTGCACCCAGATTTACCCATGGTTGATTAAAAGAGGCGGTACATCAGTGATACCCTCGAGTCCTGCATTGATCTCAGAGATTAGGTTCACTTTGTTCGGGTCAGAATAGAACTAGATCTTTGATGTCGGCACAAGTTAAGCTGCCTTTTGCTTGAAGATGATGAGGGTGCCAATTGCGCTTGTACCAGAGGATCCTTGACCTTGTTGTTTGGAAATGAGATCATGAAGTGGAAGTAAGTTGGTCTAGGAGTATGATTGCTCTTACACTACTGATCCACTTGAATGTGATGGCTGTGCCCTATTGTATTGTTCATACATGGCGCAGATATCGAAGACCGCACGATCTGACCTGATTCGCTCCGAAATGTTGAACCAATTCATGATGCACCAGCCGATCATCCCCTTGACAATCTTAACATCCTAAGATTGCAAGTAGTCAGGGTTACTCTTTTCATCAATGCTGGCGATTGTCTTCTCGAAAAGCTTCATCACCAACTCCAATGACTAAGACCTTGTGTTACCACTTTGAGTATTGGCATTTTTGAGTAGATTCTCAAAAGCTATCTTCTCACTAGATTCTTTCACCAGGTCTTGCAGAGTGGAGGAACTGGTTTGAGACAGTTCAGCATTTTAACCCTCAGACTATGCCTTGACTGGGATAGCCATTGGAAGTTCTTTCATCCAGCCGTTAATTGGTGAGGAGCTAAACTAGTCCCAGACGCTCCAGGACATGAGATCAGGGAGTTGGATCTGGTCGCTCGGCAATTGGAATATGCTGCCACTCTTGTTTTCATTCAGCTCTTGGAAAGCGTGGAAGAACTGAAGAAGAGTCTGTCTCGCATAGATTGTCTTAATTCTGGAGACACTGTCATTGAATTCCCTCTTCAATGTTCTGGAAGAATAGCCAACCGCTCTAGGAGGTAGAGGATTGTGAAGGTCTGAGAGGTGGCTGACAGGAATCCAGATAGAGTGGATTTGCATGGTGTCTGGATCTTGATACTCTGCTAATACAACGTTGCCACGGAAGTCTACAGCCTTTATGAGGACAACAATCTCGTCAATGCCAAGATTGATCAGTTTATTTAATAGAGGGAAGCTTGTATCACCTTGCTAAGCAATTGCAGCTTATTGGTTACCTTAGGGAATGCTTCCAGCTCTCTGGTTTCTCTGCGGTTTAAACTTTGCCAGTGCCCAAGAGTCTACAACGCATTCGTCTATCATTTTGCATGTCCAGTCATAATTGTCGTCTGGGATTATGCAACCCTATGGAATCTTGTTTTCGAACATAATCAAAGCATCTCTCAAAGCAGAACCAGAATCGCCCTTGCGCAAGTGAGATCTTAGCTGCTCCATCGAATACTCCATCTCAATCGGTCTGTATGTAGTCCTGACGAACTCGAGGATCCTTGGAATCACGTTCTTTTCCCAGTAGGCGAGCAGTTTGAGACTGGCATCGCTCTGGTTTTTCTTGGGGATCTCTTGGGGGAGCCCCTGCAGGTATGAGCTCAAAGGCTGAACAAATTCGCTGTCTTGGTAGTTGCTTTGCAACTCTTGCTTAAGCTTGCCTGGCTGAGCCTTGCTCGAGGTGTCTATGGAGCCTTCTTTCGGTTGCGCCTGCTCAGGCTTTTCGATCAGAGATGATTCTTCTTCAAAGGCTGAAGGAGTGATTTCGGGAATCAAGTTCTCTTTGACCACAAAGAAGTCAAAGTTGCTGGTTTCCTCCTAGTCCAACAATCTTTCCCAGGAGTCAACAAGTGACTTCTCCCAAAAGGTACGAGTCTTGTCCTCTTCGGAGGATTTCTGACCTGAAGTGATATCGTTTAGGATGGACATGAAACTTTGGAAAGTTGCGTTTTCTTTATCCATGAAGTGCCACTTGAACTGCGAACTCATTTTAAGCAGCATCATCAGGAGATAAGACTCTGAGAGAATTGTGCTTTGAGTGAGGTTACGGCCTTCCTTGACTTGATTGTAAACGTTGATGATCGCAGCACACACTCTCTCTTGGTCAATCTGCTGAGACAGAGGGCCATCGAAGGGCCACTCTAGCCTTTGCAATGGTCTCACCCTTTCCACAGGTATCTTCTGGATTTGAAGGGAGTCATCATCATCAAGCAGAACTGAAATGCGTTTCTTGCCTAGTCCATCGTCAACTATAGTTGCATCGACCCAGATGTTATTAATCTCAACTTGCACTGGCTGTCCAGTCTTAATGGGAGGTGTCCAACCGCCAACTACAGCAAGAGTACCGAAAACAACTTGTTTGTAAACTTCAGTGAGCTCACTCCACCTCTTCGATGCAAGCTATTCAATGACCTGATTGATCACCTCGACTAGCTCGTGAGTTGACTACTCCTCCGACTTCTATATCTTGAGCAAAGACTGCTATCTGGCATAGCTTATGCTCTCAGTTGATTCCTACTGCGAAAGAATCGCTGGTTGACTTGCCTACTGAGCTAGTTTGACAGGGGTCTGCTTCGGCGAGTTGATCAGGCTTCTGATGAGAGTAATGAACTCCTGGATGATGACTGAGATCGAAGCCCCCTGTCGCCTGATTGATTGAGGAAGAATGTTGCACTTGAAACCCTCAATTGGATTCTTTTCAAGATTCTTCAGAGACGGTAACTTAGTCTCTAGAGTTTGCTCGTACTTCACAGCTACACTCGCCTCAGCCAAAGAAACAACCAGCTTCTTTGGGGCAATAACGATTGGAGGGCCATGACCTGGTGGAAGCTCTTTCTTAGCTTTAGACACTTCGATAGTTGAAACTAACAATGGGAAGTGCTGTGCCACAGTTTTTTGGTCAGATAGCTTCTTGTCTTTGCTCTCAGACTTGAGATAAGGATTGATGCCGATGGGCTCGAGCTCTCCATTGTAGGCCCTTTGAAGCAGATTAGAGAATTCTAGAGCTCTTAGGTATGGAAGGGGCTCTGATAGGGGACTTGTGTACCTTGAGTAGAGGTAGCAGGACATAGCCACTGCATCTTTGATGTGAGTCTGCACACGAGTGTTGAAGTTCTTCTCGTTAAGCTTTCTGAGCTTTTCCTATTCAGAGTCTTCAGGCTTGGCATCTTCCCATGTTTGTTTGACTAATTCATCAAAAATGGCATCAAGCTTGACTATTCCGATATTTTGCATTTAACTGGCTGACATTTGGATATTTTGCCCTGGCTGGAAAACCTTGGCTCCATCACCTGAAGATTTGCCCATCTGAGGTTGTCTTGCGATCGCACGATCATAAACTGATGAAGGCTACTTCTGGTAGGTCGATGGGTCTCCTCTTCCTCCAAGAGGGGCACCGCCACCGCCTCTGCCACCTCTTGCACCACCACGGCCCTCAAATGCACCGAAACCTCCTCTACCCGGGGGTCCACCTCGGGCAACGCGATTAATTTCTTGTTGCTACAGCCTAATAAGTTCTTGAAGGTCCACATTATTTTGTGACTCCTGCTGCTACTCCACGATTTGCTGTATGACTTATGCAGCATTTCCACCTGGTTATGCACCGGCTACTGGAGCCTGTTTTGCTTCCTCTCGTTTTTTCTCTTCTTCTTATTTGGGAGCAGCTGGCTTGACTACGATATCAGCTGGGTCCTTCGGGAGATCTAAAGTGAAAGTGGGATGCAAGCTCTCCCAGTGATAGAGGGCGGTCACAAGGAAGCTAAAGTCTTCTTCCGTCGAGTTGATGTTCGCATATACGACATACTGTTTCTCCTCATCTTTCTTCTTCGTCACATTTTCACTCTGTCCCTGCGAGTTGGAAATCTTTGAACCGATTTGTCGGAGAGTCTCGATCAAGAACTGATTCTTTTCCTTGAGCATCGCATCTTCAATGGCAGTCGTGGCATAGAGTTGGAGTTTTGTGAAATCAACCAACTTGAAAAAGAGCTTTGCACACTTTATCGTTTGCCGCATCACGATGGGCACCTCCACGTTGTGCATCATGAAAGCCAGAATCTGAGCGCATCGCATCACTTTTTCTGATCCCTCCCCCAGGAAAAAACCCTCTCCAGCATTTTCTGAAGTAGGTTATTTCAATGCCTCTAACCCACCAACCATCTACTACATACTCTTCATGTGCTTCTAATGATCATTGCTGATCCTAATAACCTCCGAAAGAAGTTTCATTAGCTACACTACCTCATCTTAATGAGTGATCTTGTTGAGCTTGTAGCCAGGAGGTCTGGAAGATTTGCTTGAATCGGCTGTCTCCTTCTTTTTCAGACCGCAAAGCTTCTCAAGTTTGTCCACGACTATATCAAGCAGTGACTCTTGAAGCAGTCTGTGGGTCTCAGCAGACCGCATCATACTCTTGTCGGTCATGAAAAGGTTCAAGATTAGCTTGCAACTGTAAGCAATTGCAAACTGCATCTTTGAGGAGGAATACTGAGACTACTTCCCGATGAACTGCGAAGAGCCTGTGTTGAACTAGAGCATCAGCTCAACGATAGACCTCAAGAAGTCCTTGACTATGTCAAAAGTGAGGACCTTCTCTTCATCAATGCTCTTTGTCATCTTCAGTGAGTCCTTGAGAAGGCCAACTTAACCTCGTCTCAATGATTCAAGAACATACTCGCGGGAGTAAATGTCGTTGAGTGCCACTCTGATGTCATTGAGGCCTTGCAGCAAATGCTTCAGGTGCTGGTGGTCGCTCATTTCGACACGGATCTGAGCGCTCTTGATCTAGTTTTGCTTCGCCTAGAGGGCAGCCTTGTCCAAGGTTGGTGCTGCTGAAGGACTCTAAGCAGGAGATTGTTATTTCTGTGCTGCAGAGGCACTTTCGTTTGACTGCTGACTGGCTGCCTGGGGATGTGTCTTAAGGTAGATGACTCGGTCGATCACTTTCTGGCCCTGAAGAACAATTAGCATGAGCTGTCTAACCAAGAGACGAGATGTTTCGTTCACGGTTTGTGCAAGTGTTTCTCCGCAAGTTTCTATTTAGTGGAAGGTTGACTCCACTAAAGTTTGGGAGATGTTGCTAAAAATAAGTCTTTGATAGGGTGTTGAAGATAAAGACTTCAAGAGAGACTCCTGATACTTGAGTCCTAAAGAGCGAACTGCTGCCTTGACCTAATGATCGACGAAAGCCTTTCTCAAAGAATCTGGGTTGAGAAGCTTAGAAGCCTTTGCAAATGAGACCACTGCATACATCGGAGAGCAGTAAGGCGAGGTGAGATCTTCATCAAAGTGATCGATCCCTTGACTTCCTTGCTTCATCATCTTGTGTTGCCTATTCCATTGTCTCCACTTTCTGTAGTTGTCAATCCAGTTCACAATCTCATCCTCCTTCATCTTGCTTTACTGAGCCATAATTGCCTGTGAGACACCCTATATCCCGTGCAGTGAGGGTTGCATGGTGACTTGCACCGACTGCGACCTCTGTATACCCAGAGGCTCAAGGATCTCTGATTCGTCATCATGCAGAGACGACTCCGTGTAAATGTGCTGTGACAACTCGCCATCGTCGTGACTCGTCGAAGAGATGGTCGCACCCAATTGACCTGCTGTCTGCATCCTTTGAAGTCTTTTATTAATGTGATTGAAATCCACCTGAATGACTTTGCTGTGATAGTCCACGCTGGGTTTCAGCTCAAGAAGGAATTACAGCCTTGCTTTCACATCCTTGCTGATTTCCTTGTAAGCGCTCTCGAGTTTAAGCTCGTCAATGTCAAGGGTCTCTCGGAGAGGCAGATCACCATCAAAGTCTATAAGAGATCTCAGTCTTGCTTTGGCTCTTTTGAAAATGGCTTTGATAGACTCGTTGGGATCCTCAGGATTCAGCGTGATGTTGAGGAGTGTGCAAATGGGCTTGACGAGATCTAGGTTACCCTAATATCTCTGCATCTGCTCTTCGTATACCTGCATATATATCTTTTGCTTTGCATCTTATACTTCATTGGGTGTCAACTCCAAGAACTTGATCTCCTTCTTCTCCTCTTCAACCTTCTTCATGAACTCTATGTTCTTTTCCTCAGCGACTGCTGCAGCCTTACTTTCTTCATGAGCTTTATTCTTGGCCTCTTCATCTGCTGGCTTTTTCGACTTAGACCCTTTCTTAAGCTTGAGCAGATCAGCGTCTTTCATCGCTTGAGCAGTCATCTTGATCACGTTCTTTCGCTTGCTCTTGTGCACAACCTTCTCTTTAGTGACCACAGGCCCCTTCCCTACCTTTGCATTCTTCTTGGCTTCTTCCTCAGCCTGTGCTTGCTGCTTCGCTTTCTCTTCCTCAGCAAGACGAGCTTTCTCGAGATCCTTCACCCTTTTAATCTCTTCTTATTCAGCTTTCTTGCGAGCTCTTTCGATCTCCTCGGCCTTTTTACGCTCGACAAGCACATTGATGTGCTGCTGTGACTTGTCCACGATTTCATTGAGGAGGTTCTTGAACTCCTGCTCACCTTGCAGACGGGAAGTCATCCATGACAGCAGGTCGTTCAGCTGGGTGCCCATGAGCTTCAGTTTCTCTTCGACTCGGTCGGCAAGGGGCTGGTCTTCCTTGGTTGCCTAGAAGTAAAGCTTGGTCTCTTCCAGGGAGTTTGAATGGTAGAGCATGGATAAGATCAGTAGTTACTCTACTCTCTCCCATTCTTTTTGGAACTCAGCCTTGAAACTAGGACGGCGTCTCTCGTTGAGGAAGGACATATGGTAGGGGACAAGTTGACGGACTTTTGCGAAAACCTGAGACATGAAAGAATCTTCTTCGTGCATTTTGGACAGAAGCGAGCGAACTTCATGTGTATAAGAGGATTCATTTGGAATGAACTCATGGGTCTGTGACTCAATCTTTCCAACATCCTTCATTAAGTTAGATATTGAGGTACGCCTCTTCCGAAGACCCTCCTCGTTGCTTACATCCTTCTCTTTGAAACTCTCAAGTCCTTAAATAAGCTCTTGGAAAGGTTTGTCTTTAATAGAGTCAATCCTTTTCAGGGTTTCCTCGAGCACCCTCGGGTTGTGCAGCTGATCGATTGTCTCAGTCCTCACACCACCCTTGAAAAGGTGCCAGTGGACGAATTTCTGCAAGACATCAACCTCAAAGCTCTGTTGAGTGCTCTGCTTGAACCTGGAGTTGAAAAGTTAGTCGTTCTAAGAGACGAGCGATCTCTCTGGTTCAAGAGAGAGGTCACTGGCCTGGACAAGGTTCCTTGTCATCTTTGAAGTCATAAAGACAAGTTAGTTTAATAAAGAAACAAGGCCGAATGTGTTCTCAACTCCGAGTTTCTGCGTTACCTCATTGAAGTTCTCCTTTTTCACTGTGTGCTTGTAGACGTAATGCGGCTCACAATAGATTGGACGAATGATCACACGGAATCCCCAGCGCAAACTAGAGTCACTCTCAGGGTTTTCTTCTCTAGGAGGTCGACTGTGGCCATATCCTCCACGACCTCCTCTTCCTTGTGGTGGGTGATTGCGGTGCTAAGTGGAGCGGAATTCGATGTTCATCTTGGAACCAAAAATCATGAAAGGCATTCTGTTGAAGTTTTGCCTACCATTAATCTTAATATGAGTCCCAAATGTGTCATTGATCCAGTATACATGATCGGCACTATTTATTGTGAGAGAATCGCTATTGAGCTCTGTCATGCATCTCTTATCCAACTCAATAGTATAGCCTACAGCCTTGCTCATACTTATTGTCTCCTTCTATACGTACTCTCCCTTGGGATAAGGATGAGGAGTTTCAAAAATTTTCTCAATCGAGAAATCAGTTCCTTCTTGCATGAACCCAATCATATGATCCAAGAAGCACTCTTCTACATGCTTTACTTTGGGCCCCCCTTCCTCGCCAGGTGCTAACGGAATAGTTTCTTCTTTTGTGAACATGAAGAAGAGCTTGATCGTCTCAATAATCGAGGTGAGTGAATCAAGAGCATGTTTGGAGAGATAAGTGAATGTTTGTGTGTCACCGTTGTCATAAACTTCGTGAAGGACTATTGTAAGAAGGTCTTTCATGTGGATGAACCAATCAACTTGATGAGTTTTAAGAGGTGATGCCTTGAAATTGTTTGTCTTTTTCACCAAGATCTAAAGAGCTTCATCGATGAATCTGATATAGCCAACAGCGATGTCACTGTGCTGGGTACGAGACCAGTCAATTAAAGCAAGGCTCTATCGCACTAATTCATTGAAAGTTTTCATCAAAGCTGAAGAAACTTTTTCATCCCATGTAACTTGATCTGCAGAAACCTCATTTAAGCTGTTTTTAATGTGTACCTTAAACAATTCAATTAGTTTCTGGCTATCTTCTCCATGCTATTGCCGTTTAATATAGAGTTCCTTTAATTTTTATTCATAGAGCTCTTTAGGGCTGAGGTGAATGAGTGAGCTTGATTCAAACGGAGTCTCTTTTTT
>VFQS010003253.1_pt1 | contig 12535 bp, 10 predicted proteins | sample 3512361 | NCBI WGS metagenome assembly VFQS01 (sample SAMN10412375, study PRJNA504923) | tailings metagenome | isolation source: Relicate 1 Philex TSF3 active mining | place: Philippines
CAGAACTGCTGCCAACCCGAAGCGCCGGAGCGCTGCTGGAGAGTGGCGGTCATGAAAGGAAGACGGTTGGTAAGCCCACGGAGCGGAGAGCCCCGGGAGACGGAATGAAAGGCCGGCGAACCGGCCCGCCAAATGTAACGGACCTTTGCCTGCTGTTGCGGAGCGTGGACCCCGATCCCGATCGGGCCTCCTGATCGGAGCCATCAGCCGGGCTGATCAGTGGTTTCGCCCAGGGCCCCCTCGCCCAGGGTCTCCTCGCCCGCTGCAATCGCCTCGCGGGCCAGCAGCAGCAGCTCGGCACCCCCCACCGGCCGCGGCAGGGCGCGGGCCTCGAGCTGCACCATCAGCCGGCTGCCGTCGCGGCAGCGCAGCGCCATGGGGGCGACGGCCTGTCCACCGGCCTCCAGCCAGCGCCGCAACCGGGGCTCGTCGGCGGGGTCGGTGAACATCGGCCAGGGCACCCCCGCGATCGTTGCGGGATCGCAGCCCACCAGCCGGCAGAGGCTGTCGTTGGCGCGCACCACCCGCAGGCTCGCGTCGAGCAGGGCCACGCCCTGGCTGCCGGCTCCGAACAGGGTTTCGAACAGGTCGGCCATGTCGCGGCCGTGGTCCTCGGCGGCGTGCAGGTCGGTCACGTCCGCCAGGGTGCCCACCACGCAGAAGCCATCGGCGGCTTCGATCACCCGCGCCGATTCCTGCACCCAGATCAGGCGCCCATCGCGGCGGGTCATCCGGTAGCGCACGCTCCAGCTCCCCCTGGCCAGATCGCGCGCTGCGGCCACCCGGGGGCGGTCGGCCTCGGCGATCGCCTCCTCCAGCAGCTCCGGCCGGGCGACCAGCTCCTCCGGCATCCAGCCGGTGAGGGCGTGGATCCGCCGGCTCGCGTAGAGCAGCCGGCCCAGGCTGCGATCCCGTTTCCACACCGCCTGATCGAGGGCATCGGTGAGGCGCGAGAACTCCTCCAGGGTGGCCTCGGCTGCCCGCCGCAGCCCCACCAGCTCGGACACGTCCGTGAGGGTGACGATCGCCCCGCGACGGCGACCATCCTTTTCCTGGTAAGGCAGCACCTGCACCAGGTAGGCCACATCCTCGTTGCCGGCCTCGAGGCTGCGGCGCGGCTCCCCGGCCAGCACCTCCTGCAGGGCCTCGCGCAGGCCGGCCAGGGGCAGGGTGGTGGGAACGCCCAGCAGGGGCTGGCCCAGGTCGCTGTCCACCAGGGCGAACACCCGCACCGCCAGGGCACTGAAGCGGGTCACGCGCAGGTCGCGGTCCACGATCACCATGCCCTGGCTCAGGCTGTTCTGGATGTTCTCCAGATCGGTGTTGAGCAGCTCCAGATGGTCGCTGCGGCTGCGCAGCTGCTGGTTGAGGATGCCCAGCTCCTCGTTGGTGGCCTGCAGCTCCTCGTTGGAGGCCTCCAGCTCCTCGTTCGACGACTGCAGCTCCTCGGCGGAGGCCTGCAGCTCCTCGGCGGAGGCCTCCAGCTCCTCGTTGGCCTCCTCCAGGTTGGTGAGGGAGCGGCGCAGCGACTCCTGGTTGGCGAGCAGGGCCTCCTCCAGCCGCGCGATCTCCTGCTCGAAGGCCACCCCCTGGTCCACCAGGCGGGAGCCGGCGCCGCCGGCGCCGCCGCCTTCCGGTTCCACCAGAAAGCGCAGCAGGGTGAGCTGGCGATCGTGCACCGGCAGCGGCCGGGCCTCCAGCCGCAGCCGCAGCGGTGGATCCTCCAGGGCGATCGGCTCGCTCGCCACCGCCCTGCCATCGGCCCGCACCAGCAGCAGCAGGGCCCGGGCGGCGGTCTGCAGCTCCGGCCGCAGGAAGGCGTGGGCTGCGGCGTTGATCCGGCCCTGGGGCAGGCGGCAGAAGGTCTGCACCTCCCCCACCACCTCCACCAGGGCGTGGGTCTCATCCAGCACCAGGGAGGGTTGGCCCAGGATGCGCACCATCGCCTCCAGCAGTGCGAAGTGCTGGTCGGGCACGGCATCGCGCGGCAGGCCGGGCCGCAGCGGCGCGATCGCGCTGCCCGGGGCGGGGCGCTGCAGGGCCTGGGAGAGGGGGGCCAGGATCCGGCCGCGTGGTTCGGCGGTGCGCAGGTAGAGCCGCTGCTCCGGATCGATCACGCTGAAGCCCTTGATCCGGCTGCCCAGGGATTCCGACTGGCCCAGGAACAGCAGCCCGCCCTCCAGCAGCCCGAAGCGGAACAGGCTCAGCACCCGCTCCTGCAGCGGCGCCGTGAAATAGATCAGCGTGTTGCGGCAGGAGATCAGATCGAGGTTGGCGAAGGGTGGGTCTTCGGCCACGTTGTGGCGGGCGAACACCGCACAGCTGCGCAGGGCGGGGCTGATCTGCACCTCACCGTTGCGCTCCAGCGTGAAGCGGGCCCGCAGATCGGCCGGGATGGCCTCGGCCGCCGCCAGCGGGTAGGTGGCCCGCCGGGCGATCGCCAGGCTCTCCTCCTCCAGATCGGTGGCGAAGATCTTGAGCTCCCGGCTGAGGTCGGCCGGGTGATCGAGCAGCTCGCTCACCACCATGGCGATCGAATACACCTCCTCGCCGGTGGCGCAGCCCGGCACCCACACCCGCAGCGGGTCTCCGGAGGCCCGCCGGGCCAGGCCGCTGCGCAGGGTGTCCCGCAGCGCCGCGAAGGCCTCCGGGTTGCGGAAGAAGGACGTCACGGTGACCAGCAGGTTCTGGGCCAGGGCCCGGGCCTCCGCCTCCTCGGCGGCCAGCAGGGCGAGGTAGTCGTTGAGGCCGGCGGTGCCCCGGATCGCCATGCGGCGCTGCATCTGGCGCTGCAGGGTGGAGCCCTTGTAGAGCGTGAAATCGATGCCGGTGGCCCGCTGCAGCTCCCGGATCAGGCTGGCCATCAAGGAGGGCGGCGGCGCCTGGGCCGCCGCCTCCTGCGGTGCGATGGCCCCGATCAGCTCGCCGAGCCGCTGGCCGATGGCGCCCGCCTCGAGCACCAGCTCAGCGCCCCCCAGGCCGATCGCCGCCCGCGGCATGGCCTCGAAGCGGGCGCTGGCGGGGGGCTGCACCAGGGTGAGGCCGCCCGCCGCCCGCACCGCCCGCAGGCCGCAGGCGCCATCGGAGCCGGTGCCGGAGAGGATCACCGCCGCGCCCCGTTCCCCCCAGTGGCCGGCGATCGATGTGAACAGCCGGTCGATGCCCGGGCTGGGGCCGAAGCGGGGGGCCGGCGGGGGCAGCCGCAGCAGGTCGCCCTCCACCGTCAGGTCGTGGTCGGGGAGGCCCACCACGATCGTGTCGGGCTCCAGCCGGCCCCCATCCACGCCGGCGCGCACCGGCAGCTCGGTGCAGCTGGCCAGCAGCTCCACCAGCCGGCTGTGGTGGCTGGGGGCCTGGTGCTGGGCCACCAGATAGGCCGCGCCGCTGCCGCCGCGCAGGCCGGCCACCAGCTCGCGCAGGGCCTCAAGCCCGCCGGCGGAGGCGCCGATGCCCACCACCTGCCGCAGGGCTGGTGTGTGCGAGCTGGCCGTGACGATGGGTTCTGCGATGGATGAAGGCTAGGAAGGATGAGCTGCCGCAAAGGCGCATCCCTTGCAGCAGCTCGCAGCAATGCCCTCTGCCGGCCGCCGGCCGCCGGCTCCGGCCTGCTAGTCGGGAGTGGCGGAGCGTTGGAGGAGTGCTGAATTGTCTGAAGCCTGCGATGCGGCAGGGGGAGCGGCCGCCGCATCGCTCACGCCTGCGCCGCTCCATGCCCTGCTGCAGCGTGGCCGTCGCATCAGCGACCCCGACCTCGCCGCCCAGCTGCTGCGCGCCTGCCTGCCGGTGGAGGAGTTCTGCCGGCTGGAGGCCGGGGAGCCCTGGCTCTCGGAGCATGCCCTGCTGAGCGTGGGCAGCCTGGAGCTGCTGGTGGGCACGGCCCGCTCGCTGCAGCTGCGGGTGGCAGAGCGCAGCCGGCCGCTCCTCTGCATCGGCTTCCACGGCGAGCAGTGCTTCCGCCAGGGGAGCCGCCGCTGGCTCTGCGGCCCCGATCGCTGCGTGCTGCTCAGCGGTGCCCCCTTCAGCTGCATCACCACCCCCTCCTGTGCGGCGGCCCTCGAGCTGGATCCGCTGCGGTTGCTGCGCACGGCGGCCACGATGGCGGGGCTCACCCGGCTGCCGCCCAGCTGGCAGCAACGGCTGCGGGAACCCCACGCCTGGCAGCTGCCCCGCGATCCCCACACCCCCTCCCTGCACCGGGCCCTGCGCGACACGGTGCTGCAGGGGGTGCAGCTGGCCGGCCACGGCATGGCCCTGCTCGAGCGGCTGCGGCTCGACGACCAGATCCACCGGCTGCTGGCGGCGATGCTGATCCCGGAGCTGCGCGAGGACGAGCCGCTGCACCGGCTGCGCCGGCGGGATCAGGAGGGTCGCAACTCCTTTGATGAGCTGCTCGACTGGATCCGCCACAACCTCGATCAGCCCCTCACCCTCACCGAGCTGGAGCAGCGCAGCCACTATTCGCGCCGGGCCCTGCAGTACGCCTTCCGGCTGCGGCTCGGCTGCACCGCCTCCCAGTGGATCCGCCAGCAGCGGCTCGATCTGGCCCGGCAGCGGCTGCAGAACCCCGGAGCCGCCGACACCGTGGCCGCCATCGCCCAGGCCTGCGGCTACCGCTCGATGAGCCTCTTCAGCGTGGAGTTCCAGCAGCGCTTCCACGTGAAGCCCTCCCAGCTGCTGCGGGAGGCGCGGGCCGCCGCTTCCGGCCCGGATCCGGGCTGAGCGGCCGAGCGGTGGTGCTGGCGCTGGCGCCGGCGGTGATGGTGGGCACCAGGCTGGTGGCCAGCAGATGGGCCGCGAGGTTGGAGAGGGAGCGCCCCTCGGCATGGCTGAGATGGAGCAGTGCCTGATGCAACCGATCGGGCACGGTGATCGTGAGCCGCATGGCGGTTCGGGCCTTGTGTGTGCTCTATAAGGGCTCTGTAGAAACGGCCTGCTCGCCGTGGCCACGCCGGCGGCCCCGCAGCGCCGCGGCACTGCATCTGCGCGTTGATGCTGCACCTTTGCGCAAGCCGCTGCGGCCGCTGCGGCCGCTGGCCTCACTGGCGCGGTTCGCGCATCAGCCGGGCCAGGAAGGTGCTGTTGAAATCCACCGGATCGAGGATCTCCAGGCCGCTGTAGTGGTGCGGGCCGAGGGCGTTGCACCAGGCCACCCGCGCCCTGGCCTCGATCACCTCCCCGCTGTAGGGGGCGTGAATGCGCAGCTGGGTCGGCTGGCTGGGATCGCTCGGTAGGGCGCCATGGAAGCGCGCACAGGCGCCGCCGCGGCTGATGTCCCACAACTGGCCGATGCGTTGCTCGCTACCCAGCGTCAGCACCACCTTGATCGGGATGTCGAAGATGGGAACCGGGAACCGGGGCTCGCGCCGCGGCACCCTCAGACGAGGTCGGGGAGGGTCGCGCGGGGTCACCGGCGCAGCTGCGGTGCTGTCTGAACCCTATCGCGCATCGGCGTCTTTGCCACTGGGCGCTGCCGCTGCCGCCGGCACGGTCACGGGGATGCGGCCGTAGGGGGTGGCGGCCCAGGCGGCCATGCCGGTGCTGCGGCCGCGCAGGGCGGCCACCAGGGCGTTGTGGCAGGGGGCACCGTGGCTGCACAGGCTGATCCTGCGGCCGTTGAGCCGGGTGGCCGGAGCGGCGGCGGCGGCTGCCGCCTCATCGCCGCAGGTGAGCGACCGCACCCCGGCCAGCCACTCCAGGAAGCGCCGGTCGCGCCCGGGGGCCGCCGCCGCCGCGGCCATGGCGCAGATCTGGTTGGCGCTGCCGCCGCGCTGCTGGGCACGGCGGATGGCCGCGGCCAGCGCCTGCTCATCCCCGGCCAGTGCCGCCGGCGCCAGGGCAAGCGGCGCCAGGGCCAGCAACAGGGGGGGCAGGGCCAGGGGCGCGCGGGCCGGGCGGCCCGTCGGGCGGGCGGTCGCGGTCACGGTTCAGTCGTCCGGGTAGAGGAGTTCGGCCAGTTCGTCGGGATCCACGTCGTAGACGCGGGCCAGGGTGGTCTCGATCGCACTGGTGACGACATCGGGCAGGAAGCGCATGGCCTGGAATGCGTCCTCCGTGATGTCCTCGGTGAGCAGCTTGTCGCCGCCCAGCTTCTCGTCGTTGATCACGGCCATCACCCAGCTCTGGTAAGCGGTGACAAGGTCGGCGAATTCGAGCTCCGGGTCGTTGAGATCCAGGGCCATCGGGCCTCTCCAGGAGGTTGCTTCTGCAGTTTGCCCGCTGCTGGCGAGGATGGCGGCATGGACAGCCCATCCCCATCCGCGGCGGCCCTCCAGGCCAGCCTCTTCGAGTTCGCCATCACCGAGCTGGTGCGCGCGCACCGCACCAGCTTCGCGCCGCTCTGGACGCCCGACAGCTGGGCCAAGCTGCTGATCTGGCTGGCCCTCAGCTGCGGCTGCAGCGGCGACCGCCAGGGGCTGGAGCACTTCGCCGCCGCCCTCGGCCCGGTGCTCACTGGCCGCCTGCGGCGCCTGTTCTTCGAGCGGGAGCTGGAGGATCTCAACCTGCAGGTGATGGCCGATCCCGCCGAGCGCCAGGTGCTGCTGCTCCCCCTCGATGCCGCCGGCCCGGCCCCCGATCCGGAGCGCGGCGCCGCCGCCCTGGAGCGGCTGGAGCTGGCCGGGCGGGTGTGCGCCGACCGCAGCCGCTGGCAGCAGCTCGATGCCCTGATCGCCGTGCCCTGGAGCTGATGGATCTGATCGCCCGCTACCGCAACGCCGGTTTCGAGGCCCTCGCCGATGGGGTGATGGCCTTCTTCGACCGCCGCCCCGACCTGCAGCGCCCCGGCGTCGCCTTCGGCCCCGCCGGCGAGGGTGGCGCCGCCGAGCCCGCCAAGGTGTCGACCGACATCAGCCTGGTGGCGATCGACCGCTCCGATCCCGAGGCCTTCGCCCTGGCGGAGGTGATCCTGCGGGGGGTGAACGCGGCCCTGGAGCGCTACCTGCAGGAGCGGCCGCTGCTGCGCGCCTGCAGCCCGGAGCAGGCGCTGTTCGTGAACCCGATCTTCAACCTGCAGCGCTACGCCCCGGGCGAGGGCTTCCACCGGTGGCACTGCGACTGGACCATCAGCGACGAGGCCACCGAGCCGGTGCACCGCGTGCTGGCCTGGATCCTTTACTGCAACACCCTGCCCGAGGGGGGCACGGAGTTCCACTGGCAGGGGCACCACGAGGAGGCGGAGCGGGGCAAGCTGCTGCTCTTTCCCGCCGGCCTCTCCCACATCCACCGCGGCCGGGTGAGCCACAGCCACACCAAGACGATCGCCACCGGCTGGATCAACGCCGGTTCGCGCCAGGGCTATCTGGAGCGCCTGGCGGCGGGCTGAGGCCGGCCTCGGCCGACCACACGCCTGCAGCCAGCAGCCTGCAGACGTGGCGCCACCAGGGAATCGCCGCCATGGTTCGCTTGCAGGCTTTGCGCGGCGGCATGGATGGGGTTGACGGCACGGCAAGAACGGCTGATCAGCCACGAGAAGCGCGGACGCCGCCGCCGCCTGCGCAAGCTGGCACGGGTGCTGGCACTGGTGGGCGCCCTGGGCGGCCTCAAGCAGGTGGTGCATTCCCTCGACCTGGAATTGATCCCGCTGAATCCGCTGTTCACCTCCCTGGTGGCGTCCACCGTGTTTCTGCTGGGTTTTCTGCTCAATGGCGTGTTGGCGGATTTCAAGGAGAGTGAAAAGATTCCAGGCGACCTGGCCACCAGCCTGGAGGTGCTCGCCCTGGAGATCCAGGCGATCCCCGCCCACAACCCCAACGCCGTGGTACTGGAGCATCTGGAGGCGGTGGAGACCATGGCCAACGCCATCCTTGCGTGGTTGCTTGAGCAATGCAGCACCGATGCGATCCTCGACCAGTTGCACCGCTGCCATGGCGTGGTGGTTCAGGCCGCTGTGCTGCTGCGGGGCTGTGCCACGTTGCAGGCCAGGCTGATGAATGAGATGGCCAATCTCACTCGGATGATCAACCGCATTGAAACCATTCGCTGCACCACCTTTGTGCCGCTTGTCTACTGGCTGGCTTACACCGGCGTCAGCCTGCTCTGTGGTGGTTTGCTGTTCGTTGATGCCAAGTCGTCGATCGAAGCGGCCTTCTTCATTTTTGTGATCGCTTTTCTGCTGATCCTGTTGATCACGCTGATCAGCGACCTCGACAATCCCTTCGCCTTCGCGGAGGCCCATTCCGCCGAGGATGTGTCGCTGGAGGTGCTGTTGCAGGCCCTGCATCGGATCAGCGCCGTCGTCACCAGAGCCCGGGCCGGCCGCTGAGCAGCCGTCGCCGCCGGGGCGGGGATCAGGGGCCGGAGCGCTCCCGGTCCGCCTCGGGGGAGCCAGGCGTTTCGGGGGGCCAGGGGCGGCTCAACTCCACTTGGGTGGGGAAGGGGATCTCGATGCCCTCCCGCTGGAAGGCATGCCAGACGGCCTGGTTCACGGCGCTGCACAGCCCCACGTTGTCCATCGGATTGGCGATCCAGAAGCGCAGGGCGTACTGGATCGCGAAGTCGCCGTAGCTGAGCAGCAGCCCCCGTGGCGGCGGCTGCTGCTCCACGCCCGGCACCGCGGCGGCGGCGGCCTCCAGCACCGCGATCACCCGCGCCGGATCGTGGTGGTAGGCGGCGCCCACCCGCACCTCGCTGCGGCGCATCCGGTCGCTGGCGGTGTAGGTGGTGGCCTGCTCGGTGAAGAAGCGCTGGTTGGGGATCAGCAGCTCGGCGTTGTCGCGGTCGCGCCACAGCAGCGTGGCCCGCAGCCCCAGCTTGCGCACCTCGCAGGGGTCGCCATCGATCATCAGCACCTCGCCGGGCCGCACCGACCCCTCGAACAGCAGCCACAGGCCGCTCACGAAATTGGAGAACACCTCCTTCACGCCGAAGCCCAGGCCCACCGAGAGCCCACCGGCAATGGTGAGCAGGGCCGTGCCGCTGAGGCCCAGGTGGAAGCAGAGGGCCGTGAGGCCCAGCCCCACCACCAGGTAGGCGATCAGGAGCTCCAGGGCCTTGCGGCTGCCGGTGCTGATGCCCAGCCCCCGCTGCAGCAGCCTGGCCAGGCCGGCGGCCGCCGGGCCCGAGGCCACCAGCAGCAGGTAGCCGATCAGCAGGGTGCGGACCACCATGCCGAGGCTGAGCGGCACATTGAACAGCGTGCCCAGCGGGATCAGGCCCAGGTTGCCGGCGCTGCCCAGGCGGTTGAGCAGCACCAGTCCCGCCGCCACCAGGTAGAGGGGGCGCAGCAACCGGCTCTGCAGCCGGCGCACCTGCGCCGCCGGCAGCAGCCGGCGCAGCGGCCCATCGAGCAGCGCCAGCAGGCTCCAACCGAGCCACACCAGGCAGAGGATCTGCAGCAGGCCGCCGGGCTGGCCCAGCAGCCGCAGCCCCGCCGCCAGCAGCAGCCCCGCCAGCGGAGCCAGCGGCCCGCCCGCCCATCGCCCCGCCAGCACCAGGGCGAGCACCAGGGCCAGCTGCAGCAGCACCGGGCCCCGCTCCAGGTAGCCCAGCCAGCCCAGCAGCAGCTGCAGCAGTTCGCTCATCGCCCGCTCCGCAGGATGGTCAGCAGGCGCTCCACCGCCTCCGCCGGCTCGAGCACGGCGAACACCAGCGGCACGATCACGGCGTTCACCTGCGCGAGGCGCGGATCGCCGCCATGCAGCCCCGCCAGCGTGTCCTCCAGGCCACTGGCCTGGTCTTCCGCCTGCACCATCGCCGCCAGATCGCTGGAGCTCTGCACCGGCACGCTCACGTGCGGGTTGGCGGGCAGGAAGCTGAGGGTTTCCAGGGTGAGGCTGCGCTGCACCAGGGGCTGAACGCTGAAGCGCGCCAGGGCCAGGGCCATCGCCCGCTGGGCCGGGCTGGAATCGCTGCCCAGGGAGAGCACCCGGAACAGGCTGACGGGGCTGGGCCCGTGGGCCGGGCCGGCGGGCAGCGGCGCCACGCCGAGGTGGGGGCCGAGGCTGCGGCGCAGGTTGAGCAGGTCGGCGCTGTGGCAGCTCACCCAGTCGAGCTGGCCGCGGCGGAGACCATCGAGCAGGCTGGCCTCATCGGCGTAGAAGCTGAGCCGATGCTGGCCGTTGGCCTCCTGCAGCCAGCTGGCCCAGGCCAGAAGCGTCTGGCGCTGTTCCGGTGTGGGTGGCCTGCCCTGGCTGGCTGCCTCCAGGGCCGGCACGGCGCCGAAGGCACCGGCGCTCCAGAGCAGGCTGGGCAGGCGCAGCGGCAGCCCGATCCGGGCGCCATCGGCGGCGGCGTCCAGCAGCTGGTCGAGGCTGGTGGGGGCCGCGGGCAACCGGCGCTGGTCGTAGCAGGCCAGCTGCGGGAACACCACCAGCGGCAGGCCGGCGTGTCTGCCGCGGCCATCCTCCAGCTGCGCCAGCAGGGCGGGGGAGGTGTTGGCGCGCAGGCCCGCCTCCAGCGGCAGCGGCACCGCCAGTCCGGCCTGCAGCAGCTGGTTGGCCTGTTCGGCCCCGGTGAGGATCAGGTCGGGGCCGAGGTCGGCCTCGCTGCGCGCGCGCAGGCGCCGCACCAGCTGGCCATCGCCGTCGAAGGTCGACCGCACCACCACGTTGGGATGCAGCCTGCGGAAATCGGCCATCAGCGCCCCGAAGCGCTGGTGGAAGGTGCGGCCCGTTTCGGCGGTCACGGAGCTTTCGGGCACGCTCACGGCCACATGGAGCACCAGCGGCAGCCGCTGCCGCCAGGGGCCGGCGCAGCCGCCCAGGGCGGAACCCAGCAGCAGTGCCGCCAGAGCCGCGGCCGGGGGCTGGAGGGGGCGGGGCAGGGGCACCGGCGGCGGACTGGCCTGGGTCCATCCTCCCGCGGCTGCGCCCCCCTTTGAGAGCATGGGGGGCCGACCCTGCCGCCGCCGTCGCCGTGCCCGAGGACGCCCTGCCCAAGACCTACGACCCGGCCGGCACCGAGGCCCGCTGGCAGCGGGCCTGGGAGGAGAGCGGCGCTTTCCATCCCGATCCGGCCGCTCCGGGCGAGCCCTTCGCGGTGGTGATCCCGCCGCCGAACGTGACCGGCAGCCTGCACATGGGCCACGCCTTCAACACGGCCCTGATCGACACGATCGTGCGCTTCCAGCGCCTGCAGGGCAAAAACGTGCTCTGCCTCCCTGGCACCGATCACGCTTCGATCGCCGTGCAGACGATCCTTGAGAAGCAGCTCAAGGCTGAGGGCAAGCGCAAGGAAGACCTCGGCCGTGAGGCCTTTCTGGAGAAGGCCTGGGAGTGGAAGGCCCAGAGCGGCGGCACGATCGTGGGCCAGCTGCGCCGGCTCGGTTATTCGGTGGACTGGCGGCGCGAGCGCTTCACGCTCGATGCCGGCTGCAGCGCCGCGGTGATTGAGGCCTTCAACCGTCTGCATGAGCAGGGGCTGATCTACCGGGGTGAATACCTGGTGAATTGGTGCCCCGCCTCCGGCTCGGCGGTGAGCGATCTGGAGGTGGAGATGAAGGAGGTGGACGGCCACCTCTGGCACTTCCGCTATCCGCTCAGCGCCGGCCCGGCCGCCGATGGCCGCGCCCACCTGGAGGTGGCCACCACCCGCCCCGAAACCCTGCTGGGCGACACGGCCGTGGCCGTGAACCCCAGGGACCCCCGCTACGCCGCCCTGGTGGGCCAGAGCCTCACCCTGCCGCTGGTGGGCCGCCAGATCCCGATCGTGGCCGATGAGCACGTGGATGCCGATTTCGGCACCGGCTGCGTGAAGGTGACCCCCGCCCACGATCCCAACGACTTCGCCATCGGCCAGCGCCACGACCTGCCGCTGATCACGGTGATGGCCAAGGACGGCACGATGAATGCGGCCGCCGGCCGCTTCGCCGGCCTCGATCGCTTCGAGGCGCGCCAGGCCGTGGTGGCCGCCATGGAGGCGGAGGGCTTCCTGGTGAAGGTGGAGCCCTACCGCCACAGCGTGCCGTTTTCCGACCGCGGCAAGGTGCCGGTGGAGCCGCTGCTCTCCACCCAGTGGTTCGTGCGCACCGAGCCCCTGGCGGCCCGCTGCCGCGAGGCCCTGGAGCACGCCGATCCCCGCTTCGTGCCGGAGCGCTGGAGCAAGGTGTACCGCGACTGGCTCACCGGCATCCGCGACTGGTGCATCAGCCGCCAGCTGTGGTGGGGCCACCGCATCCCGGCCTGGTTCGTGGTGAGCGAAACCGGCGGCGTGATCACCGACAGCACCCCCTACGTGGTGGCCCGCGACGAAGCGGAAGCCAGGGCGAAGGCGGAGGCGCAGTTCGGTGGCGGCACCCACGCCCATCCGCTGGTGCTGGAGCAGGACCCCGATGCCCTCGACACCTGGTTCTCCAGCGGCCTCTGGCCCTTCTCCACCCTGGGCTGGCCCGATGCCGAGGCCGCCGATCTGGCCCGCTGGTATCCCACCAGCGTGCTGGTGACAGGTTTCGACATCATCTTTTTCTGGGTGGCCCGGATGACGATGATGGCCGGCGCCCTGATGGGCGAGCACGGCGCTCAGGGCGCCGGCTCCGCCGCCTGGATCCCCTTCCGGGATGTGTACATCCACGGCCTGGTGCGGGATGAGAACAACCGCAAGA
>VFQS010003254.1_pt1 | contig 12533 bp, 10 predicted proteins | sample 3512361 | NCBI WGS metagenome assembly VFQS01 (sample SAMN10412375, study PRJNA504923) | tailings metagenome | isolation source: Relicate 1 Philex TSF3 active mining | place: Philippines
ATGCATCTCTTCGAGTTACTGAAGGGAAAGAAGCAATGGCTAGCCCAGGAATTGAAATTGAATTTTTATCTCCTGAAAATAAAGTGAAACATATGTTTTATTATTCTTTTGACTTGAGTGATAATAATCCTAAATTGGATCATTTATTCAAATGGGTAAGTACTTTTGGAGAACATCACGCTATGTTAAAGGCTGCTTCGTACCTAAATGCAAACTCTTTTTTCAAGAAAACTAGAAATTATATCTTGAGTTCAAGTAATATGCTTGTTCAAGATGATAGTGGTATCCCTTACAAATATTTTGTTGACGGAAAATGGGAGGTGAATTTATATGGTGTTTACAAACGCGTTCTTCCTATTTTTAGAGGAAATTTACAACATGACATGGTTGCAGCATATAAGGATTCAACAAAATTAGTTACAAAAGATTTACCTTTCGGTATTGGATATAATACTGCATATGGTGAAACTAATATCCAAGTATTTTACAAGAAATAAAAATAAGCTTGAGCAATAGAAAAAAATTCAGTCTTTACACTGCTATCATGATTGTAATTGCAAACATGGTAGGGACAGGTGTATTTACAAGTTTAGGATTTCAAGTTGCTGGAATTAAATCTGGTTCTGCTATTTTATTACTTTGGTTTATTGGTGGATTAATTTCTTTTTTTGGAGCTTATTCTTACGCCATTTTAGGATCATTTTATCAAAAAAATGGTGGTGAATATATTTTTTTAAAATCTGCATATTCAGAGCAACTTGGTTTTTTATCAGGTTGGATTTCGTTTCTTTTAGGTTTTGCTGCACCAATTGCAGCTGCTTGTTTTGCTTTTAGTTCATATTTTTCTGGTATGCTTCATACCTCTGAAAGTGGAAATGTTTTTGGAATTTCATACACAGACTTATATTCAGTAATAATATTGATTTGTATCACTTTGATGCATTCTTTTAGTCATAAAATGAGTTCTTGGTTTCAAAATGTTTTATCTAGTGTAAAGGTTTTTATTTTAGTAGCTCTAATTCTAGTAGGTTTATTTGCTGGTCAAAAAACAGATGTAAGTTTTGAAATAGGCACTCATTTTATAGATAATGTTTGGAATAATGCTTTTGTTGTAAGTCTTTTCTTTGTGACTTATGCTTATTCTGGATGGAATGCTGCTGCTTATATTGGTGGTGAAGTCAAAAATCCCAAAAGAAACTTACCTTTAGCTTTAATCATTGGTACAGGTACTGTTTCGATACTTTATATCTTATTAAATTATGTTTTTCTGAAACACATACCAATGGATGAAATGGTTGGTAAACTTGATATTGGAATAATTTATGCCGATAAAATTCTTGGTACTCTTTGGGGACGCATTTTTGGAGGGGTAATCGCCTTTTTATTGCTATCAAGTATTTCAAGTATGGTTCTTGCAGGTCCTAGAGTAACAAATGCAGTTGCGAAGGATTTTTCAAAATTAAATTGGTTTAGCCACGAGAATAATTCAGGTATACCACAACGAGCTCTCTGGATTCAAGCTATAATTGCAATGATATTTGTATTGACATCTGGTTTTGAAAGTTTGATTACTATGATTGGATTTGTTTTAAATCTTTTCACTATGTTAACCGTAATTGGGTCGATTCGAGTAGGTATAAGAATAAAAAAGGTTAGTAGTTTGGTAAATAGATTTGTTTTTCCTACTTTCCCTATAATATTTTTAGCATTTCAAACATGGATTTTATGTTTCGGTTTATATTCAAAAACAAAAGAATCATTAATTGGTTTAGGTATAACTTTAATTGGTATTCCAGTATACAAATGGGTAAAAAAGGTTTAAATTTTTTTTTGATATTATTTATTGGTAGTATAGTTTTTAGTCAAAATACTGCTAATACTCTGAATTCTCCTCAGATAATGCAATCTGTTTTAGATTCTTTATCTTTAAAATATCCTGAAATAATTTCAAATCCTGAGAAATATAAATTAAAGGTTGTTTTTTCTCAAATAAACAGAACTAAAAATAAAATTGCTCTTGAAACAGTTACTTACAGACAAGATCAAAATGAATACATTTATCCAGCAAGTATTGTTAAATTACCAACTATACTAGTTTCACTAGAACAATTTAATGAAATAAAACAAAGTTCACCAAAGGTAAATTTAAACAACACCATTAAGTTTTTTCAAAAAAAGGGTTGCTTAACAACAACTAATCAAATTAAAATAGGTAATCGTTTTTATCCAACTAGTTTAGAGGTATTAATTAAAATGATGTTGGCTGTTTCAGATAATGAAGCTTACAATAGAATGTTTGAGTTTTCAGGTCAGCAAAGATTGAACAAACGTATCAAAGAAGTTGGATATAATAAAGGTAAAATCCTTAGGAAATTTGTTCAAAATTGTAATTTAAACCAAAACAGAATCAGTGATTCTATTGTTATTTACGGAAAAAACAATGAAAATTTATTTTCCAGAGGTGTTATTGTAAATAATGATTCTATCTATGCAGATACTTTATTTAAATTAGGTTCTGAATATGAAGGCTTAAACAAACAAATGATAAAAAAGCCATTTGATTTTTCAAAACAAAATAATATTGAAATACTTGATATCCATAAAACATTATCTGGAATAGTGCTTCCAAAAAGTACTTCGAATTATCATTTTAACATTACTGAAGATCAACGAAATTTCTTGTTGCAAAATTTAGGGAGGTATCCAGATGAATATGGTTTAGCTTATAATTCTTTGGAATATTTTCCCGCATATAAAAAGTATTTGTTTTATGGTAGAAATCCAAATTTAAATTATTCTAGTGATACTTTAACAAGATTTAGATCTTTTAATATTGTTGGTTTATCTTTCGGCTGTGTAATAGATTGTGCATATTTAGTTGATTTTAAATCAGGAAAAGAGTTTATCTTAACTGTTGGAATGTATGCAAATAAAGATGATATTATTAATGATGGTAAATATGATTATGATAATATTGCATTTCCATTTATGAAGGATATAGGTCAATTATTTATGAAATCTGTTCCTGATAATCCAGCAGCAATACCTTATCTTGATAAATTTATTAAAGATCTAGGTTATAGGAGATAAGTTTGTTAAATATGTTACTTTATCTAATAAAAATTCATTATGGAAAGAGTTCGATTAATTAGAATTGGTAGAGCTGAAGATAATGATATGGTTATAAATGATGAATCTATTTCACCATACCATTTAGAATTGTTTGAAGATGTTCAAGGTAAGGTATATGTTTCTGATTTGAATACTGAAACAGGTACTTATATCAATGGATCACGTTTAGAATATTTTAAATGTTTAACATTTGGAGATAAAATTACAATTGCTGGTAAGTTTATGTTTGATTGGGTCAAATTAGCTAACATTCAAATAAATAATATAAATTTTGATTCATCAACTAAGAATTGGATTTGTTCAGAAAACAAATCTAACTTAGTTCATATTCCACAAGAAAAGGTAAGAGAAATAACAATTGAAAGTGAAAGTGAATCTGAAAATCTAGAAATTGATGAGCATGCTGATTGGAAAACTAAATTAATTTATTTCTATACCAACAATGCTTCCATTGTTCACATATTTGCTTTAAACATAGTTTTATTTATTATGTTTTATCTGGCTTTTCTTTCTTAATTTTAACTCGCTGATTTGAAAATATATTCTTAAAATGAAAGTATCTTTTTGTTCAAAAACTGATTTAGGCACGAGATATCCGGTTAATTCAGATGCTTTAGGTGATAAAAACACTAAAAATGGTCATTTATTTATAGTTGCTGATGGCTCACCTGTTGATCATACAGGATCACAGGTATCTAAATTTGCTGTTCAAACAATGTTAACTTATTTTGATAAAGAACAGTTTGAAAACATATATCTAGGAATTTATAATGCCTTTCAATTTGTAAATGAACAATTATACATACAAACTATTGTAAATAATGATTTAAAAGATACTCATGTTTCACTTGCTTTGGTACTTATTAGACCAGAAGGTGCTTATTATGGTCATATCGGTAATGCTAAAATTGCTTTTCAGTCCGATGATCAATTAAGTATTCTAACTAAAGATCATGGATTTCTTGAAGTTCAATCATTTCAATCTACTAATTCGTCTTCAAAAATTGTTAAAGCACTTGGTAATTCTCCGAGTGTTCAACCTTCTATTTGTAATTCACCGCTTAAAGCAAATTCAGGTGATGTTATTTTACTAGCTACAAATGGTTTGTTTAAATCGTTTTCACTAGATGATTTAAATGAAAATATAGAATATCAAACTATAAATAATGACATTGTTAACTTGATTGATAAAGCGAAAGGTAGAAGTTTGTCTGATAATTTAACAGTTCAATTAATTAGTGTTACACAAGGGATTGCTCATAAAAATATTGCTGTAAAAGACTCCTCTTTGGTCTCAAATGATGTTAATTCATTTGATAAGAAGCAAGATTTTAAAGAATATTTTAGTAATGTAGGTATAGAAAGAAAACGGATAATTCAAGTTGGTTCAGTTTTAATTGCTTTTTTTCTTATTATCTGGTTTGTTTTCAGATCTCCTAAAGATGATACAAACAATGTTTTAAATGACGCTGGTGAAATCGTTAAGGCTGACACTACAAATCCTCATCAAGATCTGGAGAGTATCATGGAATATGAAAATCCAAAAGACAAAGTTGATGAAGATACTGATGATAAAGATATAGAAGAAGAGGAAGAAGAAAATGCTGATGATTCTGAAAATAACGATCAAAGCGATGATGTACAAACCAATTCAACTCCAGATGACGAAATTTCAGATAACAGCGTTGAAGATATAACAATAGATGAACCTAAGAAAGAAGAGAAAAAAGAACCAAAAAAAGACTCTAAGAAGGATCAGAAAAAAGATGAACCTAAAAGTTCTGGTTTGATTCACACAGTAAAATCAGGAGATAATCTTGGGGTAATTGCTGAAAAATATCATGTTAAATTAAGTGCTTTAAAAAAAGCAAATAATATTAAGAACGATCAAATCAATGTTGGACAACAAATAAAAATTCCAAATTAATATATTTTATACAAATTAGATTTTCTAATTTATGCTTAGACAACTATTTAGGAGAAAATCTATTGAGCAAATAAATACAATTGCCAATCAGCAAAGAGAAGAAAATCAACTAGGTAAACACCTAAAATTTAGAGATCTAACTTCTTTGGGTATAGCTGCAATTATTGGTGCAGGTATATTCAGTACCATTGGTAATGCGAGTTTTACAGGTGGTCCCTCAGTTGTTTTTCTATTTATATTTATCGCTATAGCTTGTGGATTTGCCGCTTTTGCATATGCTGAATTTGCTGCTCTTGTACCCGTGTCAGGAAGCGCATATACTTATGCTTATGTTGCGTTTGGTGAGTTAGTAGCTTGGATAATTGGTTGGTCACTAATCATGGAATATGCGATTGGAAACATTACAGTAGCAATCTCTTGGAGTGATTATTTTACAACTGTATTATCTAGAATAGGTATAGATGTACCTGCTTGGATGCAAATAGATTATCTTTCAGCTCACAAAGGTTTTATTGATATGAAACTAGGAAATCAAGTTCATTCAAGTTCCTCTGTAGCTTACCAAGCTTGGATTGATGCACCTAATTTTTTAGGGTTAAGAATTATAGGTGACTTTCCAGCACTTTTTATCATTGTTTTTGTTACATATCTGGTTTATAAAGGAATAAAAGAGTCTCGAAATGCTGGAAATGTAATGGTGTTAATAAAGTTATTAATCATTTTTTTAGTTTTAATTGTAGGTGTATTTTATGTTGATGTTAAAAATTGGTCCCCTTTTTCTCCAAATGGAATATCGGGAGTTTTGAAAGGAGTTTCATCAGTTTTTTTTGCTTACATTGGTTTTGATGCTATCTCTACAACTGCAGAAGAATGTGAAAATCCAAAAAAAGATTTACCACGAGCAATGATGTGGTCTATTGTTGTGTGTACTGTATTATATATTTTAATTGCTCTAGTACTTACTGGAATGGTGAAATATAATACTCTAAATGTAGGTGATCCTCTAGCTTTTGTTTTTGAAAAATTAAATATTCATTGGATGTCAGGAATTATTGCTGTAAGTGCTGTTATTGCAATGGCTAGTGTATTATTGGTGTTTCAAATGGGTCAACCAAGAATATGGATGTCCATGAGTAGAGATGGATTACTACCACCTGCATTTTCGAAGATTCATCCTAAATTTAAAACTCCTTCTTTTGCTACGATTATTACTGGGTTTGTTGTTGGTATTCCAGCATTGTTTATGAATCTAACTTTAGTGACAGATTTATGTAGTATTGGAGCACTATTTGCTTTCGTTTTGGTTTGTGGTGGAGTAGTTGTTTTACATGGTCGAAAACAAAATCCTGTTAAACCAATAATTACCCCCTTTGTAAATGCAAAATGGTTATTATTGATTATCTTAATTTCTATACTTTGTTTTTTTAATTTCCATTTTAATTGGAAGAATATTCCCAACTCAATTTTAATAGTGACTTTTGTAATATTCATTTTCTTTTTACTTTCTTTTTTTTATAAATTATCCGCTATTCCTTTGTTTGGATTACTTAGTTGCTTTTACATGATGACTGAGTTAAATATGTCGAATTGGATAGGATTTGGTATTTGGATGTTAATCGGATTGATTGTTTATTTCACTTATGGGATTAAAAATAGTCGTTTAAAAGAACACAAAAACGTCTGATTATCCTTATCTTTGCACCCTAAATTTATAATGCTATGTTTGAAAATTTAACGGATAAGTTTGAAAGAGCCTTTAAAGTTTTAAAAGGTCAAGGTCAAATTACTGAAATCAACGTTGCTGAAACATTAAAAGAGGTTCGTCGTGCTTTATTAGATGCCGATGTTAATTTTAAAACAGCGAAAGATTTCACTACTCGCGTTAAAGAAAAAGCATTAGGAAGAGATGTATTAAATGCTATTTCTCCAGGTCAATTAATGGTTAAAATATGCCACGAAGAGTTAATTGAATTAATGGGGGGTAATGAGCAAGAGATAAACTTCCAAGGAAATCCAGGTATAATTTTAATGTCTGGTTTACAAGGATCAGGTAAAACAACATTTTCTGGGAAATTAGCGAATTACCTTAAGACTAAAAAAGGAAAAAAACCACTTTTAGTTGCTTGTGACGTTTATAGACCTGCTGCGATTGATCAGTTACATGTATTAGGTGATCAATTAGGTATAGAGGTATATTCTAATAAAGAAGAAAAAAATCCTGTTAAAATTGCAACTGATGCGATAGCGTATGCAAAAAGTAATAGTTTCAATGTTGTAATTGTCGATACTGCAGGTCGATTGGCTGTTGATGAGCAAATGATGAATGAGATAGAACAAGTGAAATTAGCGCTTAATCCTACTGAAACATTATTTGTTGTAGATTCAATGACAGGTCAAGATGCTGTTAATACTGCTAAAGCCTTCAACGATAAAATTAATTTTGATGGTGTTGTACTTACAAAATTAGATGGTGACACAAGAGGTGGTGCAGCTTTATCGATTAAAGCAATTGTTGAAAAGCCAATTAAGTTCGTTGGTACTGGTGAAAAAATGGATGCAATTGACATTTTTTACCCAAGCCGTATGGCTGACCGTATTCTTGGAATGGGTGATGTTATATCACTTGTTGAAAGAGCTCAAGAGCAATTTAGTGAGGAAGAAGCAAGAAAGTTACAACGTAAGATTCAAAAAGATCAATTTGATTTAAATGACTTTTTGGGACAGTTACAACAAATCAAAAAAATGGGTAATGTCAAGGACTTATTAGGGATGGTACCTGGAATGGGGAAAGCTATGAAAGATGTTGATATTGAGGATGATGCTTTTAAGCATATTGAAGCAATAATTTTATCTATGACCCCAAAAGAAAGATCAAATCCTGCTATTATTAACGGACAACGAAAAAATAGAATTGCTAAAGGATGTGGTCTAAATATTCAAGAAGTTAATAAACTACTTAAACAATTTGAAGATACTCGTAAGATGATGAAAATGATGAGTAATCCTAAAAATATGATGGGGATGATGAACAAATTGAAAGGAATGGGAATGGGGAAAGGATTTCCTGGAATGTAACGATTTTAAACCTATTTTATAAAACCGATTCTTACAAGGATCGGTTTTTTTATTGAATAATGATTTTTTCTACATAAAATGTTTTTTCTGTTGAAATTTCAACTAAGTAAAGACCTTTTTTATATTCCTCTGTTTTAAGTTTTAAAGTTGAATTTGTCTTAGTAAAATTTACAATTCTTCCTTGTAGGTCAATTAATTTAATATTATAAACATTTGGGTTTAAAATTTGAATCGTAAGTTCTGATTCACATGGATTCGGATAAATTTTAATGTTTTCATTTGTTTGATCAAATATATTTGCAAAAGAAGTTGTTTCATGAAGTATAAAATTGTTAGGATCTATTGATTTTATATTTGTGATTTTTAATGAATCTGGAAAGGTAAATACTTCATTGTTTTTGGAAATATTTAGTCTCAATAGTGTATCTGGTAAATTTTTACGTGCTAAAAGTACTTCCAAAGGAGTAGTAAACAATTTGGTTTTTGAAGATGTAGTAGTCTGTTGAAAATACAATTTTGTCTCAAATCCATTTTCTGTTTGAAAAGCGTATATTGGGTATCCTTCTCCATAATACCACTCATTAAAGAAAGCTGTAAGGTCTATTTTACAGACGTTTTCAAATATTTTTTTTAAATCGTGAACTCTGGCAAATGAATGGGAATAAATGTTTTGATAAGTTTGTAGTGATTTAAAAAATAAAGAGTCGTTATGTATTAGATACCTTAACGTATGTAGAATTAAGGCACCTTTATCATAGGTTAATTCTCTTGAAAATATTCTCGATTCATTCAATGTATCTGAAACAAATACACTTCCTTCTTTTTGTTTTTTTGCACGTTGTATGTAAGAAGATAGTAATAAATTCTTTTTTTCAGGAAATAGTTTTTCATACATCAAGTATTCGGAGTAGGTTGCAAAACCCTCATTGAGCCAAATATCAGCAAATGAAGAACATGTAACATGATTACCAAACCATTGATGAGCCAATTCATGCGATACCAAATAGGGATCAAAATTATTCAGGGTAGTCATTGTTTGGTGTTCCATCCCTCCATTAATCGTACTCAAACAATGTCCATATTTCTCTTTTATAAATGGATAAGTACCATATAATGAAGAGTATAATTTTAAGTATTCACTGGTTAAATCAATGTTTTTTTTGATGTTTTTAAATAATGAAGAATCAGCATATACAAAATTTTGTACCAAAATTGAATCATTAGCTTCTGGTAAAAATGTTTTAAATGAATAATCAAAGTATGGTCCTACGGAAAATGAAAATAAATAGTAGCTTGTCGGATAAGTTGTTTTCCAATGGAATATAGTATGATTTGGGTCTTCGCTTTTTTTAGATAATAAAACACCATTTGATCCGACTAAATTTGGATTTTCTGTAGTAAAGAACAGATCCGCACTATCAATTTTATCATTCAAAGATTGTTTACTAGGCCACCAATCTGAGGAACTGAAAGGCTCGCTTAGGGTATATGTAACTTGGTTTTTAGTATTGGGATCTATTCCATTTATTACACCAAGACCTCCCATAAATTGCCCTTGATCTGAATTTATTTTCCCATGATAAAAAATGCTTATTTTAAACTGTTTATGATTATTGGGTATTTGCACCAAATATTTAGTTCTGATGTAGTTAGACTTTAAATCATTCAAAAGTATTGAATCTATATTATAATCTGGATGTAGTTCAAAAAAAATACTGTCAGCTTCTTTTATAAAGTTCCCTGTTTGACTTACACTACCACTGATTTCAGTATTTTTAGCACTTACTTTTAAGTCCATTACCAAATAAGTAATATTATACTTATTCATTTGATTTAGATGTTTGTTTTGTAGGTATACAGATCTTTTATTTTTTTTAATTTGTTGAAATTTAGAACAATAATTAGCTTGTGTGTTACCTAAAAAAAGTACATTCAGAAATATGGATATCAATAAAAAAAATTTCATCTTCAAATATAAATTCTAGTAATTAAAATACTATTGTTCAAAGATATTCTTTCAAAAAAGAATACAGTTAACTAAAGTTAATACTTTTATAAAGTATAAAAATTCAAATATGCCTAAAATAATTTCATTCATAAGTAGAAAGGGGGGGACTGGAAAAACAACAAATGCTATTAATTTAGCCTCAATGTTACATAGTTTGGGTTATAAGGTAATCCTAGTTGAAACAGATACAAATTATACATTGAATACTCTCAGAAAAATGGAACTCTTCAAAACAGGAGCAAATGATAAAAATATGTTTCAATTAATTGCATCTGAAGATCATATAGTAGCTGATGAAATTAATATTTATTTAGAATCCGATGTTGATTATGTAATACTTGATACTGCTGGTAAAACAACAGATGTTTTTATAAAAACTATTTGTATGCATTCTAACTTAGTTATTGTACCTACAAGTTTATCTCAAAACGATTTATTAGTTACCTATCAAACAGTAGAAGATTTAAAACCCGCTAGAGAGTTAAATAACAATTTGAAAATTGCCGTTTTACCTAATAGAATTCATGGTTCAACCAAATCGAAAACGATAAGTGCCTCATTAGAAGAGCTAGACGCTGTCTTGTTAAAGAATTTTGTTCCAGCGAAAAATTTATACGCTCAATTTAGTACAATTATGCCTGAAAAAGATTATTTAGGAATTACAAAAGAAATTGTAAATTTGTTATAAATAAGAAATAAATGGCTAAAAAATCGAATACTTTAACTGACTTAACCAAATTTTTAGCTTCAGAGCAAAACGATATTATTGTTGATGCTCCTATTGATACATCTTCTTTTTTACAAAAAGAACCATTAACTTTAATTGATACACCTGAAGTACAACCTCTTGAAGTTAAATCACTAGAACAAGATGTACAAAAGTTTATTGATTCTATTGCACTTCGTAAAACAAGTTTTGATGAAGTAAATGAAATGATTAAAACGTTAGCTTTAGAACATAAAATGTCTGTTCAACAAGTTCTTATTTTACTTTATTATAAAAGCATGATGCCTTATTCTATTGTTAATTGGATTGACTGGTCTGTAAATATTCAAAAAAGTTACTCTCTATTTATGAGTGACTTTCAAAAAAACTGGTGGAAAAAGTAATTTTTTGAATTTCTTTTACCAATGAAATGCATTTTCTTTAAACCATTTGTTTTGCGAGCGTAATGTTTGCTCAATTACATCTCTTACGCATCCTTGACCTCCTTTTAATGGTGATTGGTAATGACAAATGTGTTTGATTTCCATAGCAGCATCTTGTGGACACGTAGCAACACCCACTTTTTCCATGACAGGATAATCTGGAATATCATCTCCCATGTATAACGCTTGTTCATCCGTAAATTGATATTTTTCTTTGCATTTTTCATAAACTTCAATTTTATTTGAAGATCTTAAAAATACTTCATGAACTCCAATTCCTTCAAGTGCTTTTTTCAAATGTTCGGAATCACCACCTGTTATGATTAAAACTCTGTATCCTGAACGATTTGCATATTGTAAGGCATATGCATCCTTCGTACTTATTGCACGTACAAATTCATCTTTCAAGACATATACTTCACCATTTGTCAATACACCGTCAATGTCAAAAATTAAGGTTGTAATTTTAGGTAATTTTTCTTTGTAACTAATCATGATAGGTATATTTTATACTTTCTGTTATAAGTTGATAGATTTCTTTTGATTTACCATCCAACATTGAAAGGTGTTTGTTGATGGTTTGATTATCGTTTCTTTTTGCAGGTCCTGTTTGGTTGTCAAACGGATTGGAAATTAAATTCTTTTTCAATGTTTCCTCCAATAGAGGAAGTAAATTCTCCCAAACGATTCCATTTTTGTCGGCTTCTTTTTTTGCTAAATAGAGTAGGTGATTGGTAAAGTTATTGATGAAAACTGCCGATAAATGATACTTTTTTCTCTCTTCAGAAGAAACAATAGAAACGTTGTTACTTATTTTTTTTGCTAATGAAATTAGATTGTTTTCAAGCGTTGTATTCGATGCTTCAATGAAAAATGGAACTTTATCAATAGCTAACGTATCTGATTTACGAAACGTTTGTAAAGGATAAAAAACACCGATATTTTTTCCTTCAATCTGTTTCAATTCAACCGAACCAGAGGTGTATGCAATATTTTCGTTTGGTATTTGGTCGATCAAAATGTAAATCACATCATCAGGTACACATAGTAGAACTAAATCAGTATTAGATAGCAAATGAAATTCATTGGTAAAATGCGAATCTAACATTTCAGCTAATCGAGTTCCGTCTTCATTATTCCTAGCATTAACGAAGTTGATTTTCACTCCGCTATTTTTCAATGCTATACCAAGATGATATGCAACATTTCCAGAACCAACAATCGATATGTTTTGAATCAATT
>VFQS010003256.1_pt1 | contig 12523 bp, 6 predicted proteins | sample 3512361 | NCBI WGS metagenome assembly VFQS01 (sample SAMN10412375, study PRJNA504923) | tailings metagenome | isolation source: Relicate 1 Philex TSF3 active mining | place: Philippines
AGCAACTGGCCGCGTATCCGGTTCCGGTGCGCCTGATGCACCCCAGCGCCTGAGCACACCAGTGCCCAGGGTGAGGCTGAGCACGGCCCCCAGTCCCGGTGCCCCCTCTCAGCCTGATCAGCGCCAGAAATCGATCAGGAGCCGTCGCATGGTGTCGATCAGCGCTGATGCCTCGCTGCCGTTGCTGCTGCTGCCGATGGTGTTCAGCGCGGCCTGGCGTTCCTCCACCTGCTTCGCCAGGCGCTCCAGCAGTTGCGGATTGTGCTGCAGCAGCTCGGTGAAACAGCTCCGCTCCACCTCCAGTAGGTCGGTTTCGGCCGCGGCGCGCACCGTGGCGCTGCGGGGGGCATCGAGCAGCAGGGTCATTTCACCGAACACCTCACCAGCCGGCAGAACCGCCACAGCCGCTTCGCTGCCATCGGCGCCCCGCTTGCGCACCTCAACCTCGCCGCTGAGCAACAGGAACAGGGAATCACCCGGCTCCCCTTCCCGCACGATTGTCTCCCCCGGGCCGAAGCGCATCGGGCGGCCGCTGGCGCAGAGCCTGGCCTGCTCCTCTGAGCTCAGCACTGCGAACAGGCGGTTGGCCGCCATCGCCGGGTCCGGCGATGGCGGCCAACCCCACGAGGAGGGGGCATCAGCCCGCTCGCGGCGCCGTGGCACCAGCTCCCGTACCGGGTAGGGAATGCGCCAGCCGCGGCGATGCACGGCATACCAGATCTGCTCCAGCAGTTCGCCGCGAAGGTCCACCTGGGCCCGCATGCCGGCCTCCTGCTGCCACACCTGCAGGTCGTAGGTCAGAGCGTGCTCGCCATAGCTGCTCAGCCTCACCCTGGGTTCCGGCTGCTTCAGCACCTTGGGGTGATTGCGGAGCACCTGCAGCAGCAGCTCCCTCACCCGGGCCGGGGGCACGCCGGACTCGAGCCCCAGCTCGAAGCGGTTCGTGACCGGGCCATAGGCGCTGCGGTTGATCAGCACATCCTGGGTCATCCTGCTGTTCGGCACCACCAGCAGGGTGTCGTCCATGGTGCGGATCTTGGTGTCGCGCCAGCTCACCGTCTCCACGATGCCCTGGGTTCCGGCGCCCAGGTCGATCCAGTCCCCCGCCCGGAAGTCGTCGCCGAGCTGGAGTTCCAGGCCGGCGATCAGATCCTTCAGCAGCCCCTGGGCCGCGAAGCCCAGCACGGCGGTGAGCACCGCTGAGGTGGTCACCAGCCCCACCAGATCCACCTGGGCGGTCTGCCGCACCACCACGATCGTGATGGTGGCCCCGCCCCCCAGCATCAGCAGTTGCAGCAGCAGCTCCGGTGGTCGGCGCCACCAGCCCAGCCCCGCCGGCACCTCCAGCAGAGCCCAGATCGTGAGCCGCAGCGCCGCGAAGCCGATCAGCAGGTCGTCGATGGGGGCCAGCCACAGGGGCTGGCCCAGCGCCGTCGCCAGCGACCGTCCGCCGCCCAGCAGCGGCCAGCTGATCAGCCCCACCAGGGCGAGCCTCCAGGGCGGCAGGGGCAGGGTGCGCCGGCGGCAGATCACGCTGAGGGCGCCGATGAGGGCTGCGCCAACCAGGCTCAGGGCGATCCGTTGGAGCAGCTCCATCGGGGCGAGGCGGCCGGTGGCCCCATCTTCTCCGCTTGGGCCAGCCCTGGGGCGGGTGGTGATGGTTGTTACGGCCGTGCCTGATTGATCCGTCTGAAATGCCTTCCCTCTCCGCCTGGCCTATGGGATCTGCGCCCGTCTCCAGCACCCCGCCCCCAAGCGCGTCCCACACCGATGCAATCCAGGCCCTGCTGGATGAGCTGCATCAGCGCTATCTGCCGCTCACCGATGGCGCGCCGGCCGACTACATCCCGGAGCTGGCGAAGGCCGATCCGGCTGACTTCGGCATCGTGATCGCCACCGTCGACGGACGGCTGCACGCGGTGGGTGATGCCACCAAGCCATTCACGATCCAGTCGATCTCCAAGCCCTTCGCCTATGGCCTGGCGCTCAGCCAGCTGGGTGCGGAACGGATGGCTGCCAAGGTGGGGGTGGAGCCCTCCGGGGAGGCCTTCAACGCCATCAGCCTGGATCCCAGCAGCGGCCGGCCGCGCAACCCGATGATCAACGCGGGGGCGATCGCCACCACCGCCCAGCTGGTGGCCCACCAGCCGCAGGACGCGGAGCGCACGCTGCTCAATTACTTCGCCGAACTGGCCGGCCGGCCCCTGGCGGTGGATGAGGCGGTGTACCGCTCGGAGAAGGACACCGGCCACCGCAACCGAGCCATCGGCCATCTGCTGCGCAACGCGGAGATCATCGAGAACGATCCGGAAGCGGGCCTGGATCTCTATTTTCGCCAGTGTTCGATCCAGGTCACCTGCAGGGATCTGGCCGTGATGGCCGCCACCCTGGCCTGTCAGGGCCGCAACCCCTTCAGCGGCCGTCAGCCCCTCAGCCCCGACGTCACCACGCGGGTGCTGGCGCTGATGGCCAGCTGCGGCACCTACGACTTCGCCGGCCAGTGGCTCCATGACGTGGGAATGCCGGCCAAGAGCGGTGTGGGTGGCGGAATCCTGGCCGTGGTGCCCGGGCGGCTCGGCATCGCCATCTACTCCCCTCCTCTCGATGCCCTGGGCAACAGCGTGCGTGGCATCGCCGTGTGCAACGACCTCTCCGAGCGGCTGGGGCTGAGCCTGTTCCAGCAGGTCCCCCAGGGCGCGTCCACCGTGCGGCGCTCCTACGACGGCACGATGCGGCAGTCGCGACGCTGGCGCTCTTCCCGCGACCGGCAGGCCCTGCGCGAGTCGGCCAATGCCATTCGCATCGTGCATGCCCAGGGCATTCTGGAATTCGCCGCCGTGGAGCGGCTGGTGGCGGAACTGCGGACCAGCGTGGTGGGGTCGCGGGTGCTGATCCTCGATCTGGCCCGGGTGCTCGAGCTGCCACCGCAGTGCGTCTCGCTGCTGGCTCGTCAGCTGGTTGGCTTCCGGGAGCAGGGCCTGGCCCTGCTGCTCTCCAACAGCGCCCATCTGGAGATCCAGCCGCTGCTGGGGGCCATGGGCGGTCCGCTGGAGTCGATCCTCTGCCAGGACCTCGACCAGGCGATCGAGCGTGCCGAAGACCTTTACCTCACCGATCGGTACGGCACGGCGCTGGAGCCGCCGCTCAACCTCGATGACAGTGCCTCGCTGGGGTTCCTCGGCATTGTGGAGCCGGAGTACCGGCGCCAGATCGTGGCCTGCATGGAGCCGCGTTCCTTCGCAGCCGGGGAGCAGGTGATCGGCGCTGGGGAGGCGGGAGACGAGCTGTTCCTGGTGCTCTCCGGGCGGTTCACCACCTCCACCGAGCTCCAGGACAGCCAGCACCGCACCCTTCAGTCGCGGCTGGCCACCTTCGGCCCCGGCATCTGTTTCGGCGAGATCGCCTTTCTCTCAGGCCAGTTGCGCTCTGCCCGCATTCAGGCGGATGTGGACAGCCGCTGCCTGGTGCTCACGCGGCAGGCCTTGGATCAGCTGGCACAGGACGATCCCCGGGTCGCGGCCGCGCTGCTGCTGGCGCTGAGCGGCGAGCTGGGGCAGAAGTTGGCCTTCACCAGCCAGCAGCTCATCCAGATGCAGCTTCTTTGAGCTGCCCAGTGTGCCTGCCGTGCCAGCTGAAAGTGCCAGCGGGTTGAGCCGCGTTCCGGCCTGTGCGTTGATGAGTGGCTTCGATCCAACGCCTCCGGCTGGCACAATTCCGGTCGATGCAATTCTGAAGAGTCCCTCCGGGCCATGGTTTAGCCCTTCGACATGCTCGCTGCCCCTCCCGAACCCCTGATCGGGCTGAACCTCTTCCTGATGCTGGCGATGGGGCACTGGGTGGGCGATTTCGGCCTGCAGAGCGACCGCATGGCGGTGGAAAAGTGCCCTGGCCATGATGTGACCCTCCCTTGGTACTGGTGGCTCGCAGCCCATGCCGGCATCCACGGCTTCCTCGTGGGCGCCATCACAGGCATCCCTCTGCTGGGTCTGGCCGAATGGGTGGTGCACAGCCTGATCGATTTCGGCAAGTGCCAAGGCCTGTATCGACTGCCTGGCGATCAGGCCCTGCATCTCAGCTGCAAGCTGGGATGGACCCTGGCGGCGGTGGCCCTTGAGGCCAGAATCTAGAAGCGGAAAGCGATCAGGCGCTGCAATCAGGCCAGCAATCAGTCGCATCCATCTTTGATCAGCGTCCTGGCCCCAAATCAGGGAGTTGGTGGTAGCACTGAGGCCACCAGCTAGGAATTGCTTCGCGATGGCTCAGCTCCCGTGCCGCCCACCAGGATTGCCGGGCACCTTTCGCCGCCTTTGCGGAGTCCATGGCCTGGGCCTCGCCGCTCTCGCGGCCCTGGCCCTGCTGGGCGATGCCATGGCGGCGATCGCCCAGTCCAACCTGCGCAACAGCTTTCCAGGCCGCCGCATCGGTGGGGGAACCCGTGGCGAGTGTGCTGCGAGGGTGCTGGCCCATCTGGTGCCCAGCGACAGCGTGTTCGCCCCTGGCCCGGCCCTCACAGTGGCGGTGCTGGAAGGTCCCACTGCCAATCCCCGGCCGGTGCAACTTCTGTTCCGCCCCCAGGGCCCAGGCGGCACGGCCGCTGGCGCTCCCGTGGAGCGCAACCTGCCGGCCTCAGCCGCGGGTGTGACCCTGCTGAAACTCGTTGCCTTCAAGGGTGCGGAGGTGTGGGAATCGTCGTACCGCTGCGGCGACCCCGCACCGCTCTCCAATGATCCGCTCAGCTTCGTGGAGTCAGTGTCACCGCCGGCCCTGAGCCTGCTGGTCAGCAACGTGACCCCCGCCGACCGCCCGATTCAGGCGGGTCTGCAGCGGCTCAAGGCGCTGTGCGGCTCCCAGGTGTCGCGGGCGGAACTGGCCAGGAGCTTCGGGCTTGAGGACGTCATCGGATCGGAGTGGCCGGAGCGGCTGCCGGTGCGCTGCCTCTGAGCTCCCACACGTCGAGGGGCTGCTGGCGCCCCTTCACCTGAAGGCTGCCCCAGTGGTCCCACTCCAGCTGTTGCCGTTGCTCCGGCGTCAGCAGATCACGGGTGGCGGATGACATGAGCACCCGGCAGATGTTGTTCTGCCGGGTTTTCTCGTGGCTCTCCAGCCGGGAGGCACAGTTCACTGTGTCGCCCATCACGGCATATTCCAGCCGCTCGCTGCTGCCCATCGAGCCGGCCAGCACGTCGCCGGAGTGCACGCCGATGCGGACGTGCATGGCCGGTGCCCCTTCCGCGGCGAGCACCTGGTTGAGCTGCTCCAGGCCCTGCTGGATCGCCAGGCAGGCCTCGATCGCATCCCAGGCATCCGCCTGCTCCCCCTTGCCCAGCGGCGCGCCGAACACGGCCAGGAAGCCGTCGCCCGTGAACTTGTTCACCATGCCGCCCCGCTGGGCGATGGCGGGCACGCACAGCGCCAGGCCCCGGTTGAGCCAGGCGAGCAGATCGGCCGGGCTCAGGCTCTCCGACACGGTGGTGAAGTTGCAGGTGTCGGAGAACACGACCGTCACCGGCAGCACGCGGCCCTCGAAGCGTCCGTCGCTGAGCAGTGCATCGCGCTGCTCCCACAGCTGCTGGGCCACCGCCGGCGAGGTGGTCTGGCCGAGCAGTCGCTGGATCTCCTGGCGCTGCTGCTGGCTTGCGGCGCCACGGCGCAGCCAGGCGGCCCCGGCCATCAGCCCCAGCCCGGCCAGCGGCAGCGTGGTCTGCATCCACACTCCCTGCCACAGCAGGGCCACCGCCGCTGCCAGGGCCACCACCGCCAGGGAACCGACCACCAGCACACTGCGGCGCAGGCTGGCGAAGCACTCACCGAGGGTCACGCCCAGGCCCGCCCCCAGCAGCAGCAGCAGGGTGCCGGTCCAGCCCGGCAGCGCCACCAGGGCAGGGGGCCGGCCCCCTGCCATCGCCAGCAGGTTCGCGGCCTGGTTGGCATGGATCTCCATGCCGCTGAGTTGCATCTGGCTGGCCCCGTCCAGGGTGAAGCGGCTATGGGGCACCAGGAACAGGTCGCGCAGCGACGGTGCGGTGCTGCCGATGATCACGATCCGGCCCTGGATGAAACGGGGCGGCACCTGGCGGCGCAGCAGCTGGTTGAGGGTCCAGCTGGGAAAGCTGCCCGGTTGGTGGTAGTGCAGCATCTGCTGGTAGCCGGCGGCATCGAGGTTGAGGTAGCCGCCGGAGTCCGACTCCAGCCAGGTTCCGCCGCCAGAGCCTGACTCCAGCCGGTTCCGCAGCTCGGTGTCGCCGCGGAACACCTCCACCAGCCGCAGCTGCAGCGACACGGTGGCCGCGTCCTGGCCGGCCACATGCACCAGATTGCGGCGCATCACCCCGTCGGGATCCTGCACCAGGTCGTTGAAGGCCTGCCGCCCGGGCGGGGTGCCAGGGATGGCTCCGATCGATTCGGCCGCGTTGAAGATCGACACCAGCCGGGGATTGCGGCGGGCCTGCTCCAGCAGGCACTCCTGCCGCGGCCCCACCCCCTTGTCGCGGTAGAGGTCCAGTCCAATGGCGCGGGCCCCCTCCTCACTCAGCTGCCGGATCCCATCGCAGAGCAGCCGGTCGTCGATCGGCCAGCCGTAGAGCCCGATGTCCTGTTCGCTGATGCTGATCAGGGTGATCGGTGTGGCGGTGCCCGAAGGGGCAGGCCGCAGGTCTGTCACCAGGTCGTAGAGGAGCAGGTTGAGGGTTTCAGCGATGCCGCTGTAGCGGAGGCCGAGCAGCAGGAGCCCCGCGACTCCGTAGGGAGCGGCCAGGCGGAGGGCGTGACTGCATCGCTGCAGAAGCTTCCCAGCGGGGACCACGGCTGCCCTCAGAAGCGGTATTGAACTTTGCCGTAAAAGCCATCGGCCAGGGCCCAGTTGAGCCAGGGTCCGAGGTTGTTGTTGGTCTCGAACTGATTCACCCAGCCGGCTTCCAGGCTCCAGCGCTCACCAGCCAGCCAGCGAGCCAGCACGCCGCCCGAGCCCACGGTGTCGCTGAAGCTCACGAAAGGTGTACTGCTGTTGACGCCGCCATAGCCGATGAAGGGCACCAGCTGCAGCGCCTGGGCCTTTTTCTGCCAGAACGTCCACACCACCTCACCGGTGCCGATCCAGCCGTTATCGCCACTGATCAGCTGACCCGGCAGGCCCCGCAGGCCCACGTCGGAGCCGAGGGTGAACTGCATGGTGGGGCTGAGGGGGTTGAGGGCCACCTGGCCGCCGGCCCGCAGGTTGAGTTGCCAGCTGGGGGCGAAGCCCCAGGCCGCTGAAATCAGACCGCCCAGGGCCGTAGCCTGGCCGGGGACGATGCCCGCCTGGCCCAGTTCACTGATCTGATTGGCAGGGGTGAGGGATCCGATCCCCTGGAGGGCGTAGACGTTGCCGCTCCAGCCCACAGTGGAGGCGAGGCCGCTGCCACTCAGGCCCACCCGCAGGTAGCCCATCTGGGGTGAGGCATTCACCGCCTGGATGTCTGGGAAGAGGCTGCTGAAGCTGCTGCCCGACAGGTAGTTGTCACTGCGGTTAAGGCTCAGCCCGGCAAAGGCTCCCCAGCGCTGGGTGAGGGTTTCTTTGAAGACCCACTCCACCTGGGCCAGACCCTGAAACTGGCGGGTGCTGATCTGGTCGGCGGGCGGCGCCAGCTCCACCAGGTTGCGGCGGCTGTAGCCGAAGGAGCCGGTGAGGTTGAGCTGATCAGCCAATGGGTAGGTGTAGCTGATCGAGCTGATCAGGGCGCCGAGATTGGGATTGAATGAACCCGCAACGTTCAGCTCGCCGTAGAGCAGCAACAGGTCGCCCGGGCTGGCGATGCCTCCCTTCACCAGGGTGGCCACCGCCCGGCCATCGCCGGTGCTGCTGGAGCCGTCGTTGCGGAGCGAGAGGTCACCCTGCAGGGGCTGGCGTCCCAGCACGGCGTTCACCGTGAGTACCGCCTGGGTGGGGTCACTGCCCAGGCGCGACAGGGTGGTGCGCAGCTTGCCGATCGCACCCTGGCGCTGGAGTAGTCGCAATTGCCGTTCCAGCTCGGCCAGCCTGAGCACGGACCCCTGCAGCGGGCGCAGCAGGCGGGTCACCCGGCGCCGCAGCCAGGGATCTTCGGCGTTCACGCGCAGCTCAACGATGCGGCCCAGCACCACATCCAGATAGCCGGGGGCTGGAGCCGCCACGGTGTACACGCGGCTGTTCAGGTAGCCGTCACTCACCAGGCGGGCGGTAAGGCTGGCGGCACAGGCCTTGAGGCGCTCGCCGGGATCGCTGATCGACAGGCAGCTCTGGAAGATGCCGGCCAGCTCACGGCTGTTGTAGGGGATGGGGCCACGCACCTCTGGAGCGGGCTGGGCCGGTGGCGCGGCCCCGGGTTGGGGCTGGGGCGACGCTGCCGGCGGGGCGCCTGCGGGAGCTTCCCCGGGTTGCAGCTCGATGCTCGGGGCGGGGCGCTGAGGGGCCAGCCGTTGCTCACCGGCCTCGGGGCCGGGAAGACGAACTGGCCCCCCCTGGGTGGGTGGTGCAACCAGCTGAGCCAGTAGGGGCAGCATGCAGCTTGGGGGGTCCGGCAGAAGATCCGGAAGGCGAGGGTTCGTGTCGAAAATTATCGCGAATCGGCTGTGATCACCATCCGTGCTCCAGTGCCATGGCGATGAAGCGCGACACAAACATTGATGCCACCAGCATTGCGGCACCAAGCCCCACCGCCATGAGGGCAAAGTCCGTGTGCCAGTGGCTAAAGAATCAGAAGCGAAAACGGTATTGAGGTGGGTGCGCCAGGCCCGCGCGGCGGTAGGTCCACAACCCCTTCGCTGAATTCAGGGTCTACCGGGACATGATTGGTGGAGTGGTGTGCCCATTTGGAGCAAGCGCCACCTCATAGGAACGGGATTCAGCCTGTCAACAGAGGTGAGGGCAGGCTGATCAACGCCCAACCGACGCCGAAAATGTTTGTGATGGACAAAAAGAAAGTGGGAGCTCGCCATGCGGGCTTGTGGTCCAGGGCTCCCCTTGATTTAGCCTCAGAGACCGAAAGGCCTAAACGTCCATGGCCAAGATCAACTCCAGGACGTTGGGCCTTTGGGCGCTGGTTCTGGCTGGTGCGCCGCTGCTCGGATCCGGATCCGCCTTGGCCGGTGAGGTGAGCGCTGCCGCAGGGGCCCTGGGTCTGGGCACGGCGGTGAACGGCGTGGTGGGCGGCAGCTGCGGTGCCGGGCTCTGTCAGGTGAGCGGCGGCACCGCGGCGGGCAGCAACCTCTTCCATCGCTTCTCCGCCTTCGACACGCGCGGCGCGATCACCGGTGTGAATGTGAACACCGGCGGCATCCCCAACGTGTTCATGGCGGTGCTCAACTCCGCCGGCACCTTCATCGACAAGTCGGTGAACTTCTCCGCCCCCACCAACCTGGTGTGGCTCTCCCCCGGTGGCATCAGCGTGAGCGGCGCCGGTGGCTTCGCCAACGTGCAGCAGCTCAACCTCAGCACCGCTACCGGCTGGAAGGTGGGGAGCGGTGTGTTCGATGCGGCGGGCACCACGGCGGGCCAGGCGGCCCTGCTCAGCGGCACGCCGGTTCAGGGCCTGGCTGGCACGGTGAACGACCCTGCCGCGCTCACGGCCCTGGGACTGCAGAAAAACGGCGATCTGACCCTGGCGGGCGGCCTGCTCACCGTGGAGAAGGAGCTGTTGCTTGATGCCCAGGGCGGCAATGTGCTGCTGCAGGCGGCGGGGATCGAGGTCCCGGGCGGGCAGATCGAGGTGCGAGGCGCCCATGTGGCCCTCAAGGATGCCCACCTCGATGTGAGCGCCGCCAGCGGCGGCGGCAGCGTGAAGGTGGGCGGGGATCTCAAGGGCGGCGATGGCAGCCTCCCCAATGCCACCACCACCCTGGTGGATGGGGCCAGCAGCATCCGCGCCGATGCCAGCCAGCAGGGCAAGGGCGGCACGGTGGTGGTGTGGGCCGATGGCGCCACCCGCGTGGATGGGGCGATCAGCGCCCGCGGCGGCCCCCAGGGCGGTGATGGTGGCTTCATCGAAACCTCCGGCAGGCAGCAGCTCAGCGTGAGCCGCGCCGCCGATGCCTCGGCACCCCAGGGCAAGGGCGGCACCTGGTTGCTGGATCCCAACAACCTCACGATCAATGCCACAGGGCCTGACACAAGTGTGTCCAACCCAGGGGGTTCGCCCCTGACGGTGACCACCACGGGCGACAGTGCCGTGATCGCCGCCAGCACGATCACCACCGCACTGAATGCCGGCACGAACGTCACCCTCAGTACCAGCAGTGGCGGCACTCAGGCAGGTGACATCACGGTGGCGGCACCGATCGCCACCACGGCAGGATCAACCGCAGCAGGCGCAACGCTGCGGCTGGAAGCTCATAACAACATCAATCTTGACAGCGACCTTATCAGCAGTGCCTTTCCGCTCACGCTCTACCTGCTCAGCGATCAGGACGGAAGTGGTAGCGGACAGGTGAACTGGGGCTCGGCCACGCTCGACCTCGAGGGCGGCCGAGCCTCGATCAAGAAGGGAGCGCCTGGTGGTGGCAGCCCCGACCTCGATGGCCACATCAGCATCAATGCAGGCAGCAATCCAGTCCTTGCACTTGGTTCCACGCTGCAGGCGGGTGGCCTCAGTCTGGACAGCGGCACGCTCACGGTCAATGGAGCCCTCACGAGCACCGGCGCCTACAACCAGAGCGGCGGCACCCTGGGCGGCAGTGGCAGCGTCACCCTCAACGGTGCCAACAACATCTGGAGTGGCGGCACCATCTCGGGACCCACCGTTCAGATTCCCAATGCCGCTACCTTCACGCTCACGGGCGGCGAAAAATATTTCGGGCTGACCACACTTCAGATCGACAACGGCGGCACACTCGTCTGGAACGACGGCGCCATCATTGCTATCGCTGATGGCTCGCAGCCAAACGGCACGTTGAACAACGGCACCATCAACAACAGCGGACTGCTTGATATCCAGACTAATCGCAGTCTGATGGAACGCTATGGCGATTACGCCAGTTATATCACCACCTTTAATAATGCCGCCACCGGCGAGCTGCGCAAGAGCTTCAATGGCGATACCGCCACGCTGGGGACTTATAGCGATTCTAATGGCCGCTATTCCTTGCTTGATCTGACCAACAATGGCCTCGTCAATGTCACCAGCGGCACGCTCGACCTCGGGCCTGGTCGCTCCTCAGGCCTCTTCCAGACATCTGAGACTGCTGCGATCCGTATTGGCCGCGGAAACTTTGATTTCCAGAGCGGCAGCCGCATCGAAGGTTCCGGCCAACTGCTGATCGACAACCAGGGCACATCGTCCACCATCTCAGGTGCTCTCAGCCTCCGGGATTCCAGCACCACCATCTGGCACTCCGGCACGATCGCCAACAGCACCATCGACGTGGGAGCCGCAGCCAGCTTTCTCATCAAGGGGGGTATTGCTGTTGGAGAGAACACCTTCCAAGGACCAGGCACTATCCGCTGGAGCGAAGGCCTCTACGGCAGCGGCGGCACACTCACCGTTGCCCATGACGCCACGCTCTCCATTGAGGGATCCCACACCAAATACATCGGAGCTGACGGAAATAACTTTTCTATCATCAATGATGGCGCGATTGTTTGGGCTGATGGCCATGTCGTTGGCGTTGGCGGCTTCTCCATCACCAACAACGGTCTCTTTGACATCAAGACTGACGCTACCTGGGGACATGATCCCTATCATTCATGGGATGCCAACGTCTTTGTGAATAATGATAGCGGCGTACTTCGTAAGTCAGCCGGAGCTGGCTCTACTGTCCTCGGCAGTACTTTTACAAGCTCTGATCTCACTAATAATGGCAGCATTGAGGTCCAAACCGGCACGCTCGACCTCGGGCCTGGTCGCTCCTCAGGCCTCTTCCAGACATCTGAGACTGCTGCGATCCGTATTGGCCGCGGAAACTTTGATTTCCAGAGCGGCAGCCGCATCGAAGGTTCCGGCCAACTGCTGATCGACAACCAGGGCACATCGTCCACCATCTCAGGTGCTCTCAGCCTCCGGGATTCCAGCACCACCATCTGGCACTCCGGCACGATCGCCAACAGCACCATCGACGTGGGAGCCGCAGCCAGCTTTCTCATCAAGGGGGGTATTGCTGTTGGAGAGAACACCTTCCAAGGACCAGGCACTATCCGCTGGAGCGAAGGCCTCTACGGCAGCGGCGGCACACTCACCGTTGCCCATGACGCCACGCTCTCCATTGAGGGATCCCACACCAAATACATCGGAGCTGACGGAAATAACTTTTCTATCATCAATGATGGCGCGATTGTTTGGGCTGATGGCCATGTCGTTGGCGTTGGCGGCTTCTCCATCACCAACAACGGTCTCTTTGACATCAAGACTGACGCTACCTGGGGACATGATCCCTATCATTCATGGGATGCCAACGTCTTTGTGAATAATGATAGCGGCGTACTTCGTAAGTCAGCCGGAGCTGGCTCTACTGTCCTCGGCAGTACTTTTACAAGCTCTGATCTCACTAATAATGGCAGCATTGAGGTCCAAACCGG
>VFQS010003257.1_pt1 | contig 12522 bp, 11 predicted proteins | sample 3512361 | NCBI WGS metagenome assembly VFQS01 (sample SAMN10412375, study PRJNA504923) | tailings metagenome | isolation source: Relicate 1 Philex TSF3 active mining | place: Philippines
CATTTTTAGGTGAAGAAAGAGATCAAGAAGGATTAGTTGGAATTGTTGGAGTAACCAGAGTAGGCGGTGAAATAGCAGCGGCTGAAATTCCGGTTTTATGGCGCTTTGCTACTTTGTTAAATCTTGCCGGTGGATTAAACATGGCTTTATTTCTTTTTAATCTTTTACCGTTACTTCCACTAGATGGAGGTCATGCAGCTGGAGCGATTTATGAAGGTTTAAGAAGACAATTTGCAAAGATAAGAGGAAAATCAGATCCGGGCCCTGCAGATACTGCAAAGATGTTGCCCTTTGCGTATTCAGTGGCAATATTGTTAATTGGCTTATCAATGTTGCTTCTCTACGTTGACATTGTTAATCCAATAAGACTTGGAGGATAAGATTTAGTTATGACTTCTATTAGTTTGGGTATGCCCCAACCACCTGCGCCTGTTTTGGCTCCTAGGAGAAAAAGTCGAAAAATTACTTTAAAACATCATTCGCATCCTCTTGAAGTTGGTGGCGATGCACCAATTTCTGTTCAATCCATGTGTACAACATTGACAGCAGATGTAAATTCAACTTTGCAACAAATTGCAGAATTAAATGCAGCAGGATGTCAAGCAGTCAGAGTTGCAGTTCCAAGTCAAGATGATGCTGATGCACTTTCTGCGATTGCTAAAAAATCACCAATTCCAGTCATTGCAGACATTCATTTCCAACCTAAATATGTTTTTGCCGCTATCGATGCAGGTTGTGCAGGGGTAAGAGTTAATCCAGGAAATATCAAACAATTTGATGATCGTGTTGGAGAAATTGCAAAAGCTGCAAAAGATGCAGGAATTCCAATACGTATCGGAGTTAACGCAGGATCTTTAGATAAAAGACTTCTAGAAAAATATGGAAAAGCAACTCCCGATGCATTAGTTGAATCAGCACTGTGGGAAGTTTCGTTGTTTGAAGAACATGGTTTTCAAGATATAAAAATTTCAGTAAAACATAATGATCCGGTAGTTATGGTTTCTGCTTATTCAAAACTTGCTGAAGCGTGTGACTATCCGTTACATCTTGGAGTAACTGAAGCTGGTCCTGCGTTTCAAGGAACCATTAAATCTTCAGTAGCTTTTGGAGCACTGTTGAGTAAAGGAATAGGTGACACAATTCGTGTTTCACTTTCAGCTCCTCCTGTTGAAGAAGTAAAAGTAGGAATTGCAATTTTAGAATCATTGAATTTGAAAAAACGAGGATTTGAAATAGTTTCTTGTCCATCTTGTGGAAGAGCACAAGTTGATGTTTACACATTGGCAGAGCAAGTTACACAAGCATTACAAGGTTTTAAAGTTCCCATGAGAGTTGCAGTAATGGGCTGCGTTGTTAATGGTCCAGGAGAAGCAAGAGAAGCTGATTTGGGTGTTGCTTCAGGTAATGGCAAAGGTCAAATATTTGTTAAAGGGGAAGTGATTAAAACTGTTCCAGAATCTGAAATTGTTCAAGTGTTAATCGAAGAGGCAACTAGAATCGCAGAGTCAATGAGCGAGGATGTTGCTGGTGAACCTACGGTATTGGTCAAGTAAAAATTCTGTTCGACCTTTAAGTCGAAATGATATTTTTCAAGTTAAGAATATTGCTTTAAGAGATGAAATAAGTAATTGTTTCATAATTAATCGACTTGAAGAATTAGAGAATTACACTTGGAATTTACAAAATGAATTTTTAGTTTTTGAAGAAAATGGGAAAATAGAGAGCGCACTTTATTTTGGGGTAAACATAATTCCTTTGAATACCCAGGAAAAATCTCAAGTTCAATTTGCCCAATATTTACTGGAATTACCAAAAAGAATCTCATCTATAGTTGGACCAAAAACAGAAGTGATTTCTTTGTGGCAATTTTTAAAACCTTTTATGCCACAACCCAGAGAAATTAGAGATACTCAACCTTTGCTAGTGATAGATGATTCACCTTTAGTTGCACCTGATCAATTTGTTCAGCCAGCGTTGATGCGAGATTTAGATGCACTTTTTCCAGCATGTGTCTCCATGTTTACAGAAGAGGTGGGGGTTTCACCTGTCGGGGAAATTTCTGAAAAAAGTTATCGTAATCGAATATCAGATGTAATAAATCAAAGAAAAATGTTTGCACGTATCGAAGATAATCAAGTAATCTTCAAAGCTGAAATTGGTATCAGCACTAAAACAGTTTGCCAAGTTCAAGGAGTTTGGGTTCCACCACATTTGAGAGGTAGAAATTTAGGCAAGGCTGGAATGGCTAGCGTTGTAAATTTTGCACGACAAAACTTTGCACCTAAGGTTAGTTTGTATGTCAACGACTACAACCATAGAGCGCAATCTGTCTATAAATCAGTTGGATTTCAGGAACACTCCACATTTGCAACGATTCTCTTCTAAATAAATAGAAACAAGTAGGCTATTTCCATGTTATTAAAGATGTCAACATATTTTTTGAGAACTTTACGCGACGACCCTGCAGATGCCATGGTGCCGAGTGACAAATTATTAACAAGAGCAGGTTATGTCAGAAGAGTTGCACCTGGAATATTTAGTTGGCTACCACTTGGTTATTTAAGTTACAGAAAAGTTGAAGAAATCATTAGACAAGAGATGAATGATGCTGAATTTCAAGAAGTACATTTTCCTGCGCTGCTTCCTACTGAACCATACGTTGCCACAAATAGATGGGAAGAATATGGTCCAAATTTATTTAGATTAAAAGATCGTAGAGGTATTGATTATTTATTAGGACCAACGCATGAAGAAATGTTTACTTTAATGGTTAAAGATTTATATAGTTCTTATAAAGATTTGCCATTAGTTATTTATCAAATTCAAACTAAATATAGAGATGAAGCAAGACCTAGAGCAGGAATTCTTCGTGGCAGAGAATTTGTGATGAAAGATGCTTATTCATTTGATATTGATCAAAAAGGATTAGAAATTTCTTACGAAAAACATCGAAATGCCTATGTTAAGACTTTTGAGAAACTGGGATTGAATTATGTAACCGTATCAGCAATGTCTGGTGCAATGGGTGGATCCAAAAGTGAAGAATTCTTAGCACCATGTGAATTTGGCGAAGACACTTACGTTAAGTGTTCTAAATGCGAGTATGCAGCAAATGTTGAAGCGGTTGAAACGCCTAAGCCAGCTGAGATCGATTTTTCAAATATTAAAGAATTTCATGTAGAAGAAACTCCAAATACTCCAACGATTGAATCATTAGTTTCAATTTCTAATTCGAGAGACTACCTAAAAAGAGATGATAGAGATTGGCAAGCAAGTGACACATTAAAAAATGTTGTGGTGATGCTTACCTATCCTGATGGAAAATCTGAACCACTAGTTATTGGAATTCCTGGCGATAGGGAAGTTGATTTAAAAAGAGTGGAAGCAAGTGTTGCTCCAGCTGTAGTTAGAGTCTTTGAAGAGGAGGATTTTCCTAAATACAAAGATTTAGTCAAAGGTTACATCGGTCCACAAGTTCTGGGCTTAACTTCAAAAAGCAAAATAAAATATTTAACCGATCCTAGAATTGTTAAAGGCACTCGCTGGATTACAGGCGCAAACCATGTTGGCAAGCATGTTTACGATTTAGTTTTTGGTCGAGATTTTAATTCTGATGGAACCATTGAAGCGGCTGAAATAAAACAAGGTGATATTTGTCCAAGATGTTCTTCTAGTTTAGAAATTGCTCGGGGTATTGAAATTGGTCATATTTTTCAACTCGGGCAAAAATATGCAAAAGCTTTGGATTTAACAGTGTTAGACGAAAATGGCAAATCTCAAATAGTCACGATGGGATCTTATGGAATAGGTGTTTCAAGAGCGGTTGCAGCAATTATTGAACAAAACCATGATGACAAAGGAATTGTTTGGCCTAAATCTGTAGCCCCAGTTGACATACATTTGGTTGCTGCTGGAAAAGATGAAGAAATTTTCAATAAGGCATCAGAAATAGCTGAGGAATTAAATAAATTAGGTATTTCAGTTTTATATGACGATCGCAAAAATGTTTCACCAGGTGTGAAATTTAATGATGCAGAATTATTAGGAATGCCAATAATTTTGATAGTGGGAAAGAAATTAGCGGATAACAAAATAGAATTACGAATCAGAAAAACAGGTGAGAGTAAAGATATCTCAATAGAAAATCTGTTTACTGAATTAAATAAATATTAAAAATGCCTTCTATAGAAATAATCATCCTTTTATTATTTGCCGCATTTCTTGCAGGTTGGGTTGATGCAATCGGTGGAGGTGGAGGTTTAATTCATTTCCCAGCACTTTTATTTGGATTGCCAAATGCCACTCCAGCAGAATTACTCGGAACAAATAAAGCAGCACAAGTTCTTGGTACAGCAAGTGCTTCCATCACTTATTTCCAAAAACAGCCAAATGAAATTAAAAACAAATTACCAATGGCATTTTTTGGTTTAATTGGTTCAATCTTTGGAGCGATTTTCTCATCAAACTTACCAAGAAGTTCTTTTGAACCAATCGTTTTTGTGGTGCTAATTATTGTTGGATTTTGGATGCTGGTTCGTCCAGATTTTTCTAAGGCAAAATCACAGATTAGAAAAGATTCTTTTTTAATATCACTATCTATAGGATTAACAATTGGATTTTATGATGGTGCATTTGGACCAGGTACTGGCACTTTTTTGATCGCTTTATTTGTTGGAGTATTAGGGCAGAAATATTTGAATGCATCAATAGGTGCAAAAATTGTTAATCTAGCTACAAATTTTGGTGCGATAATTATTTTTGCAATTTCAGGTTCAATTATTTGGAAGCTAGCACTGGTTTTGTCTATCTCAAATATTTTTGGCGGAATTTTTGGAGCAAAGACTGCTCTTTGGCAAGGAACTAAATTTGTTAAGTACGTGGTGGCATTTGTAGCATTTGCAAGTGCTCTACGACTTGGAATTCAAATTTGGAATTAATCAATATTGCCAGGTAGAGCTCTTGGGCTATCTTTAAACTCAAGTAACCTAATAGAACCTTGAAATACGAAATCTAGGATTTCTTTTCTGTTCTCTGGTTCTGTAATTTTAAACAGTTGTAAATAAATTCCGATAAGTCTATTTTCTATAAATACAGCCAATTCATAAGCAGTAACTATGTCGGTTACTTCAAAAGGAATTTGATAATTTTCTTTTGGCCTTGGAGGGATTTGATCTAAGTTTCTAAGTTTTAATCGGAAAATATCTCTTTGATCACGATGAATATTGAAAACTGAAGCTGCGTAATCTTTATTATCTTCTGGGATGAATGACAGAAGATAACCAAAAGCCCAAATAGCTGCATTTTCACCTTCCACAATTAAATTTAATTTGTCGATAATTTCTTGACTCGAATTAATAGAAGCAGAAGGACTAGGTGTTTGTGTCATTAATTATCACCCACATCCGAACCTTCAAATTGCGCATTGTCAGGCAAGGTTATTGGAGTAATTAATTTATTCAGCCAATAAATATGTTGATTTATGCTTGCAGAAATTTGTCCTATATTTTGTAAAATTCTTTGATCATTTGTTTTTGAAATATTTGAAATACAAAAATTTAAATAATCTTGTTCAGCAAGAATTAATTGTTTAATACTTGCCACTTGCAGTCCAGTAGGGGAAGGATTAGGAGTCGCACTCTCTTGTCCAGTCCACAAAGTTAAATGAATTAAGTGATGATCTCTTAATTGAACTAATTGTGTTCTGTAGCTTCTTTCTTGATTAATTCCAGCAAAATATAAATCAATTAATGATGTAATCCTAGTTATATACTCTTGTGTCAATATTTCTTCAAAAGTTGGCTCGGAGAAAGATAAACGAGAACCCGAACAAGCAGCAAGAGTTAAGGCGCTTGAACTTATTAATAAGTTTCTTCTAGTTATCAAATTTACCTACTCTTAACCCAAACTTTTGAGTTCAAATTTCTTTTCTTGTCTGATTAGCGCTACTCTATATATACAACTGCAATACCCAATTGAACACTGAGATCTACACGCTAGGGAGTTAACCTATGACGACGCGTGAAGATATTTTTGGCAAAATTAGTCCATTAGTACACAAATTTGGTTTTGAATTAGAAGACGTTCTCCTAAAATCTGCAGGTAAAAATACAATTGTTCAAGTTTTGGTCGATAAAAATTCAGGTGTCTCACTAGACGAGGTTGCAAATCTTTCCATAAAACTTTCGGATTTTTTTGACGATAATAAAATACTAGAAAATAAAACATACACTTTAGATGTTGGTTCACCAGGTATTGATAGACCGCTAACTAAATTTAGACATTGGAAGAAAAATTTAAATCGTTTAGTAAAAATTAAATCCAAATCGAATGTGTTTGAAGGCAGAATTAAGAACATTGACGAATTCGAAGTTGAGTTAGAAATTAAAGGTAAATTACAATCTTTTAAATATAGTGATATCGAAAATGCTGTTGTTCAAGTTGAATTTAATCCGAAAAAGAAATAAATATGGATATAGATATTAAAACATTAAAACAGTTAGTCAAAGAAAAAGAACTGTCTTGGGAAAAAGTAGTACAAGCAATCGAAGAATCTTTAATGGCAGCATATAAACGAAATCCAGGATCACATGAGAACGCTAAAGTTATCATGGACAAAAAAACAGGACATGTTGAAGTTAAGGTTCAAGAGTTAGATGATGCTGGAAATTTAATTAAAGAATTTGATGACACTCCTGCAGATTTTGCTCGAGTTGCAGCAGCAACAGCAAAACAAGTTTTGTTTTTAAAGATGAGAGATGTTAAGGACGATCAAGTATTTAAAGATTACTTAAGAAAAGAAAACACCATTATTTCAGGAGTAGTTCAACAAGGTAAAGATCCAAATTTGATAGATGTAAAACTTGCTGATGGAATTGAAGGATTTATCCCAGCGCAAGAACAAGTTCCAGGTGAAAATTATCTTCACGGTACCAGAATTAAATGTTTTATAGTTTCAGTTAGAAAAGGAAACAAAGGACCACAAATTACTTTGTCTAGAACACATCCTGGATTAGTTAAAGGATTATTTGAATTAGAAGCTCCTGAAGTTTTGCAAGGTGTGGTAGAAATAGTCGCTGTCGCAAGAGAATCAGGTCATCGAACAAAAATCGCAGTCCTATCTCATGATCCACAAATAAGTCCTAAAGGAACTTGTATTGGCCCTATGGGTCAAAGAGTTAGAAATGTAATGAATGAATTAGGTGGAGAAAAAATTGATATTGTCGATTTTTCTTTAGACCCCGCAACATTTATTTCTAATGCATTATCTCCAGCAAAAGTATCTGAAGTGATTGTCACAGATTTAGAAGCGCGCACAGCTCAGGTTATTGTTCCGGATTTTCAACTTTCATTAGCGATAGGGAGAGAAGGGCAAAATGCAAGATTGGCAGCAAGACTTACAGGTTGGAAAATAGACATAAGATCTGATTCCAAACCAAACACAAGTGCTATGCAGGATTCATAGATTTGTGATTTAAAGGCAAAAACACACTTTTTTGCCATTTGTACCTGTCCAAACTCAAGAACCAAACATTGTTGAAGTACCCTTATGTGTGTAACTACTACTCCCTAACGGAGAAAACACAATGAGCACTAAATGAGCACTTCAAAATGAAGGCTTTATTTTTAGTGATTTAAGGATTGGATAAACCTGTCCTTAAATAAGACAGGAGAACAGTTGTCCAAGATTCGTGTATATGAGCTGGCTCAAGAGCTCGGGTACGAAAGCAAAGTTGTTCTTGCAAAATTGCAAGAAATGGGTGAATTTGTTCGCTCTGCATCTTCCACAATTGAATTACCGGTAGCAAATAGATTAAAAGCAGCTTTACCAGCAAAAGAAGTTAAAGTTAAAAAAGAAGCACCAGTTAAAAAAGTTGAAGAAACAAAACCAGTCACTGAAAACATAAATCCACAAACTTTAATTAATAAATCTGAAAATCCACCAACTCCTCGTCCACAAACTCCAAGACCGGGTAACAATCCATTTGGAACATCAACTCCAGTAGCTCCAAGACCTTCAATGCCAAGACCTGGTAACAATCCATTTGGCACAACTGGTGGATCAAGACCAAATAATCCTGGTTCAATGCCAAGACCAATGTCTCGTCCTGGTGCACCAAGACCTGGTGGACCAAATCGTGGTCCAGGAAATTTTGCACCAAGACCTGGTGCGCCAAGACCTGGTGGACCAAATCGTGGTCCAGGAAATTTTGCACCAAGACCTGGTGCGCCAAGACCTGGCGGCCCAAATAATTTTGATCGCAATAAATCTGGTGGACCAAACAGAGGACCAGGTGGTTTTGATCGCAATCGTCCAGCATTTCCAACTTCTGCACCAGGTGGTGCAAGACCTGGACAAAGAACTGGAAGAGGAAATGCTGCAGGTGCTTTTGGAAAACAAAACACTGGCAAGAAGCGTTCTAAATCAAAACGTGAAAAAAGGCAAGAGTTTGAAGAATTTATGGAAGCACCACAACTTGGTGGTGTGCAGTTACCAAAAGGCGATGGTCGAACTATTCGATTAAGTCGTGGTTCATCATTAATGGATTTAGGTGAAAAAATTGGAGCAAATCCTGCAAGTTTAGTTACTGCACTATTTCATTTGGGTGAAATGGCAACTGCGACTCAATCATTGCCTGATGAAACTTTGCAAGTACTAGGTGTTGAGCTTAATTTTGATATCCAAGTTGTTTCACCGGAAGATGAAGATAGAGAATTACTTAATTCATTTGATGTTTCATTTGGAGAAAATGAAGGTGAATTAGTTGTAAGACCACCAGTTGTTACCATCATGGGTCACGTAGATCACGGTAAAACTTTGTTACTGGACACTATTAGAAACTCAAATGTGGCAAGCGGGGAAGCTGGTGGAATTACTCAACATATTGGTGCTTACCAAATTTCTGCACATGTTGGTGGCGAAGATAGAAAAATAACTTTCATTGATACTCCAGGTCACGAAGCCTTTACCGCGATGCGTGCACGTGGTGCAAAAGTAACTGATATTGCAGTATTAGTTGTGGCTGCAGATGATGGAGTAAAACCACAAACAATCGAAGCCTTAAATCATGCTCAAGCTGCAGAAGTTCCAATAGTTGTAGCAGTTAACAAAATTGATAAAGAAGGCGCTGATCCAAATAAAGTTCGTGGACAACTTTCTGAATATGGTTTACTTCCAGAAGAATACGGTGGCCAGTCCATGTTCGTTGATGTTTCAGCAAAATCTGGCGTAGGAATTGAAAATTTATTAGAGTCCATAATTCTTACAGCAGATGCTGCAATTGATTTAAAGGCAAGTCAAACTCAACAAGCACAAGGTGTTGCAATTGAAGCACATCTTGATAAAGGTAGAGGTCCTGTTGCAACAGTTCTAGTTCAAAGAGGAACTTTAAAAGCTGGAGATTCAATTGTTGTGGGCGATGCTCATGGAAGAGTTCGCGCAATGTTAGATGATGCAGGTCATAGCGTTGAAAATGCTGGACCATCTTTTCCTGTCCAAGTTTTAGGTTTAACTAGTGTCCCTAGCGCAGGCGACACATTCATTGTTGTTGATGAAGATCGAGTAGCAAGACAAATTGCTCAAGCAAGATCTGCTCGCGATAGAAATGCTTTGCTAGCACGTAGTAAGAAACGCCATACCTTAGAAGATGTATTAGACACCATGAAGAAGGGTGAAACTCAAGAACTTCGATTAATTATTAAAGGTGACGTATCTGGTTCAGTTGAAGCTCTTGAAGATTCACTTGTAAAACTTGAAGTTGGTGAAGATGTACAACTTCGTGTAATTCATCGAGGCGTTGGAGCAATTGTAAATAGTGATGTTGATTTAGCCATTGCTTCTGAAGCAATCATCATTGGATTTAACGTAAGAGCAGAATCTGGTGCTCGCGAAATGGCCGATCGCGAAGGTGTAGAAATTAGATATTATTCAATCATTTATCAAGCAATTGAAGATATTGAAAAAGCACTTAAAGGTAAGTTAAAACCTATTTATGAAGAAGTAAGACTTGGCTCTGCTGAAGTTAGAGAAATTTTCAAATCAAGCAAAGTTGGAAATATTGCTGGTGTGATCATTAGAGATGGCGTAATCACTAGAAAAGCTAAAGCAAGAATCATTCGTGACGGTAAACAAGTAACGGAAAACTTAAGCATTTCTTCATTAAGAAGATTTAAAGATGATGTATCAGAATTAAAAGAAGGTTTCGAAGGCGGTATTTCCTTTGAAAACTTCAATGACCTTAAAGTTGAAGATGTTATTGAAACTTACGAATTAAGAGAGAAACCAAGAAACTAGCAAAAATGAATGAAGCAAGAGCTAAAAGAGTTGCTGATCGAATTAAAGAAACAGTCGCTCAACTTTTAGAATCTAGGGTAAAAGATCCCCGATTAGGTTTTGTAACTGTTACAGAAGTAAGAGTGACAGGCGATTTAAGAGAAGCAACTGTTTTTTATACAGTTTTAGGTGATGACGAAAAAAGATTAAGTACAAAAAAAGCACTTGAATCTGCCAAAGGAATGCTTAGATCTGAAGTGGGCAGAGTTTTAGGTATCAAACACACTCCATCTTTAACTTTCATGCATGATGCATTGCCAGAAAATGCCATTCACATATCTGAAGTATTAAGAACTGCTCATGAAAGAGATGAACAATTGCATGCCATTGCAAAAAGTGGAAAATATGCAGCAGGTTCAGATCCTTATAAACATAAAGAACGAGATGAATCTAACTAAGGAACAAGTCTCCTTAAATGGTTTTGTAATTGTTGATAAACCTTTAGGAATGACTTCTCATGACGTTGTTCATCAAATTAGAAAAATCTGCAACACTAAAAAAGTAGGGCACGCTGGAACTTTAGATCCTGAAGCAAGTGGTGTATTAGTAGTTGGTTTAGGTAAAGCTACACGACTTTTGACATATGTAGTAGCTGATAATAAAACCTATCAAGCAACCATTCGACTAGGTCAAAACACAACAACGGATGATGCGCAAGGTGAAATAACCAGTGAAACAAGTTGTGAAAATATTTCTGATGTAGATATAAGTAATTGTTTATTAAGTTTTATAGGAGATATTGACCAAGTTCCATCCTCCGTTAGTGCTATTAAAGTGGCTGGCAAAAAAGCTTACGAAATAGTAAGAAGTGGAGAAAAAGTTGAATTGAGTGCAAGAAAAATTCATATCAGCGCTATCGATTTACACGAAATAATTAGAGTTAACAAATTCATTGATTTAGTTGTGACAGTTCATTGCTCTAGCGGAACTTATATTAGGGCTTTAGCTCGAGACATTGGTAAAAAATTAAATGTGGGTGGTCACATCACAACTCTAAGAAGAATTCAATCTGGTAGATATAAAATTACTGATGCATTAAATCTTTCCAACCTAAATCTTGAAAACATCAAACTAATTTCAATGGCAGAAGTTGCCATGGAATTATTTCCAAGCATTAAAGTTGAATTGGATGAAATACAAGATTTAATTCATGGTCGATTTATCAGAAAAACTCATGAACCTGCTCAAACCATTGCATTAATAGATAGGAAACCAAGTCTTGTAGCACTAGCTCAAGGCGATGGTGTCATGCTTAAACCTCAAGTTGTATTTGCTTCTGGAATAGGTGGTGTTTAAGTTATGTATCGCTGGTTTGATCTTGCAGATGTTCCAGTTGACTTAACAAAAACTGTTGTTGCCATAGGTGTTTTCGATGGTGTTCATAGAGGTCATCAAGAACTAATTTCGAAAGCAAAAGATATCGCTACTTCTATTTCAATTCCGTTAGTAGCTGTGACATTTAATCCTCATCCTCGAAGTGTGGTTTCTGATAAAAGTCCTAACGCATTAGCTTCACTTGATTTTCGTTTAACGTTATTAGAAAGATGCGGAGTAGATGCAACGTTGGTTTTACCTTTTAATAAACAACTTGCAAGTTTAAGTGCTGATGAATTTATTGAAAAAATACTCATCGATACTTTGAAAGTAAGTCATGTAATTGTTGGAGATAATTTTAGATTTGGACATAAAGCAACTGGAGATACTAATTTATTAAAAGAAATAGGAAGAGCAAAAGGTTTTAGTACCACAATTTTGAAAAGATTTGATGATGGTGCAGAAATTTGGTCCTCCACGAGAGCCAGAAACTATATTGAAACAGGTCTAGTTGATAAAGCTGCTCTTGTTTTAGGACGTTTTCCAAGATTAGAAGGCACCGTGGTTCATGGTGATCATCGTGGAAGACAATTGGGCTACCCAACTGCAAATTTAGAAGTTGCTTCAAATATGGCAATTCCTCAAGATGGAATTTATGCCGGTTATCTAATTCGCACAAAAACTAATGAAGTTTTACCTGCTGCTATTTCTATTGGAAATAATCCAACTTTTGCAGGTACTGAAAAAAGAATTGAAGGATACGCATTAGATAGAACTGATTTAGATTTATATGGCGAGCAAGTTTCTTTCGACTTCGTGAAAAAACTTCGAGATAGTCAAAAATTTGAGTCAATCGAAGCTTTAATCGAGCAAATGGC
>VFQS010003261.1_pt1 | contig 12509 bp, 14 predicted proteins | sample 3512361 | NCBI WGS metagenome assembly VFQS01 (sample SAMN10412375, study PRJNA504923) | tailings metagenome | isolation source: Relicate 1 Philex TSF3 active mining | place: Philippines
GCCTATGGAACTTTGAGCAAGAATGATTTAAACAGTGGTGGACCTTACGTAAATATTCAATATTAGAGAATATTTACATGCAAGATTTATCATTATTTCCTATTGTGCTAGGTGTTGACTATATTGATTTGGCACCCTATATTAAAATAATTACTGATTACAGCCAAAGACAACCTAGTATTGCCAATGATAAAAGTCAACAACTCAAACATTATCAACGTCGTAGTTCGCGGGATGCCGAAATACTAGATCATGCCAAGCTGTCAGGGCTTAAATCAACTTTAGTTAGCCAAGCCAATGACTATTATCAAAACCTATTAGGTTTCAGTGAAGAATTATATATATCAGACTCATGGCTTAATATATGCCAGCCAGGCGGGCATCAACCAGATCATTATCATACTAACGCTGTAGTATCAGGAACGTTATATGTTGTCTTCGCTGATACACATCCTAAGTTAGAATTTAGGAACCCTAGGTTGATTAATTCGCCGCAATCACCGGAAATACGTCGTGATCCTTCGAGAACCACTGCTTATAATTCAGGATTTATGAGTGTAGGTAACTTAACAAATGGTAGTGTACTGTACTGGCCTAGCTACTTGGTACATGGATACAACACTAATAGCACAGATTTAGATAGAATCAGTATCTCATTTAACTTAAATATACGTAGCAGTAACTTTTTATATCATTCACCTTTTACTCTAGTATGACACTACGACGTTTTGTTGCTAACCCAATACCTCCAGAGATATCCGGAGCACTACCAACTATTCCTGATGCTCCGATCATTGACATAGGACCAGAAATAGCCTATGAAGATTGGCCAGAACCATTGCGATCAGCTGTGCTTTCAGGTCGTGTCAGAGTAGAAGACCTTCCTTATCCAGTGTTTAATCAACTAACTGGTGAACTTAATCCTGCAATTAATCTAAGCGATTATGAATAAACCACCTGTACCTAAACAATATACTGGCATGACACACGATGAGCTTTATGCCGATGTTCCTGACTACGTCAAAGAAGGCATCCGTAATGCCTCATTGGAAACACATCGACCAGCACCGCCCCCTCCGGTGGATCTAGCTCCGGTTCCTCTAGAACATAAAATTAAAAATTTCATGGAATCGGCTCGTCAAGTAGTTAGACAAGCCATACAAGGACAGGATGTGTTGGTCAGTCAAGAAAAGTTTGATTCAAGAATGACCGTTTGTCAGGCATGTGAGTTTATTAGTCAAGATCACAGCAAATGCCAAGCCTGCGGGTGTTACCTAGGGGCAAAGCTAAAATTTGAAGCCAGTCGGTGCCCCAAAGGCTATTGGTAGTTAGGGTTTAGGAAATTGCTGTTTTACCGCAGCACAAGCAGCCAAGTATGTGGTCATTGGTTCTGTATTGCCTTGTGCTTGCCAATATAGAGCGTCAGCTAGTTGTGATAAAGGTGGGTAAGCATTTATCCGCTGTCTCTGATATTCAGCACTATCATACTCGGCTTGTAGTCTAGCAACTTCTGCTAATAATTCTTCTTCCGTTGGCAGTGTAGTGTTTTGATCGTGCCAACTAATACCCTCATAACGTGATCCAGCCAATGACCATTCTGCGCCCGGGCGCAGACTTGCTAAAGCATCAGCAAAATCAAATACACGGCTCATTGTGCGAACTCCATAGCAGCAAATGTCACCACAGGAGCATATTCTCCAGAACCAGGATGACCGAATAATCTACAGGTACTACCAGAACTGTATGCTCTATATTGTAAAACGTAGGTAATAGGGCTAACAGTATTAGGTGTGTCATAGCAAACTAGTGGTTGCATCATGTATAAACTGGAATTTGTTGAGTGACCTGTACCATAAGGTCCTGTGGCATTACGCTGAGGTTGCCATATAATTGTAGTATCGCGTCTTATCCTTAGTGCTGCGTTATTACTGTTTCCAGAATTATTTACAAAATAATGTAATTCTAGTCTTATAACACTATTAACAAATTTAGGTGTAATAGCTAATTGTAAAAAAGCAACGTCAGTCCATGTGGTTGTGGTAAATGCCAAAGCATAGCTAGCATTATCATTAACCAAATCACTACTAGTAGTACCGCCAACTCCTACAGTAGAGCGTACTACTTGTACAGGTAAGTTGAACGTATCACCATTTAGGGTTTGTAATCGATTGGTTTTTATTGTACTCATACTATTGTCCAGGTACTACCTTCAGGTATAGTTATAAAAACGTTATCAGCCACAGTAATAGGACCAGCAGTCATAGCATTGGTGTTAGATGCCAAACTAAAATTAGCTGTGACTCTGACATCATTGTAGAAAAATATACGATCAGAACCACCACCAGTGGCAAATGCTATACCTGTAGCACCAGATGGGCCGGTAGCACCTGTAGATCCAATCGGCCCAGTGGCTCCTGTTGCGCCTGCGCCGGTAGCCCCTTGCGGTCCTTGAACACCAGTGGCTCCGGTGGCTCCTTGTGGTCCAGTATATCCTTGACCAATGGCAGTACGCCAACTACTAGGTGTATTTCCACTGTGTATGAAATTTACTCTTGTAGTAGTGGCATTTGTGGTTTTAGCATATATTTTTGTAACAATACGATCAGTATTGGCCAGTGCTAGTGCTTGTGTGTTTGTGGCAATAGCAGTATAATAAGTTGGTGTGGTAGCATTGATTTCGCCACTGGTCAATTCAAATAATAGGGTTTCTGCGTTGGCAGTGCTTCTACGCAAAGTTTCAAAAACTAATTGACTGGTACCACTGGCATCCGACACATTTGCCCAGAATCTTATTTCATATTCACCAACAGGTAGTTCAGTTAGATAAGGGTCACCAGGTGCTGTAATAAAGCTAGCAACCAGCACATTTCCACTAGCATTGGTAACATCTGCGCCCATGACATCTTGTGGGTTAGCATCAGGACGATCAGGAACTAGGCTCTCATAACCAACAACATTGCTGTCAGTTTGTGTAAAATACCAAATACGACCAGCTGCGCTTATACCTGTAGCGCCTTGCGGACCTGTAGCTCCAATATTTCCTTGTGGTCCTATAGTGCCGCTTAAGGTAACCCAACTATTACTATAGTAAGCATTTAGATCTATAGTAGTATCATCTAGCCATAGTGTACCTTCTATAGGACTTGCCGGTGCTGTATTGCCTACGCTAACTGCGCCACCAACTGGAATAACCACATTGCTGGCATTAACTGTTTGTAGTCCTGTAGCGGTAGCCGCTAGTGTAACTGCTGCGTTACCAGAGCCAATCTGTAGTGAACTAACAGCAATCGATACGGGTTGGGTATTATTAGCAGCACTGGTAAAACTAATGCCACCATCGGCGCTTTTAATAGAACTTCCACCAAGTACAATGGTATTTCCAGCTATGTACAAGCTGCGCCAACGTAGACTACTATGCCCGAGATCATAAACTTCGTTATGTGCTGGCATTAAATGATTGGTAATAGCCATTAAGTTGGGCTGAGTATAAAAATCAGCCAAGCGCCAACGTGAACCAGTCCATGACCAAGTTACACCACTGCTTGTATAACTTTGACCTATGTTAGCATTTGCTGGAAATTGTATAGCCATAATTGGTATTTATGGTAAAATTATTAGTCTCGTACAAGCACAGGAATACTAGTAGTAACCACAGTACCATTAATACTACCAGTACGAAGTTCTACAGCAATGTTTTCTGTACCTTCGGCGGAACCATCTGACGTGAGAGTCGTAAGAAAACTAGCCGTGTTATTAACTACAGTTACATAACCCACATTACCTTGAACAATATCAGCATTGCTGATTGTACCAATGGTAGTCCAATATAAAGTGGTATTATCAGCTACACCAATGGTATTCACAGTCCACGCAATAGTGTTTCCTTCTCGAATATTACTTACATTAGAATCAATTGAGTAACTAGTGGCTGTGCCTCCTACTGTGAATGATCCACTGGTCGAAAACATATAAATCCTAAATCCATCTCTTTCTCTATAGACAACATTACTGGTAAAACTACTGGCAGGAATGGTATTAGCATAGCGCACAATAACTATCCCCGAACCGCCTGAACCACCACCACTATCGCTTCTGCCAGCTGGATTATCATTGCCGTCGCCTAACCCGCCGCCACCACCGCCGCTATTAGGTCTTCCGTCACGCTCACCTAGGGTCCAGCGTACTTGCCAACCGCCTCCGCCGTACCATATGCCGTTGTCGTAATGAACTAGTCCTGAAATTCCGTTGTAACCACTGTAATCTATGCCACTACCGCCACCGCCGCCGGCATATCCTTGTGGTTCACCTGATATGTTACTGAGAAATCCGTTGCCTCCTGTGCCACCTGTAGTACCATTATAGTTACCTCCAGCACTGGTGGCTCCGCCACCACCTCCTCCCGAAGATACAAATTGGCCTCTTGTACTGGATCCCCCAGCATTTCCTTGTCCAGGGGTTCCTGCTCTTCCGGTTTCTTGAGAACCTGGCCCACTGGGAGTGCTACCACCACCACCTGATCCTCCTACTGTGGCTTCTGCTCCTGGACCATCTCGATTGGCTCCACGTCCTCCACCTATAGCAGTTAATCCAAAAGCCACAGTATTTGATCCCTGCGAAAAGTATCCTCCTCCTGCCCCCACTGTAAAAGTATAAGTACTGCCTGGAGCGAGCGTGGTACTACCTGCCAATAATCCTCCAGCACCACCTCCGCCGCCACCATTGGCTCCGCTGCCGCCGCCACCTGCTACAATAAGATATTCTGCTGGGTAGCTCACACTGGTGTCAGCAATGGCAATTAAAGGTAGCACTGCTAAAACTCTGCCACTGCTAGATCCAGTACGTATCTGAAATATGATATTTTCTGGGCCTTCAAAAAGTTGATCTGCTGAGAATGTAACAGAAAAACTGCCTGCGTTATTGGTTATGCTAAAACTACCAGAGGTGGGACTACCTGTTATATCAGCCGCGGTAGCTGTGCCAGTGTAGGTCCAATAGAGACTTGTGCCATTGGCCACGCCTTTGGTAACTACTGAACAGGTAAATGTTTGCCCTTCATTGACAGCAGTGGTACTAGGTGTAGCATAAACATCTAGACCCAAACTAGGTCTAGTAAAAGTACGTTTGTTGAGACTGTTCAGTCTGGGCATGGTCTACCCAAAACTGCTGAGACTACCTGTTACAGTCCACGCACCTGCTAGTCTAAACAAACTAAAACTTGCTATTTCTCGTCTATTAGCGGTTACAGTAGGCACAATAGCATCAGCCCATAATATGGTTTGCGCTGCCCCATCTATTTGTACATTAGAAGCCAGGTATGGGGTAGCACCTTGATACAAGATCAAACTGAAACTGACCACATTGTTATTAGCTGTGGGTACGTTGGTAAAATTGGCTGTAAAGTTGCTGGAAATTGTGGTATGAGCCCAAAGACCACCTTGATTATAATCATGAGCAACTACACCAGTGGCATTGGTAATAACATTAAATGGTTCAATAGCCAATGCTACACCAGGGCCTGTAGCACCAGTTGCTCCAGTTGCCCCAGTTACTATGCCAGCGTTGATTACACTAGAATTACTCAAAGTAATGTTTAAATTACCTGCTACAATGTTAGCCTCAGTTACAAATAATCCTGTGGCACCTGTAGCACCTAAGACATAACCAGCATTGATGCTGGTATTACTGCTTAAAGTTACTATGAGATTACCAGTGACTACATTGGCATTGGTAATAGAAACGCCAGTGGCTCCCGGTGGGCCAGTTACATCAATGATGTCGGGACCTTCTGGACTCCATCGAGTACCAGACCATATCCATGTTCTTACACCTACTGTGTAGGTTTGGCCAACTGTGGGATTACCGGGAAATATTAAGGGCATAAGTTATTTACTAGTTCTTTCTCAATACCACACGACCGGCATTGTTTTGTTGTCCAGCTGGTGCAGCATAATCCGCATCGCCAGTGTTAGCCACTGTGGTACCTGACCCGCTGTAAGCTGTGCCACCAGCGGCGTCATTGGCTCCACCACCACCTCCGCCGCCGGGATTACCGTTCGCGTAACAACTAGCTCCGCCGCCTCCGCCGCCGTTAACTCCGGCTACTCCGTTTTCTGGGGCTCCACCGCCTTTGACTCCGCCAGTACCAGTACCAGTTCCACCTGCTCCACCACTGGTGCCAATGTCTCCGGCTCCACCGCCACCGCCACCTGCGTACATGGTACCAACACTGCCGCCGACTACACCACTAGAACCACCACCTCCCGCACCACACCAAACTCCATAGGGTCCACCTCCTCGACCGCCAGCTCCATATCCACTGCCTCCGAGTCCAAAATTTCCGTTACCTCCGTCAGCGCCTCCGGTGGCTGCACCGCCAGCTGCTCCTACGTAAATGGTCCAAGTTTCGCCCGCCCCTACGTTTACAGTTTTGATTACACAACCTCCTGCTCCACCACTTTGACGCTTAGGTGCGCTGCCACCGCCTCCGCCCCAGGCTTTAATGGTCCAACTTCCAGCAGTGGGATTGAATGTATAAGTACCGGCTGTGCTATAAACCACAGGATTAGGGATACTGGTGTCAACAATGGTTACGCTGACATTAGCCACAATAGTTCCAGAAGTACTACCAGTACGCAAATTAAAGGTCATTGTTTCATTACCTTCAACGGTCACGTCATTGGTTAATGTTACTGCTACACTGGCTGTATTACTATTAATAGTTAATGTCCCTGATGTTACACCTCCCGAAATGTCAGCTGAAGTAACGTTAGTACCATTTAAGGTATAATATAAATTGTAGCCATCAGGTAAATTCAATGTTATCGCAGTAAACGTAACTGTGCTACCTTCATTGATAGTAGCCGAATCTGCCACTACTTGATAATTTGGTTGTATGCTGGTATCGTTAATAACCACTTGATCAGCAGTGGCCACAATAGGACCAATGTTGCTGCCTGTACGTATTACAATATTAGCATACTCTAATCCTTCAGTAACCAAGTCATTTCGTAGAGTCAGTGTAAAGGAACCAGCATTATTGTTAACAAAAAACGAACCTTCGTTGATATTTTCTGTAAAGTCCGCGGCTATGGCCGTGCCAAGATTGCTCCAATAAACTTGTGTATTATTAGCTACAGCAAAAGTAGGAACATCAAACCTAACTGCTTGACCTTCATTTACCACAGTTACATTAGGAAAGCATCTATAGGCAGGAATTCTTAATGTTGTTGTATTAACATTCCTAGCTGATAAGTTTTGCTCTCTGAAACGCCGTATACTCATTAGTAGACTTCCGAACCAAACAAATTAAATGAGACATTACCCGAAGTACTGTACACACTGATTACATCACTGGTAGCCATGGTAATGCCCATGGTTAAAGCTATGCTGTCTGCTGCCGGTAACGGTAACTCGTAGGCAACATAGTGCTGATTACTTATAGAAGCAGCACCGGGTCGTATGGCCACACGCACTGTGGTATTGGCATTGTTAGCTAAGTTACACACAGTTAACGTACTAATCACTGCGCTGTTACCAGCTGGTACTGTGTATAGTGTACTTAAAGTAGTTGCTGCTGGTACTAATTGTCCTAAAACCTTATATCTATTAGGCATATTGTTTCCTTACATTCCTGCCAGTAAAAATGGATTAAATCCTAGCTCAATGGTGTTGGTATCAATACCGGGTCCAGTGGCACCAATAGGCCCAGTGGCACCAGTAGCACCTATGTTACCAGAAATACCAGTGGCTCCTGTGGCACCTATGTTTCCTGAAATACCTGTGGCACCAGTAGCTCCTATGTTGCCAGAAATACCAGTGGCTCCTGTGGCACCTCCAGGTGTGCCTTGCGGACCAGTAGCTCCTATAGTACCTATGCCCGTGGCACCAGTAGCTCCACGAGCTACCAAGCCAGTTTCAGTTACACCAACCCAAGTTCCAGTTACATAAACTGCTAGATCTCCGGTTTCTGAATCAAACCACATATTGCCGGTTTCAGCATACACAGGAGCAACATTACTGACTGTGACCTTAGAACCACCTACGCCGCTGCCACCTGTGATAAATTCTGCCCATTGCCCACCATAGTAGGCACTCATTTCACCAGTATCTTCGTTTAGCCAAAGTGAACCCAGTGTGGTGGTATTAGGTGCTGTATTGCTTACAGTAACACTGGCACCACCTCCGATCAGACTGGTCCAGCCCGAACCGTTGTAGGTCCAAGTTCGGCCACCAGTAGTAGTGACTTGTCCTTGTGTGGGGTTACTGGGAAATAATAATGGCATAATATGTATTTACGTAAAGGTAACTGTACCTGCTCCGGCTGTGACTGTATAGGTCTTATAACCAAATTGACTGGTATTGGCTGCTGTAGCAGTTACTCCAGCTGAAAATGTGGCTGTATATGTGCTAGGAATACGTATAATAACTATACCCGAACCACCATTGGTGCCAGCTCCTGACTGTGATGGACCACCTCCGCCACCGCCTGTGTTTGAAGTACCATTTGATCCAGTGGCCACTGCTGGATAAGCAGCATGAGCTCCTGCGCCTCCGCCACCCGATCCGCCATTTACGCCGTTAATATTAGTAAAACCACCACCGCCACCACCGCCACCAGCAGAAGTAATAGATCCAAAAATAGAATTAGAACCACTAGTTCCTTGTAGTTGAGCAGCCGATCCAGAACCACCACCACCTACTGTGAGCACATAGTTAGTACCAACTGAAACAAGTAATCCCGAGCCGGTTCTAAAGCCGCCACCGCCCCCACCACCTGCGATGTAACTAGCAGGAGCACCACCACCACCTGCTCCTCCAGCAACTACTAAGTATTCAACAGCGAATTCGGTACCAGCTGCTGATCGTTCCACATTCATCCATAAGCCTTGATAATCATCATAGTATTCAACTCTACCAGTGGCAGAATTGTACCGCATGATACCACCTACTGTTTCACTGGGTCTAGCTGAGGTGTTCCCGGTTGGCAGTGATAAAAATGTTGTAGCTGTGTTAATTTGCCCGCTGATAGTGGAAATATTAGCTGTGGCATTGCTGCCAGAAGGTCCCGCAACACCAGTGGCTCCTATATTACCCTGTATACCAGTAGCGCCTGTAGCACCATTTACACCAGCTAGGCCACTTGCGCCCTGTGGGCCAATATTGCCTTGTATACCAGTGGCACCTGTAGCGCCTTGTGGTCCTAGAGTGGGCATCCACCCGCGACCATTCCAGGTCCAGGTGCGTCCGTTAAATGAGTAAGTTTGATTTAATACTGGATTTGACGGAAATGATATAGGCATGATCTAGTATTTATTACTACAATACTAGTTCTGTTAGCTCCATTTCATCGCCTACAATACCTACCGGGAATGTGTTAAAACTCATACTACAGCGTAGATGATCAGCTTGTTCTATGGTTTGAACCATGTGTGTTAGGTGACTAGGGAACAAAATTAGTCTATTAGGCACAGCTTCAAACCACCAACTGTCACTGTTAAATGCGTTCCAATCGCCGGGTGGAAGTTTAACTTGTTGATATCCACTGCGATAAAAGAATATTTTATCACTAGCAGGATCAGAATCAACATAAAATACACCACTGATAAAACTGTTAGGATGTTCGTGTTTGTGGTGAAATTGTCCGGTCTTGGTGTTATTACTCCAGCTTTGTGTGATTCTTAACTCAACTTCGTGCTTGGGCACATATACTGTGCGTAAGTATTCATCTACACTAGCTCGAGCAAATTCTGCTAGCCTAGATAGCTCTGGCTGTTCTAGTAGATGTACATTTTGACTACTGGTGTTGCCCATGTTAGGGCGTTGTGGTTGATTAATAATGAATTCACGTTCTTCATCGGTTAAACCCGGGTTGAACGTGAAAAAACCAACTGGGGTCGGAAATAAACTTTGGAGATCCATACTGGGCAGGTCCTTGACTAGTACAAGTAATTATCCCAGTATGGCTGGTTAAAAATAAAATTAGGCCGTAATTTCTACCCAACTTGTGGTATCTTCATCCCAACGATACATTTTACCATCTGTGGGCATGGGTGTTGGTGGATCCCATAAACAACTGGTTTCGTTTAAGACCCAACTAGCAAATGGTTTTGGTGGAATAAATGCGTCACGCTGTGGGTCATAGGTATAACCAATGCCAGCATAGTTTTTACGGAATGGTGTGCCACCTTCGCTGTGTACCCCACCGCGTGTGTTATAGCTGGTGCGTTTACATAGTTGACCACGGAATTGACCGTAGTGTTGTTCCCAATCGTAATTGCTTTCGTCTTTACCAACAATTACTTCGGTAACAACATAATTTTCATTTAAAAAAGCATAGTGTGCCATTTTTTACAACTCTCCTTGTTGATTCGCCGAAACAGTATCGGTTTATGCTGTATTTATATTAAATAATTTATCTCGGCTCAAGTTAGACCAGACTAAAAGTCACTGTGCCTGTACCTGCTGTAACTGAGTATACTCTTGATCCGGTCGCAGTTGAAACGTTAGAAGTTATGCCAGCCGAGAATGTAGCCTGGTAAATTCCTGGTATGCGTAATATAACTATTCCCGAACCTCCAGCAGCTCCGCCGTTTCCTGTGCCCCCGGCACCACCACCTGTATTAGCCGCAGCAGCAGTAACAGCATTAGTACCAGAATTTCCATCGGTAGCACCACCCTTTTGACTAGCAGTGCTTGTGCCTCCTCCCAATCCTGCTGTTCCAGTATTGGTCACGTTGATTCCGCCACCACCACCTCCTGCGTAATACACTGTGGTTCCTGTAATGGAACTAGCAAAAGCTAGTCCACCGTCGCCTGCTCTGCTGTTTGAAGTAGCAGCAATAGCAGCACCACCAGCGCCACCTCCAGCGCCACCGGCATAAGGACTACCAGAGAAGCCACCATTTCCACTTCCGGCATTACCTTGACTTGGGGTAGTAGCCGGAGTGTTACCAGCACCACCATAATTCGTTACCCCAGATTGCCCTGCTCCGCCTCCAGAACCACCTGCTTTTGACAACTGATCTGAGCCCCCGCCACCGCCGCCATTAACTGTGACCGAAGCAATAATGGTATTGCCGCCATTGCCACCTGATGTGATGCCGTTACCACTTCCGGCAGAACCGCCTGCCCCTACAGCAATATTATAAGCTACCCCTACTGTAGCATTACTAATATAACCGGTTAGCAGTCCTCCGGCTCCGCCACCACCTTGATTACTGCCACCTCCGCCCGCTACCGCCAAGTATTCTACTGTAAGCGGTGGTGTGTATTGTACCAAAGCAAATGTTCCTGTACCTGCGGTAAATGTAGTAAATCTAAATCCATTGCCTAAACTAACTGTGCCGCCACTTAATCCAGCACTGGTATTAGCATAATATGTGTCAGGATAGCGTATGATGACTACACCAGAACCACCTGACCCAGAGGTTGATAAAGCGACTGGATTTTCGCCACCACCGCCACCACCGCCACCTAAATTACTGGTACCATTTTGTGCTAGTGTAGAATTATTTTTGTCGCCCCCGGCACCACCGCCACCTGCTCCTCCAGCGCCAAAACCGGTATTTGTATTCCATTGACCGCCCCCGCCCCCGCCAGCATATGTAACTGCTGCGCCTGTGATAGATGAACTTAGTCCTGTTCCCCCTGCGCCGGCAACACTTCCAGACAACGCACCCCCGACAGCTCCAGCACCGCCCCCTCCGCCTGCCCCACCTGCCCCACCGGGATTACCACCCGCATTGCCCTGACCTGGAGTTCCGCTGCCAGATGCTGTAGAATTAAACCCACCTCCGCCACCTGATCCGCCCGATCCTGCACCTTGACCACCGGAAAAATGACCCTGCGACCCACCTCCTCCACCAATGGCTGTTAATGATCCTACTAGACTATTACTACCATTTCCACCATTATTACCGCTGGATCCTGAGCCACCTGCGCCAACTGTAACTGAATAACTAGCGTTTTGTATAAAGTTAGTATTGCCTGTAAGCATACCCCCGGCTCCACCACCGCCACCGGATCCTTCACTGCTTTGACCGCCTCCTCCACCACCGCCACCGGCTACTACAAGATAATCAACTGAAATAGGAGGCGTATTACTGAATGCTATATTACCTGTACCAGCAGTAAATGAGCTAATTTTGTAACCACCCGCGGTAACTGTGGCCACAGTTAATCCTGCGTCGGGAATCATAAAGAACAACGATGGGTATCTTAAAATAACTACTCCCGAACCACCAGTGCCACCTGCTCTATTACTTCCATTTCCGCCAGCACCCCCACCACCACCGCCGGTGTTACCGGTGCCGTTATTTCCCACAGTACCAGAAGTTCCGCCAGCACCGCCGCCTCCTTGGCCACCATTGGTACCTGATTGGCTACTTCCGCCACCGCCACCACCGGCATAATATGTTGCTGTGCCTGTGATGCTAGAAAGTCTACCGATACCACCGGCTCCACCATAACTAGAGGGGGCAAGTGCTACATCAAAGGCATGCTGTCCTGGG
>VFQS010003262.1_pt1 | contig 12508 bp, 11 predicted proteins | sample 3512361 | NCBI WGS metagenome assembly VFQS01 (sample SAMN10412375, study PRJNA504923) | tailings metagenome | isolation source: Relicate 1 Philex TSF3 active mining | place: Philippines
GCTCCTTCAACATCAAGCTTGAGAAACACTGTATTGTAGAAAATAAGCTCACTTTCTGTAAAGTACATGACTTTATTGATGATGTCACTACTATCTGGAGAACCAACCAAATTATGGTTTTAACTTCTCGGTTTGAAGGAATGTCTTTATCTATAACAGAAGCCAGTTACTATGGAAGACCATCTATTGTTACGAATGTTGGTGGAGCTTCAGAGCAAATCATTGATGGTGAAACAGGATTTCTGATTAATCAAATATCAGCAGAATCTATTTTGAGTACGTTAAATAAAGCATGGGAGTGTAGATTTAGATGGAAAGAAATGGGTCTAAAAGCAAGGGAAGAGTATTTGAGATCGATAAAAAAAGACCCTTTGGAAGAATTTACTGAAAAAATTATTCAATACTCTGAATTATGATTTCCATAGTGATTTGTTCTGTTAATCCTGATCATATAGATAGTATTTCTATTTCAATAAAAAATACAATAGGATTACGCTATGAAATAATAGCTATCGACAATTCAGAAAATAAATATTCCATTACACAGGCTTATAATATGGGTGCTAAAAGATCCATTTTTGAAAATCTCATTTTTGTACATGAAGATGTAGAATTTATTTCTGAAAATTGGGGTGAAAAGTTAGTAAACATTTTAAAAAACAAAGAAATAGGAATCGTTGGTGTTGCGGGCTCAACTTATTTACCTTCTGTTCCCTCTGGTTGGTACTTACCCGATGAAAAATATAACAAAGTTTTCATACATCAAGGGTTTAAATACAAAAAACAACTTGTACGATTTGATAATCAAGGGGAAGATTTAACCCCCGTGTATTTATTAGATGGAGTTTTTTTAGGTATGCGAAAAGAGTTATGGGAAGAATTTCCATTTTATGAAGATTTAGTTGGTTTTCATGCTTATGATGTCAATATTTGTCAGAGAGTATGTACCAAATATCAGAATATTTTCACAAAGCAAATTGAGCTTTTGCACTTAAGTGAAGGGAAAGTTGATAAATCGTATTTTGATGCTTTATTATTCAATAAACTTTCTTTTTCTAAATCAAAATATATAAAACTAAATTTTGAATTAGAATTTATTCTCTTAAAATCATTATACTCCAATTTACGATGTTATTATGATAAAAAAACAGTTATTACTAAAATTAAGCCTTATTTATCCACTAAAAATCTAGGCTATAAAGGTTTTTTTAACTTTGTAAAATACATATTTTTAAACGAGTAAATCATTTAATTTTATATTTCTATGTTTAATTTCTTCTATTATAGACTATCTAAGAATAATTGGTTCGGTTTTTTTTTGATTTTTTGTTTAGTTTTAGTAACTAATTTGTATTATGAATTTTTTGGATTTGACAATTACTTGCTTGAAAATCATGCGTTTAGACAAACTCAAACAGCAATTACTACTTACTACTTTCTAAAGAATGGATTTAGTTTAGATTATATAACACCCGTATTGGGGTATCCTTGGAAAATTCCTTTTGAATTTCCATTGTATCAATATTTAGTTTACTTAATTGTAAAATATTTTAATTTAAAAATTGAGGTTGGAGGAAGGATTATTAGTCTTATTTTTTTTTATTCAACTTTAGTTTACATTTTTTTTCTTTTCCGAAAAATAGGGTTTGAATTTTGGAAAGTTTTAATTGTGTTAAGTCTAGTACTTATTCATCCTATTTATATTTATTGGTCACGTTCTTTTATGATTGAATCAACAGCATTATTTTTTACAATAATGTTTTTATATCATTACACGTCAATTTTTTTAGAGCAAAAAATCTCTAAATTACATTGTTTTTTTGCATTATTTTCCTGTTTAGTTGCTTGTTTAGTTAAAATTACTACCATTTTACCATTGATTCTTATTTTATCTTTTTTTACTATATATTTTTTTAAAAAAGATTCATTATCAAAAAAAAATATTGTTTTAATCAGTATGATTTTTATGACATTAATAGTATCAAAACTTTGGATAAATTATACAGATTCTTTAAAAAAATTAAATACTTATGCGTTTAATCATTCTGCATCTACGTTACTTTATAAATGGAATTTTGGAACCATACAAGACAGGTTTTGTGTTGCTAAATGGGAAAAAATTTTTAATCATTCGTTAGGGTTTTTATTTGTGTTTTTTCTATTATGTATTGGATTAATCGTTTTCAGAAAGAATTTTAAAAATATATATTCTAAAATATTTTTCACTAGTTTAATTCTGTATTTATTATTTCCTTTAATATTCTTTAATTTGCATTATGTACATGATTATTATACATACTCGAATAGTATATACTTAATCGTATCAATTGCAATGATTTTAATCTATTTAATACAGTGTAAAAATCGGTTTGTATTAATTTTAGGATTTTTGGGGTTTATATCGTGTTTAATTTTTTTTAAAACAATTTATAAACAAACTTACTTTCCAACACAATATTATAATTACAGATATATCATCAAAACATGTGAATTTTTAAAAAAAAATACTAAACAAAATAATGTAGTTTTAATTTATGGTAATGACTGGAGTTCAGAATACGCCTTTTATTCGCAAAGAAAAACAATTTGTCTTGATAAGAATTTTCAAAGTTATCATGATAAAAGATTTCAAAATATTTTATTAGAAAATAAAGGTGAGAAAATTAGCACCTTATTAATGGTAACTTATTTTAATTTGTACAATAAAAAATTTCTAATTTCCTTAAAAAAAGAGATGGATTTTAAGCCAGTTTTAATAAATCCACCTTTCTATATTTATCAAAGGGTAGTTGAGTAATTTTTTAAGTATTCATCAATGTAATAATTAGCAGTGAAAAAAAAAATAATTAGTATCTGTATACCAACTTATAATCAAACACAATTTTTAAGGAAAACATTAGATTCAATTTATAAACAAAATGGGGTTATTTTCGAAGTTATTATCTCAGATGATAGTACAACTGACGATGTTTTTAAGTTAGTTCAGGAATATCAGAAAAATAATTACACTATTATCTATGTTAGAAATTCACCAAGTTTAGGATCGCCAAAAAACTGGGATCATACCATGTCTTTAGCCAAAGGAGAGTTTATAAAGATAATGCATCATGATGAATGGTTTGTCTCTGAATACGCATTATCCCAGATACTATCTTTTTTTAAGAAAAAAAATACATCACTTGTAGTTACTGCATCTTATCTTCATAGAAATGGAAAAGAGACATTAGTAAGAGCAGATGCTAGTAAAATTTCACTGATTGAAAAGGAGCCTCAAAGATTGATTTTAGCAAATGAATTTGGAAGCCCTTCATCTATTTTTTTTCACAGAGATAATATTCAAGTTTTCGATAAAGGGTTAGTTTGGTTAGTTGATATTGAATTTTATATTCGTTTTCTTTTGAAAAATAAAACTGTAAGTTATATTACGGAGCCATTGTATGCTTCAGCTATGGATGAACATAATATTACTAATTCATGTTTATATGATACAGAATTACAATTAAAAGAATACACATACTTGTACAATAAGTATGTTTCTAATTTAACTTTAAACAAAAGATGGTTTTACTTAATAGAAATTTACAAGATTTTACTTTTTACGCAACCTAAAAGAAAAATAGAGTTATTTTTAAGGCTCGTAAAACGTACATTACTTAAAAAAAATGAAAATAGTCAAACTTAAAGGAGGTCTTGGTAATCAACTGTTTCAATATGCTTTTGCTAGGGCAATCTCTTCCTCAAAAAAACGAGAGGTTTATTTAGATGATTCTGATTATTTCTTTTCAAATCATCGAGTAAAGCGATCATTTGACCTATTAGAATTTAATATTACCTTGCGTATAAGCTCAAAATTGAATTTTATACATAAGAAATATATTGATTGGAAAATCAAAAATAGACTTGTAACATTTGTTGAGCAAGGTATTTACTTTGATGAAAATTATCTAAAAAGAAGTGGGGATTTTTTTTTTGATGGATATTGGCAGAGTTATAAATATTTTGATTTTATTCGCGCTAAATTACAGGAAGAGATTGTTTATAAAAAAAAAATATCTTCAATAGCAAAAAAAATTCAACTCCAGTTAAAATATAAAAATACAGTAGCAGTTCACTTTAGAAGAGGAGATTACGTTTCAGATCAGCATACGAATGATGTACATGGGTTTTGTACAATGGATTATTACATCAATGCGATGACTCATATGAAAACATTCATTGAAAATCCGATGTATGTCATTTTTTCTGATGAAATAGCATTTGTGAAAAATGAATTAGGAAGTAGAGAAGATTTTTTTTATGTAGATGGTCTGTCTTCTCATTTAGAGGAATTTGAGATTATGAAAGGATGTAATCATTTTATAATTGCTAACAGTACGTTTAGTTGGTGGGCTGCATGGTTAAGTTCAAATGATGAAAAAAAAGTGATTGCTCCCAAAAAATGGTTTAAAAATGAAGAATTAGAACGTCAATCTATTGACTTAATTCCTGAAGATTGGATAAGAATATGATAGATAATTCTCCATTAGTATCTGTCCTAATGCCTGTTTATAATGCTTCTTTGTATTTGAGTGAGGCAATTAAAAGTATTCTTGAACAGGATTATAAAAATTTTGAATTTATCATTATAAATGATGGTTCAACTGACGATTCAGAGTCTATTATTTTAAATTATAAAGATTCAAGAATAAAATATATAAAAAATGAACAAAATTTAAAATTAATAGCCACTCTTAACATAGGCCTTTCTATTGCACAGGGTAAATATATTGCTAGAATGGACGCAGATGATATTTCTTTATCCAATCGATTTCGCAAACAAGTATCATTTTTAGAGCAAAATAATGATTATGGCATAGTAGGTTCGAATGCCAAAATTATTAGTCGAGAAAATAAAGTAATATCTTATCCTTTAACCGATAATGAAATCAAATATTCTTTGATTTTTTTTAATCCATTTATACACTCATCGGTCATCATTCGTAAATCAATATTAGATGAAAATAAATTACATTATGATGAAACTAAATTACATGTTGAAGATTATGATTTATGGGTTAAAATAATGTCCTATTCAAAAGGGTATAATATTGAAGAAAGCTTAGTGTTGTATAGAATACATGAAAATCAAGTAAGTAATATTTTTCATGAATTACAGAAAATAAATACGATTGAAATACAGATTGGTTATTTAATTTCAATAGGGTTGAATAGAAAACAGGCTACATTAATAGTTAATTTATTTGATTCATTTTCTAATTTGACTTTGACAGAATTGTTCGATTTGATAAAAAACATAAAAAAAATAAATTGGAATACTACTTTTTTAAATTCTGAGAGATTAGAAAATACGGTTATCAAAACTGCAAGAAATAGAATAATTGAAAGAAGAAATTTAAACTTTAAAGAATTTAGTTTAATTTGTTTGAACTTAAGGAGGTTCAGTGTAAAACAATTTCTACATTTTACAAAGATTGTTTTTATGACTAGATAAAAGGTATGTTATAATGATTCATTCATACTATGATGTATATTTGTTAAATTTGTTTAAATAAATTTTTAATGCAAAAAACAATATTAATAACTGGAGGATGTGGTTTTGTTGGTTCCAACTTAGCTATTGCATTTAAACATTCAAACCCCTCAAATCAAATTATTGCATTCGACAACTTAAAACGCAGAGGATCAGAACTGAATATTGCACGTTTAAGAGCGCTGGACATTAAGTTTGTACATGGTGACATTCGTAATGTAGAAGATTTTAATGAAGTTGGTACTATAGACATACTCATTGATGCTGCCGCTGAGCCATCAGTAGTTTCTGGTATGGAAACTACTCCAGACTATTTAATCAATACGAATTTAGTTGGTACAGTTAACTGTTTGAATTTTGCGCTAAAAAACAAAGCATTGTTTGTACTTTTATCCACAAGTAGGGTCTATCCTATTGGCTTGTTGAATGAAATACCTTTGACGGAGAATTTAACTCGATTTACAATCAATGATACCGAAAACAAGATTGTTGGGGTGAGTGAAAAAGGGGTGAGTGAACAATTTCCTTTGCATGGAGCAAGATCCTTCTATGGTACAACGAAACTAGCTGCTGAACTTTTAGTGGAGGAATATGCAGCATTTTATGGACTGAAAACCATTGTCAATCGTTGTGGAGTACTCACTGGAGCGTGGCAAATGGGTAAAGTAGATCAAGGTGTTGTGGTGCTTTGGATGGCTAAACATTTTTGGAAAAAAGAATTGGGTTATTTTGGTTTTGGAGGTGAAGGTAAACAAGTTCGTGATATGTTGCATGTGAGTGATTTGTATCGCTTGCTTGAAATTCAATTAGAAAATCCTTCCGCTTACTTTGGCAAACCGTGGAATGTAGGAGGAGGAGAAACCGTTTCTGTCTCTTTACAAGAATTAACTCACATATGTGAGAAAATTACTGGGAATAAAATACCAATTAAAAGTGTCAAAGAAAATCGCGTGGCAGATATACCTTGGTACATAACTGATGCATCAGAAGTAAAAAAAGTGTCTGGTTGGGAACCAAAATACACAGTGGAAATGATTATGCAAGATGTATATGATTGGATGAGGGAGAATGAGGGGATGTTGAAACCTATTTTGGAGTGATTATTAGTCATTAGTTTTTAGTCAATAGTCACTAGAGAGTTATAAGGCAATAGAAGAAATAGTCATTAGTCAATAGGGGTTAAATTGACAAGGGTAAATTTGAGGGAGTGGGTTAATGAAATTTGAAATAAAAGAAATAAAGTAAAAAATGAAAATAGCATTAGTAACGGGATCGTCAGGGTTGATAGGAGGGGAGTCGGTAGAGTTTATGTCAAAAAAGTTTGATTTAGTGATTGGCATAGACAATGATATGCGTTCCTACTTTTTTGGAAAAGAAAGTTCAACAAATTGGAATAAAAATAGATTAGAAGAGTCGTGTTCGAACTTTAAATCTTATCAAGCAGATATACGTTCTGTAGAAGCTTTATCTCCGATTTTTGAAAAATATGGAAAAGATATTGCTTTGATCATTCATACTGCGGCACAGCCGAGTCATGATTGGGCTGCACGAGAACCATTAACTGATTTTGGAGTAAACGCAACTGGAACGATCAATCTATTGGAAATGTGTCGTTTGTATTGTCCTGAAGCTGTTTTTATATTTACTTCAACAAACAAAGTATATGGAGATACTCCTAACTTTTTGCCATTAATCGAACAAGAAAAACGTTGGGAAATTGACGCAACACATCCTTATTTTACGGATGGAATTGATGAATTAATGAGCGTAGATCAAACCAAACATTCGGTTTTTGGTGCGAGCAAAGTAGCCGCTGATATTATGGTACAAGAATATGGAAATTATTTTGGAATTAAAACCGGTATTTTCAGAGGGGGCTGTTTAACAGGACCGAATCATTCAGGAGCTCAATTACATGGATTTTTAGCTTATTTGATGAAATGTGCCATCACCAAAGATCACTATACTATTTTTGGTTATAAAGGCAAACAAGTGCGTGATAATATTCACAGTTACGATTTGGTGAATATGTTTTGGCATTTTTATCAAGATCCAAAAGCGGGAGAGGTATATAACGCTGGAGGCGGAAGACATGCGAATTGTAGTATGTTGGAAGCAATCGATTTGTGTGAGGAAATTACTGGGAATAAAATGAATTTTAGCTATTCTGAAACCAATCGAATAGGTGATCATATTTGGTATATCAGTAATTTGAATAAATTTAAATCGCATTATCCTACTTGGAATTGGAAATATGATTTAAAAGAAACCTTGGCAGAAATGTATAATGGTATTAAATCCAGATCTTAATCAAGCGATGAAGTTAAGTGTAGTTATACCTGCATATAATGAAAGTGAATCTATCCCAGAGACACTTTCAACATTATATGCTACATTACAGAGAGAAAATATACCCCATGAAATTGTAGTTATCAACGATAATTCAAAAGACACAACCTTAGAGGTACTCACTGGATTACAAAATACAATACCAACGCTCGATGTACATACGAATAACGGGCCAAACGGTTTCGGTTATGCTGTTCGTTATGGATTAGAACGATTTTCGGGTGATGTTGTTGCAGTGATGATGGCTGACTTGTCTGATTCACCAGAAGATTTATTGGCTTTTTACAGCAAAATACAAGAAGGATATGATTGTGTATTTGGCAGTCGCTGGATTAAGGGCGGAGCTGTTTATGATTATCCATTATTAAAAAAACGAATTAATCGCATTGCCAATTGGATCGTGAAAATAGTTTTTAGAATTAAGTATAATGATTGCACGAATGCTTTTAAAATGTATCGTCGTGAAACAATTGAAGGGATTAAGCCTTTTCTATCCCCCCATTTTAATTTAACCCTAGAACTACCATTGAAAGCAATAGTTAGGGGGTATACCTATGCGGTGGTGCCTAATTCTTGGACAAATCGCAAATATGGAGAATCAAAATTGAAAATCAAAGAAATGGGAAGTAGGTATTTTTTTATTATGCTCTATTGTTTGATTGAAAAGTATTTTTCAAGGGGTGATTTTAGGAAGAAATAAAGTATGATTTTTATTCAAATTAAAAAACTTATAATTAAAGTTATAGAATTTATTATAACTAAAAATATGTTGTTTTTTTTGATGGTTTATAGGTTAACTATTTTTGTCAAAAAAAAAAAAAAACTAAATGGAATAACAGTTATTAACACTTATGATTTAGGTGGAGGGGCAGCTAAAATAGCAAGACAAATAGTTCAAAAATTAAATGATTCCAACTCTACTCGACTTTACGTGAAAACAAAAAAGTCAGAAGATGCTTTTATTCATGAGATTCAACAAAAAAAATATACTTTTTTAGAAGAAGTATTACGAAGGGAAGCAGTTCAAAAAGGATGGGTTGAATTTACTGGTTTTCATGGTGCTTGTTTATTAGAAGATTCCTACTTTAATCAATCTTCAATCGTACATTTACATAATTTACATGGCGAGTTTTTTTCCCCTATTTTATTTAAAACTCTTTTTCAACACAAAAAAGTTATTTGGACTCTACACGATGAAAGTTTTATTACGGGTCATTGTTCCTGTACCTTAGGTTGTGATCGATGGCAAATAGGTTGTGGAAGTTGTCCTGATTTAACGATTTATCCTCCTGTACAATTTGATAACACGAAAGAGGTGCTTCATTACAAGAAAAAATGGATAACTGAATTACAGCCCATTGTTGTCTGTCCTTCTCATTGGTTAGCTAATCGCGTACGAATTGCTTACCCAGATTTAAAAAACATAAAAGTAATACCTAATGGTGTGGATACAGCCGTTTTTTATCCTAAGGAGAAAGTAAACGTACGGACTTTATTGGGTTTTCCTAATGATAAAAGAATTGTACTTTTTGTTGCAGAATTTGCAACCCAAAATCCATTTAAAGGCGGTGATATAATAAGAGAAATCATTTCGGAGTCTATTTTTTCAGACGTTATTTTTGTTACGGTAGGAGGAAGCCATGAAAGTTCTTTCCATAACCATATTTGTTATCCTTACATTCATGATGAGAACGAGTTAGCTAATTTATACACGGCGTGTGATGTTTTGTTGTATCCTACTCAAGCAGATAATTTACCATTGGTTGTATTAGAGCCAATGGCTTGTGGCACCCCTGTGATTGCCTCTGATTTAGGTGGTATTCCAGAGATTATAAATAATTCCAATGGGTTTCTAATAACCGACTATAAGAGTCCAGAAGCTTTTAAAAAAGGGTTGAGTGAATTTTTAGATTTAAATGAGGATGAAATTACAGATATTCGCGAAAATTCACTTTTTACCATCCAAAAAGGATATTCTTTAACTCAAATGATTTCTGATTATCAAGGGCTCTACTCATTATGAAAATTTCTATCCCATTTCCAGAAAATATTACAAATAAAGATCGTATTTTATTTGATGATATCTGTACATATGAAGTTAATCTACCGAAAATTAAGCGATTTAAAAATGTCTTTGTTTCATACGAAGGTTTGGTATTAGATAGGTTTATGTTGTGTAAACGAAGTGCATATAATTTAATTGGAAAAAAAGATATTAATTTCTATTGGGAATATTGGAAGTTAATAGTTGAACAATATTTGGTTTGTCGTTTTGGCAACAGTCTGAAATACATAAAATATACTTCTAAAAAGTACGCTATTATACATTCAAAATGGTTTAATTATGGCTTTTGGATGAATGATGTGATGAATCGTTGTATTTTGTTAGAAGAATTCAATTTAAATGAAAAAATAACCTTACTGTTACCTGAAACCTATTTGAAAAATTCTTTTGTAAAAGAGACTTTATCCATTTTTGACTTTGATGTAGAGATCATTCCAAATGATACACATTGTTTTGTTTCTAATTTTATTTTACCTGAAACAAGAGAATACACTGCATTTTTTGATCCAGTTACTATTGAAAAAATTCGTTGTAGGCTAATTCCTTATGCACTAGATAAAACTACAATTACTAGCTTTCCAGCTAAAATATATTTAACGCGCAAACATAGAGGTGTAAGGAGTTTGATAAATGAAGTTGAAATAGAGCAAACTTTAATTGATGCTGGGTTTACTGTACTAAGTTTTGATAATTTATCTGTTTGGGATCAAATCGCTTATATGCAACATTGTACTTGGTTTGTTTCCAATCATGGTGCTGGTCTTACAAATTGTATGTTTATGAATCCAAACACAAAGGTCTTGGAATTTTTAGAATATGATTTTGCCCATTATGGAAATCCTTTTCCACATTGGAGACTTGCATCTTTAAATGGATTGAAATATCATTATTTACTAGGGGAATCTAATGAGACTAAATTTATCACATACGTGAAAAATAGTAATACGAATTCTGAAACTAGAATGGGAATGGTGAACAGGCAAATAAAAATTGATATAGATTTATTAAAAAAAATAATAGATGAATAATCCTTTTTTTTCAATTATTATTCCTACTTATAATCGTGAAAAACAGATCTCTGAAACGATACAAAGTGTTTTGAGTCAGAATTTTATTGATTTTGAATTGTTGGTTGTTGATAATCAATCACAGGATAGAACAAAAGAGATTGTAACTTCTATCAGCGATGATCGCATTCATTTTTATCTTAATGATCAAAATTATGAACGTTGTTACTCTCGAAATAGGGGGATACAATTGTCGCGAGGAACTTATGTTTTATTATTGGATAGTGATGATCTATTTGAACCAGATCACCTTTCAAATTGGCATCAATTTATTTTATCCTCTGGAAACCGAACAGATTGTTTTTATGTTTCTGACAAAAAAATTTTAAAAGATTCCGTTTTTATACAAAAGAATTCTGTTTTTCCGAAAGGGACACAACCAGAAAGCTATTTTTTTCTAAATCCAATAATTCCTGGGCAGGTATGTGTTCCTTCAGTTATTCTAAAACAATTTCGATTTCGAAATGATTTGTTAATTTTTGAAGATGCTGCACTTTGGATGGAATTAGCGTCAGAATTTCCAGTTGTTTTTAATGATATATCATCTTTTGTATATCGTATTCATGATGATAATTCTGTGAACGAAGCTGTATATAATGTTTATTTTAAACGTTTAAAAGCTATTCGTATTATCTTAAAGGAAAAAAAGTTTAAGAAAGTACGTTCTCGAAAAGCTATTCGTTTTTCGTTTAATGCTTGTTATATGGGGATTATACGATACCATGATGTCAATTCATCTTGTTTTTTACGTTTAACTTGGATTTTAAAATCGATCTTATTCTTTCCTGAGTTTGGACTTAAAAACAAGATCTTACTTCTAATTAACACTCTCCCATTTATATCTAATCTTGATTTTTTTAAGCGAAAGAAACTCTATTGATTTTTATACTTGCAGTCATAAATAGTTTTTAGATAATAGTTTTTCGATAGATTTATTTATAGTGTTATCTTTGAGATGTGAAAATAAAGCAAATTTTTAGTAAACTTTTTTGGTTACCTATATCATCGAAAGCGAACATTGAGATTTATCAAAAGCAAATTCGCCAATTGGAGTGGAATGCTATAAAACAATATATACCCAAGCAAGCAACCTTTTTAGATGTGGGTTGTGGTGCAGGATTTAGTTTGATGAAAGCATACACAGAGCTTGATTGTGAAGTTCAAGGTATCGATCCAGAACCAGGAGCCCATGGGGTTGGAAGATTTACTGATGGTTTATGGAAAGAGCGACCAATCATTCAAGGAAATGCCGAGCAACTTCCATTTCCAGACGCTAGTTTTGATGTTGTTTATTCCTCACATGTCTTAGAGCATGTTAATTCTGAAGAATTGTCTTTACAAGAAATGAAACGTGTTTTGAAACCGGATGGGATTCTTATAATCGGTATGCCTACCTCCGCAATGTCATGTGTAGCTCTATTTTCCGCTTGGTTTTTTACAACGCATATATCCATGTATCATTTTATTCGTTCGATCGGGACTAAGGATATGTTTTTA
>VFQS010003265.1_pt1 | contig 12505 bp, 11 predicted proteins | sample 3512361 | NCBI WGS metagenome assembly VFQS01 (sample SAMN10412375, study PRJNA504923) | tailings metagenome | isolation source: Relicate 1 Philex TSF3 active mining | place: Philippines
CTGATGGCCATGGCATGACCCCTAACGACCTGTCCTTGAAACCGGGGGAACCCCACTTTCGGGGTCTGGGCCGCTGACCGGGTCGACATAGCGGCCGTCCAGCAAGAACACCCAGTCTTCGGCGTCGGCATTGGCGGAAGTGACCTTGGCCGCGCCCAACGCTGGCGCCACTGAGCCAGATTCCAGCAGCAGGGCAGTAGGTGCTGGCGGCGCGACATCCGTGATTGTCGTCTCGACCTGAGCCCTGCTGCCTACGTAGGCGACTGGCACCGGATAGATCGTGGTGCTGGCCGTGGCGTTGGACGCGATGCTTGCCTCAGCCCCTTCAACCGCCGTGAGGGCATAGGGGTAGACGATGACCTTGAGCCGGGTCACCGTGCGATGGCTTGCCGGCTCAATCAGAGAGAACGGCGCAACCGGTGGCAAAAACTGCCGATCAGTAATCAGCTCATCGCCGTCATTTCTCGGCAGAAGCTTGAAAAGGGTTGCATCGTCAACGTCGTCTGCCAGCTCTGACAGCGACAGCGTGTTTGCAGGCGTGAAGCTTTCGGCCTCTGGCTCGGTTGTGACAGGCAGGTTGGCGAGCGGGACTGGGAGCCGTACCCAGCTGTCGGGATCAAGGGTCGCCGCCATCGCTTCAGCTCTGCGACCGTGAGACAGCGCCTGAAAGCATCACATCTGCGCTTACCACTAGCCCCATGTTTCCCATGGCCCAGCTGGTCCCGTTCATCTGGCCCTGGACCCTGATCCCGCCAGCCTCCACATAGATGTGGCTGAGCGGCCGTGTCGCGACACGGTCTGCAGCCGTGGTGATATTGAAGCCAAAGGCGCTGGCAGCCGTTAGGGAGTTCAGCGTCTGGCCGTACTTGGCAGCGGCTTGAGCGGCGTTGCCTCTCACAAGGTTGCCATTGTTGTCGTAGTAGTCATCAGGAGCGAAGGGCATGTCGTAGGTGACGGTGGTCGGCTTATCGCTACCACCGCCACCACCGCCACCGCCGCCTGGCAATTCATCAGCCCAGTCAGGGATGCCGTCGTCATTGCTGTCCTGGTCGTAATCGGTCCAGTCATCCCCTTCTGGGATCCAGTCAGCCCAATCAGGCACCCCATCGCCGTTGGTGTCACCTTGGTAGTCAGACCAATCAGTCGCAGAGCCATCAAGATCAAAGATCTGGTCGGCTGTAGGCGAAAGCTCCTCACCGCCGGACAGCCATACGTTCCCAGGCCCAACTTCGTCGCTACTCAGCTCTGGGTCTGTTGGGTTCGTGATCTCATCTGCAGCCAGCTCCTGCTCTGTTGGCTTCGCTGTGTATTGCAACTTGCCAATCGAGGACCTGATTTCTGTGCCTTCAAATGTGAGCTCGGGCGCAAACTCTTTGATGATGCCCCAACTCAGCAAGCCAGTGCCGTCTTCAAGCTTCAACATTTCTGCTGCAGCCTGCTGGCCCTCTTGGGTCAAACCTGCTGCCAGCCATCTTTTAGTCTTGACCTTGTTGTACTGCCGATAAGAGGCGTATTCATCCTTCGTCTGGAAGTTGTAGTACGTGACATCTCCGTTGAACTCCTCGTATTCGATTTCGGTTACTTGAGACAAGATTGAGGTCCCGGCGCTTAGGCTTCCACCGCCTATGGCTTTGTAGTCATTGATATTGAGGGAGCCAATGAGCTCAATCTCGTCGATCCATTCTTCGGTTCGCTCCGTCAACGGTTTGACGCCGATAAAGTCGCGCACGACGTACTCATAGTCGGTCATGCTCAACTTGACGATGTCTCCATCTGGCAAGCCCTCGCTGTTCTCAAGGCACCATTTCACCAGTGAGCCGTTTACAGACGCAACGGTGTCCCGCGTTGTTGTGATCTTCGAGCTCAGTACATCTTCTTCGCTGTACTCAGTCTTGAGCTCAAGCTTCCCTTCGTCGTTCCTCTCGTAGTATTCACGCGACTTGAACCTGACCTTGTTATAGATATTGATGGTCGTCGACCATGAAGTCGACTTCAGCCGCGCGGTCTGCTGGACGAACGTTCCGTCCACCTCTTTAGCGTACTTGATAACAATCGTCTTGCTTGGCGAGATTGTTTTGTCGTAAGTCCAGTCAGTAGCCATTAGCGACTCCCGGGTGCCTGGATAGCGTTGAAATTGATGATGACATTGCCCGCAGGCTCTGCGCCGCTGTTGATCGGCTCAAGACTGATCAGGTCTTCGTCGCGGACGGTGGGGCCGGCTTCTGGGCTGAAGAGCTCAATCGGTTGGATCACAAACTCCTCCTTTTGGCTCAGGCGGCCATAAAGGCAGTGGCTGATCAGGAGGTCACCGATAACTGACAGATAGCCGCTGTCAAGCTCAATTTTCCCCTTCATGAAATGGAACGTGAGCAGATCGGCGTTGCGGACGTTCCTGATAGCAATCTTTCTTAGGCAGTATTCCAACAGCTTTCTTGCCGAAACTGGTGGCGGCGGCCAGCTGACGACGTAGTTTGAGGTATTGCTCCCATCAGGCAGCTCGATTTCCACGGGATAGAGGGGACGAACGGTCCCGCTCCACCAATCAGGCGGGTGCTCAGCAGCGATGAAAACGTCGGGCTGTTTGACCTGCTGGCCCAAGGCGAGTTTGCAGCCAACCTCCACCCGTGTGATGTTCTGATATGGATCAACCGTGGATCGCAACACCCGCAATGCGCGCGGGAAACGGGTGACAGTGCCCTTGTGGGCCTGTTCGTAAGCAATCTCCACCAGGCGCCCGCGTGGGAAGGATTTGATCCCGGCAATCGTGATCTCACCTGTGGTGCGGATTACGGCGGCCTCTGAAAGCAGGTCGTCGCTCAGGCTGGACTCAATGACCTTGCCCAGGCTGCAACGGATTTTGGCCCGTATATCGACTGTCATGGCACCTGCCAGAGCTCAATGTCGATCACGCAGCGAGTCGTCATGGCTCCATTCACCAAGACACGCCTGCGCGTCATTTCAGGCGGCTTGATCGGGTACCAGTCACCTGATGCAGGCTGCGTTAAGGCCTTGGCCTCGTACCAACTGCGCAGGTTGGTCCAGCCCGTCTCATTGGTGTAGCCGTTCAGCTTTTTGGAGCGGATCACCCCAATGGGGCCGCTGAGCACCATCGTTCCTGAGGCGCTGCGCTCCCCTTCTGGGTACCAGCCGTAACCATCAGGGTTCTCCAGCAAGGTCAGCGTCACCCCTCCAAGCGTGTAGGTGCCATTAACAGCAGCCTCTACGTCCTCCGCTTCAACCGATCGCTCCTGCTCGCGCTTCAGAGCCTCCAGGGCCTGATTGGCGTCGATGAGCTCAAAGCTCGCGCTGATGTATGCACCGGCTGCATCACCGCTTGGGGCTGAGGTGAACCAGCACGCGACGTTGTTCCAACTCTTGCCGGCCGCACTGCCACTGAAATTGACCGTGGCGCCCACCGCGAGGCTGGACAAGGTGTCCTGATCGTCTTTGCGGTCGTCGCGCCAGGTTTCAAAGATGCCCAGCAGCGTCAGCCAGTCAGACGGCTTCAGTAGCCCTTCGATGCTCCATCGGCGCGGCGCTAGGCCGGCGACCGTATCCACCTCGCTGTAGCCATAGGGCTGAGCCTGCAGGCTTGCGAATGTCAGGGAGCCGAGCGTGACGGTCATCGGATCACCTGATGCGATTGAGGGCGTTCAGGTGGGTGGATCCACCGGCGTCGTTGCGGACCCGAACCTGAACGTTCCAGTCCTTCTCCACCAACCGATCGACGCTCTGCTGCAGCTTGCCGATCGCAACGGCTTGGCGCGCAAGCACCACGGCTTGTTCACGCTCACCGCTTGACCCGCTACGGATCAGCCGCTTGCCGCTCACCGCACCAGAAGCTTGGCCGCCCGGCGTGAACACTCCCTTGTCTTTGAGCCCCTCTGTGATGCCGGCCGGGATGACCACGCCACCTGTAGGAGCAGTCCAAAGGGTGTTGGCTGGCTTGTTGATCAGCGAGAGGCGGCCGCTGTTGCTGAGGAACGCTTCCTGGCCAAGCTCGTTAATCCGATAGGACTGGCCACCTTCCACAGGGCCCCCAGACCAGCGGCTGCCAGGCAGGCCGGAGGCCTGTTGCAGCCAGTTGTAGAAGTCCTTGGCTGCGTTGGCCGCAGCTTGCATGGCATTGCGCAAGCCGCCGGCAGAGCCAGACGCCTTGCTGAGGTTGGCTGCCATCTGGGCCGTGGCCACCACCGTGGCGTCTTCAGCCGCTTGCCCCAATGCCTGATTGAGGGGGTTGAGGCTGTTGGCGTTGGCGTTCTTGCCGATGTTGCCGGTCTGCGTTGCGGCCTCACCAGCCTTTTGTCCGGCAGCGCCCAGCTGGGTCGCGACACCTTGCGCTCCCGATTGGGCATTCTTCAGGCCCTGGCCCATGTTGTTGGCGTTCGTCGCCGTTGCCCCGGCCTTGTTGGCGGCATCGTTCAATCCGCTTGCAGCAGCCTGAGCGGCATTGCCAGCGTTGTTGAGGTTGGTGGCTGCATTGCTGGCCTGAGTTGCCGTCTGCCCAGTCGCTGTGGCGGCGTTGGCTGCGTTCTGCTGCAGCGTGAAGGCACCATTGGCGCCTTGCACAAACGAATAGCCAGCAGCGGCAGCGGCATCTTTCATCGCCTGGGTGGGCTGCACAGCATTCCCCACCTCCAACGTGATGCCCTTGGCTGCGGCTTCGGCTTGGGCCATGTTGATGGCCTGCTCGTTCGTGAGGTTTTTGACCATCGTCTCCAGCGGGATGGTCTGATCGAGCAGTGACTTCTCTTGCTGCGCCGTGGTCAAAGCTTCCTGCGCCTTGGCCAGGGCTTCAGAAGCCTCGGCCTTGCGCTTCTCACTGCTTCCTTGCATCGCCGCAGCGTGTTCCCGCTCAGCGGTCATGAACGCCAAGGTGGCCTGCTTGACGCTGGCATCAGCCTCCAGCTGGCGCCGTTTGATGTTGATCTGGAAGATGGCGTTTTCCAGTGCCTGTTGCGCCAGCAACCCCTGGTACTTGGCGTTGAGGTTCGCCTTCTCCTGCGCCGCCAGCCTGGCCTCGATTGCTTCCTTCTCTTGCAGCGCAGCTTTCTCCAGGTTGCGGATCTGGGCCTCGCTGGCGCCAGCATCCTTGGCCTGCTTCATCCGGGCACTCCAATACTTCTCTGACTCCGAGATCTCGTACTGGGCCCGAGCCTTGACGATTGCGAAACGGCTTTCCTCAAGCTTGATAACCGCTTGGCCGACCTGGATTAACTGGTCACCGGCCGCGCTCTCCAGTTGAGCAGTTGAGACTTCCTTGGCCAGCTTCTGGTACTGAAGGGTCAGCGTCGCCAGCCCGTATTCGAGTTGGAGGTTCTTGTCCTTCACCACACCAGCTCGGACCGCTTCCTCCTGCAGCTTTTGCAGTCGTTCTGTGGCCTTGTCGTTCAGGCTCTGGGTATTGACCGCGAGGGATTGGTAGTACGAGGCAAGTTCGCTGTTGCCTGTGGCAGCTTCCTGCTGGGCCAATAACTGCAGGGCCGATCCAAACTCGCTGGTGGCGATCACTGCCTTGGACAGCACCCCCACCTGCTTCTCGTAGACCGTGGTGAAGGCCTCCAGCTGCGCTGGGTTGAGCGACTGGGTGTTCTGGAGAGTTTGGAAATAGCGATCGGTGGCGCCAACAGCCTTGTTGACCTGCTCCTCTAGCTGGTTGAACTGATCAGCAGCCTCCAGGATTGCCTGGTTGGTCTGGGCCTCCTTAACGCTGTCGTCGTAGGCCTTTTTCAGCTCGCCAAGGGTCTGAACCAACCCTTTAATCGAGCTGATCGCCGCGCCGATCGGCGTGCCCCACTTCAGGGCGTTGATCATGGCGTTGCCGGCGTTCACCACCAGGCCGCCAACGACCGGGATGTCCTTGAGCCCGACAACGAACTTTCGGGCGTTGTCTTCAGCATCCAGGAAGCCACGCTTGAGGCTGGTCAGCGCCTCGGCGACCGGACCGCCCTGCTTCCCGAAGTCGGTGAACTCGACCCCGGCATCCTTGAGGGACTTCGCCAGTGCATCAACACTGGGCTGCAGCGCCTCGGTCACCTGCCGAGACTTGCCCATGATGTTGTTGTAACTGGTGACAGCCACCGTCACGGCTGTAATGGCTGCGGCCACCGCTATACCGATCGGGCCAACGACAGAAGCGCTAGTGGCAAATCTGACCATTTGACCTGCTGCGGTCTGGATCGCCGTGCCAACGGCCTGGAAGCCCAGGCTCATGGTCTTGACCGGCTCCGTCCCGAGCTTCATCAGCACAGTGCCCAGGCCACTCGCGCTCTTGGAGGCAGCGTTGGCCCCGGCCGTCATCCCCTGCTGCAGCACCTTGCTGGCGCCCGTCAGGCCCACCTCGGCTGCGGCCGACGCATTGGCAACGCCTGCCATCCGCGCACCAAAGGTGGCCAGAGCACTGCCGCCATTGATGGCACCCTTGGCCACCAGCTGCAGCCCGTTTTGCGCCAAGCCCGCCAGGCTCTTGGTGCCTGCAGTGCCCGCGCCGACGATGGCGCTGCCCAGGTTCTTGAAGCCCTGCACAGCTTGCTGGGCATTCATGGCCTTCAGGCCGGCCGTGATCTGCTGGATTGCGGCGATTGCAGCCTGCGCCCAACCCTGCTTGCTAAGCGCCGTTGTGAAGGCAGTCCAGGCGGTTCGTGCCGCAGTTAAATCCTTCGCAAAATTGAGTTTCAGGAACGCTGCCAGCAGCCGCAGTTCTTTGATGACCGACTGGATCATCTCCGTCTGCAGAGCCTTGCTGAAGGCATAGGCCGCGATCTTGGCCGCCACATAGCCCGCCGTCAGCAGCGACAGCGCCGCCACCACCGACAGGATCGGCTTGGGGATCAGCGTGATGACGCTCAGCGCCAGGTTCGCCACATTCACAAACGGCGTGAGGGCGGCGGCAATCACCTGGCCGATGCTGTTCCCCAGCACGCCGATTGAGCCCTGCAGCTGCGCCACCGCCAGGCCAAAACCGAGCATGGCGTCTCGCGCCGTGTCGGTCTGGCCAGCGCTGTTGCGCATGGTGTCGAACATCTTTTGGATGTCCGCTTCGCTCTGGTTCAGAACCGACAGGAACTTCGATCCCGCCTCATCACCGAACAGCGCAGAAGTCAGCTCCACCTTCTGGATGGTGCTGAACTTGTCCATCGAGGCCTTCAGACGCAGCAGCGTCTCATCCATCGGCAGCAGATTCCCGTTGGCGTCAAGGACTTCAGCCCCGAGCACCTTCATCGACTCCACCAGCTTTTCTTGCCCACGGCCCAGGTTCAGCGCTTCAGCTGAAGCCCCACCTGCTGCCTTGGACAGCCGAGTCAGACCCATCCGCAGGCCTGTACCAGCCACGGTCCCCTTGATGCCCGCATTGGCCATCAGGCCCAGCGATGCGGCCAGATCCTCAACCTTGACGCCCAACGCTGCAGCGATTGGCGCCGCGTACTGCATCGAGTAGCCAATGTCCGTCACGTCGGCGGCGGATTGGTTGGCAGCTGCCACCAGCAGATCCACCACCCGCGCGGTTTCTTTGGTGTCGAGCTGGAAGCCCCGCAGCACCGCACCCGTAATGTCACCCATCTCCGCAAAGCCGGTGCCGGTGGCTTCTGCACCACGCACCACCCCCGGCAGCGCCTTCTCCACATCCTTGACGCTGAAGCCCATCCGCACCAGCGATGTGGCCAGCTCCGCCACGTCTTGCTGTGTGCCGGCGGCCTCGATGCCGACACGATCCACCACCTGCTGCAGCTTTTCGTAGGCACCGGCCTCACCAGCCGCCGCCGCCGCCTTGCGCAGCTCCCCATCGAGCTGCATAAAGCTGGCAGTCATCCCCTGCAGCGCCTGCTTGGCGGAGCCGAAGGCGCCCACCAAGGTGTTGGTGATGGCAAAGCTGATGCCCATCACCATGGACTGCATCAGCTGCCCCTGGCCCGCGACCTTGCTGAAGCTGTTGCCTAGCTCCAGGCCGCCGATCGTCGCCTGGCCGTAGCCGGCTTGCAGGTTGGATAGATCATGGGCTGCCGTATTGAGCAACGGGCTGAGGTTGCGAAGCTTTGTCAGCTCCGCTTCAGGTATCAGCCCGCCATTGGGGAACTCAAACTGCAGCTTGGTGGTGTTGAAGACGATCCCAACCTCACGGGCCGCCTTCTGCGCCTGACTGACAACCGAGGCGAACAGTGCCGTCTGGGCATTGATGCCTTGCCCGATGCCTTGGCCAATCGCGGTGCCAGAAACACGACCGCTCTGGGCTGCTTGCCCTTCGGTCTGGCTAAAAACTCGCTTGAACTGGGCTGGCAACGTGCTGCCAACACCGGTGCCGATGTTGGCCCCGATGCCACTGCCGATCTGAGTAGCCGAGCTTTGGGCCTGACCACCGGCGGCCTGCACAGCCTTGGTGAATGACGGTGGCAGCAGGCTGAGCAAACTGTTGCCCGTTGCACCGGCCAGGGCGGAGCCAAGCTGCTTGCCGGCCGCGCCAGAGCCATTAACGCCGGCCTCTACGGCTTTGGTGATGCCAGCCGGCAGCTGCCCTTGGACCGCAGAGTTAGCGCTGCTGGCGAGATTGCTGCCAAGTTGCTTGCCCGAACTGCTCGCCCCACTTACCCCGGTGCTCAGCGCCTTGCTCAGTGCCGAGGGAATCGCAGTGCTGACAGCGCCAGTTACACCGGCGGTGAGGTTGGTGCCGAGTTGCTTGCCGGAGTTGGTGGCTGTCGGTGCCGCCGATGACAGCGCCTTCTGCAGCGCGCTGGGGATCGTGCTGCCGACCTGCGTGCTGACCCCGACAGCGAGGCTCTTGCCGATGGCACCACCAGAACTGTTGGCGTTGCTCTCTGCAGCCTTCAGCGCCTTGCTCAGGCTGCTGGGGATCTCCTTGCTGACACTGCTATCGATCCCACGGAACAGGTTTTCACCTGCTCGCTGGCCGGCCTGCCCGGCTTGCTGCTCAAACTGCTTAAGCCCTTCCAGCAGCTGCCGAGGGTCTAGCTGACCAGAGACAACGAAATCGGCCATCGCTTACACCTCCGCAGGGATCACCACCGCCGGGTTGCCCCAGCGCACAACGGCTTGCGCAAGCCCGACCGTGGTGCCAGGCACCGTCACGTCGGTCCATGCCGCACCGGGCAGCAAGGCCACCAAGCGCTGCAGCACCGCCTCGTACTGCCAGTCGCCGAGCTCCATCGGCTCCCACTGGGTCACCGTCAGACGCCAGACGGGGTTGAGCTGTTGCTCACCCGTGGCCCACTGCACCGTGCTGGTGCTGTTCTGACGCCGAATGACGACCTCGACCCCAAAGGGCTCCACGCCAGGCGGCATCGATTCCGATGGCCACAGCACAGCCAGCGCCGGCAACTGGGAGCCATCAGCGAGCCGATAGCAACCGAGCAGGTCTTCCAGCTCAGAGTCAGCCTCCAGCCAGTCGTAGATCTCCTGCGCGCTGGTGGGGTAGGGGCTGGCCATGCCCCAGGTTTCCGCGCGGAAAGCTCATGCAACCTTTGCGGCTGCCGTTATGGCCTGCCGGCAATGCCAGCGCTGCGGCGCCCGGTGGATCAACGGCCAGCTGTACTGGGCGACAGGCAAGCCCGGCACGGATCTTGATCTGGCTGGTCTGGTGTGCAACACGGTCGACGACCCGGCCTGCCCCAATCCCTGCAAAGGGCTGCCGGGCGGCGACACGTGGGCCAAGCGTGCCGGCCAGGTCGAGGCCTTCATGGAGGCGTTCGAGGATCAGCTCAAACGCGGAGCAGGCAACTGAGCTCTGCTCAGCGCCGCTTGCCAGCACTCGACTTGCGGCTGACCACCAGCTTCCCGTTCTCCTCTTTCACCGTCATGCCGGCCCGCTCGGTCTGACGCTTGAGCGAGGCGTATTTCTCCTCGACGGTCATTCGCTTGCCGCTTTGCGCTGCAGGCTTCTTTGCCATGGTGCCGCCTTGTTCGGATCTAATTTGCCGGCCAGAAAAAAAGCCCCCACCACAAGGGCAGGGGCCGGATGAGCCGAGCTCGGATTATCAGCTGGAGAAGTCCAGGGCGTAGGGGCCGTAGAACTCAAAGCTGCAGCTCCAGTTCACGATCGAACCGGCTTCGTTGCCCTCGCTGAAGTTGGTGAAACGACCAAAGCCGTACACGGTCTCGGTGGAGCCCACAGGACCGATACGGGCCAGCTTGGCCACCAGGTTCTGGCTCACAGAGTTGCGCTCACAGATCCGCAGGATCTTGTAGGCGGCGTCGGTGAACTGGGCGTTGCCGGCCAGCTCGATCACAGCCGACTTCGAGGTAGCGATCGAAGTCTCGAAACCCTGGGTTTCGTCGTCGTAGGTCAGCGAGGTTTCGCTGTTGGTGTCGGTCGACAGGGTGGCAGCAGTCAGACCGAGCAGACGGATCGGATCGTCGTCACCGTCGAGGCCCAGGGCGGTGCTGCCCACGGTGATGCCGTAGGGGGAGCTGGTCTCGGTGACCGAGGAGTTGTTGGCGAAGGGGCTGGTGTTATCGATGAACTTGCCAGCGCCGAGACCGCCGGCACTCAGGTCGGCCAGATCGAGGTTGGTGGACAGCAGAGGCACGATGAAGACCTTGTAGCCAAAGGCCTGCGAAAAGTTGGCCATGACACGGACAACGGGGTTCTCCCCTAGAGGTCCAGCCGCTCTGAGCCGAGCCAGTGGCTTAGGCAGACACGGCAAACCAAGTCACCACCGTGACCCGTAAGCCCTTGAGTGGCCGCTGCTACCCGCCGGGTGTGTCGTTCTGCCCCCACAACAAGCAACGGCCGTTTCAAGCGCGCATTCAGTGGCGCGGCAAACGGATCAGCCTGGGCTACTTCCGCTCGATCGCAGAAGCCGAAGGCCGCCGCAATGCCGTGATGGCTGAGATCAGGCAATGGGAAGGGTCGAACCTTCCTCCGCCATCACTGCTCCAGCAGTTGCGACAGACGCAGGCACCAGCACCTCAATCGTCTCCCCATCCTCCGAGCGCAACAGACGCAGCTGACCACCAGCCTCCGCTTCCGCAATGAGGAAGCCCTTCCACACACCCTCTTCCGGCTGGTAGGGGGCCAGTAGCAGCACGTCGTCGCCAATCCACGCCAGCCGTGGCGGCGTCTTCAGGGGATCGGCTGCATCGGAGAGCGGCTTGAAGAACGAGAGAGCAAACGCCGGCAGAAGCCCACGACGCTCCAGCTCCACCATCGCCGCACCTGCAGCAGCAGACGGCCGACCCTCCGGCTCCACCGCTTTGAAGAAACAGAAGTCATTGATCTCGAATGGCTTGCGCTGCTTCTTGGTGTCGCGCGCCTGATTGGCCGTCAGGGTTGTGAGTTGGGCAATGGGCAGTTCGTAGCACTGGAGTCGCTCGCGCTCTTGTCTTTCGCCCGCTTCGAGGGCGCTGAGGATGTAGGCGATGGGGTTAGATCCAAAGCGGTCTGGTCCGAACTCACTGGCAGCTGGGTAGAGGGTTCGGAGGCGCCAGTAGATCCGCTCCCAGTCGGGTTCGGGGGAGGGTTGCCAGGTTCCGGCCGCAATTTTCCCAGGTCTTCTGCCAGCTTCTTCTGCTCTTCATCCGGGTCACTCGGCTCCTGCTGGCCAGCCTCTTCGGCTTGGACAAAGCTGTAGATCGCAGCGATCAGCTGCTCACCCAGGGCCTGGGTGTCGGCTTCTGTCCAGTCCTCACAGCCCGCCAGGCGGTTGGCGATCACTGCCGTCACACCTGCGATCTGGCGCCGGTCATTCCACGCCAAGGTGGCATCCGAGAGGGCGCTGAGGCTGCTGCTGTACTTGGCGCGCACCTCTAGCTCCTTGGTGTCCAGCACGGTGGCCACACCCAATGAGGCGCCCAGGATGCGGGTCACCATCGTGTGGGCCTCAACGTGAGTCAGGCCCTCCTCCTTGGCAATCGGTGCGGCGACCAGAGCTGACTCCTTGAAGAGAGAGAAGCCCTGATCAGCTGTCCGCAGCGCATCACGCTCAAACCAGAGCAGGGAGCGGTAGCGGGGGAACTCCAGTTCGCCGATGTCGGGGTTACCGACGATGGTGGTTTCTTGCTTGGGCTGAACCTTGAACGGAAGCTGCTTGCTCACGCTTGCGCTGGCCATGTAAGCCAGCTTTCCGGCTCAAAGCTTCAGGGCCTTGAGCCACACCTCTTTGAAGCGCGCGCTGAAGTCGTAGGGCTCAATTCCGCTCACCTGTTCTGTGCCGAGCACCGCTGATGTCCAGGGCCGGGGCGGCAGATACACCGACCTGGCTTTTGGGTTGCCGTAGGGCTTGATCGTGGCCCCTTCATGCACAAAGGAGGCGTAATTGGTCGTCCAGCGGAAGGTGCCCTCGTAGCCCGTGACCTGGAAGCTGTTGCTCTGACGCAGCGCACCGGTGTCGACGATCGTGCGCGGGCTGCCAACGCTGCGGCCGTTGCTGCGCACCGTCTGCCGTGGCCAGGACCAAAGCTTGGTGCCAATCGCCACCTGGAACCGGCCGTTGAGCTCGGTGAAGACCACCTTCGCGGCCGTGATCGAGGCCTGCTCAGCCCGCTGCGACAACGG
>VFQS010003266.1_pt1 | contig 12504 bp, 11 predicted proteins | sample 3512361 | NCBI WGS metagenome assembly VFQS01 (sample SAMN10412375, study PRJNA504923) | tailings metagenome | isolation source: Relicate 1 Philex TSF3 active mining | place: Philippines
GTTCGTTACTGTTTGCGATGATTACGATTCTGATTTTGATTCTGAATGCGAAAGCGAAATTTGCGTCAACGAAAAAGCCGAAGTTGCTACCTCTTGCTGCGAATGCTCTATTTGTTTCGATGAAATCGGCGCTATTAATACCCTTGTTACCGAATGCGGACACAAATTCCACGCGTCTTGTGTTTTCAAATCATTTGTTAACGGTACTTTTGGCTGTCCGCTTTGTCGCACAGAATTAGCTGAAATTCCAAAAGACGAAGACGAAGATGAAGAAGATGACGAATATGATGGCGAAGATGGCGAAGATGAAGATGACGAAGACGAAGATGGCGAATACGAAGAACCAGATGAAAAATTTATGGTAAGTTGCGAACAAATAGCTAACAAATTTATTAAAATGGGTTATAATATGGCCGATGTTATTGCTTTGGCACTTGAAGATAGTTTATCCGGACAAACTAAAAAAGATAGCGAAAAATATACTGTTGAATTTTTGGATACTTTACGTTCTAAATTCAGCGATATTATTGATGGTGAAATTGCTGTTGATTATAGAGATAAAAGATCTTATGCTGAGGTTTTAAAATCTAATTTACAATTAAATAAAAATAATAAAAATTTGATTAATGATGAAATTTTAAGTGATATTTCTGGACTTTATAATTAAATGTAGAGAGAATTTTAAAAAACTGAAAAAAATAAAAAACTGAAAAAAAATAAAAAACTGAAAAAAAATAAAAAACTGAAAAAATAAAAAACTGAAAAAATAAAAAACTGAAAAAATAAAAAACTGAAAAAAGTTTTTTTTGTGTCATCGATAAAAAATTGAAAACTTTTTTATTTTTTGTAGTATGTTATATATTTATATAAAATTTGTAATGCGACATGAGTGTCAATATTAATAAAAAGAAATCTGTTTTATTAATAATTGAAGATGATAAAATGGATTTAAAGACAACCCCTCAAAATAAATTAATGAAAAGGTGGAACGAAGAATTTATTGAACTAATGGAAAAATTGGCTGACATTATGTCTAGACAAGGTGAAACATTTAGAAGTCGCGCATATCAAAAAGCCCAGGAAACTATTATGGCTTATCCCGATGATATTAGCGACCCAGAAATGTTAAAAGGCAAACCAGCCATCGGAGAAACTATTATGGAAAAGTTAAAAGAATTTGTATCCACAGGAACGTTGAAATTATTAGAAAGAGAGAAGAATAATCCTATTAATATTCTTACTGATGTTTATGGTATTGGACCTAAGAAAGCCGAAGAGCTCGTTAAAAGTGGTATTCGTTCTATTGACGACTTGCGTAAAAATTTATCATTATTAAATGATATACAAATCGTAGGACTTAAATATTATGAAGACATTTTGAAGCGTATTCCTCGTGCAGAAATTGACGCATATTCATCTGTATTCGCCCAAATTTTTGGATCAGTTTCTTCTAATGAAGCCAAATATGAAATCGTAGGCAGTTATCGAAGAGGTGCTGAAACATCCGGCGATATTGACGTTATTATTACTTCAAATCGTCCTGAAATTTTCAAGAAATTTATCGATCTTTTAATAAAAGAAAAAATTATTGTTGAAGTTTTATCACGTGGACCCACTAAATGCCTTGTAATCACTCGTTTATCACCAACTGATGTAGCACGTCGTGTTGATTTCCTTTATACCAGTCCAGAGGAATATCCGTTTTCAGTACTTTATTTTACTGGAAGCAAAATTTTCAATACTGTTATGCGTCATGTTGCTTTGACAAAAGGATACACTATGAATGAACACGGGATGTATGAAATGGTTGGAAACAAAAAAGGTGACAAAATAAAGCATGTTTTTACTAATGAAAAAGATATTTTCGACTTTTTGGATTTGGAATATAAAGAACCTAATCTACGTAAAGATGGCAGATCTGTAACTGTTAAAGGTGCTATTTCAAAGGAAATAGAATTAGAATTAGAATTAGAAACAGAACCTACTATAATTGTGACAGGAGGTGTAACCATTAAAAAAACTAAAAAAAATAAATCCCTCAAAAACAAAGAAAAAATAATCAAAGAAGCCAATAAAGTTCAAGCACTTAAAAATGAAAAAACTGAGTTGGAAATTCTTGGATGGATCGAAAAATTTCGCACAGAAGGTATTAGTATTTTAAACGATCTTGACGAGTCTTGCGTTTCTTCTATTATAAATTATGCAAATACTCAATATCGTAATTTTGAGCCAGTTATGACTGATAATGAATTCGACATTATTCAAGAATATATGGAAAAAAAATACCCAAAAAATACGTCTATAAAACAAATCGGTGCACCTGTCGAAAAATCAAAAGCCAAATTACCATATTTTATGGGTTCCATGGACAAAATAAAACCCGACACAAATACTCTTTCAAACTGGTGTCAAAAGTTCAACGGTCCATATGTTTTATCATGCAAACTCGATGGTGTAAGTGGACTTTATACAACACAAGGTGAAGATGGTGCTAAATTATATACACGTGGCGACGGAAAAATAGGTCAAGATGTTAGTCATTTAATACCATATTTGCGTCTACCTATTGATAAAAATTTAGTTATAAGAGGTGAATTCATTATGAAGAAGTCTACTTTTAAAACCAAATATAGTGGCGAATTTGCAAACCCACGTAATTTTGTTTCTGGTATTTTAAATCGCAATACGGTTGATGACAAAATTACAGATATTGATTTCGTTGCTTATGAGGTAATAAATCCAAATGTGAAACCGTCAAGTCAACTGAGTTTATTAAAATCACTTGATATTAAGGTCGTTGGTAATGTGGAAACAACTGTTTTGACAAATGAGAAATTGTCAGAAAAATTGGTTGAATGGAGAAATAATTGTGAATATGAAATTGATGGTGTAATTGTAACAAACGATGCGGTTTATCCTAGAAAGGAAGGAAATCCAGATCACGCTTTCGCTTTTAAAATGGTTTTATCCGAACAAATTGCCGAAGCAAAAGTAGTAGATGTAATTTGGTCCCCAAGCAAAGATGGATATTTAAAACCACGTGTGCAAATTGAACCTATATCTTTGGGTGGAGTTACAATTGAATATGCTACTGGTTTTAACGCGGCATTCATTGAAAAAAATAAAATCGGTGTTGGTGCTATTATTGAAATTATTAGAAGCGGTGACGTCATTCCTTATATTCGTGATGTAATAACTCCTGCAAGTTGTGTTAAAATGCCGTTAGTTTCATATAAATGGAATGAGACTCATATTGATATTTTACTTGAAAATGTTGATGAAGATACAACTGTTAGAGAGAAATTGATTGCGGCATTTTTCAAAGGGATTGGTGTTGAAAATTTAAGCAGCGGTAATGTAGCTCGTATTATTGAAGCTGGTTTTGATACTATTCCAAAAATAATCAAGATGACTAAAAATGATTTATTGACAGTCCAAGGTTTTAAGGATAAAATGGCGGATAAAATTTATAGCAATATCCAAACAGGTGTTGCGAATTCCAGTTTACTAACATTAATGGCTGCATCTAATATTTTAGGACGTGGATTAAGTGAAAAGAAATTGGAACCCATTTTAGAAGCTTATCCTGATATTTTGACAAGCGATTTGTCCTCTTCGAAAAAAATAGAAATGTTGAAGAAAGTAAAAGGTATTGCTGAAAAATCGGCGGAATTATTTGTTAGTAATATTGCGAAGTTTGTAAAATTTTTGGATAGTTGTGGTCTTAGTGAAAAAATAGAATCGACGAGTTGTAATATTGGATCTACTGTAAATAGTAATATTGATGTGAATCATCCTCTTTATAAAAAAACTGTTGTTATGACTGGTTTTCGTGACGACGACATAAAAAATATATTAAAAAATGTAGGAGCTATATTAGGTTCAAGTGTAAGCAAAAACACCTTTGTTGTATTGTCGAAAACTCCTGATGACAAAACAGGCAAAATACTTGATGCGGAGAAATTGGGTGTTAACATTATGACTCCGGTGGATTTTCTTGAAACCTATTTTGATTAATTTGTATTGTTTGTATTTTTTGTATTGTTTGTATATTTTTCTCTCGATTCCATTATTGTATATTGTATATTGTATATTTTACAAAAGACTTAAAGATAAAATTATAATATTATATATATTATAGAGATAGGATGTTTAGCCAGTTATTTTTTGTTTTATTTTTGTTTACTATTAATGTAAATGCAATTACACTAAGAGGTTTCCATACCCAAGATATGGAAGAAGAGGTAGGAATTTTTGCCGATGATTGGAGTAAATTCACCGAATTCCAAAGTAGATTCAATAAAAAATATGAAACTTTCGAGGAAGTACAAAACAGATTTTCTATTTTTGTTTCTAACCTCAGAGATATTGTTCTACACAATATTAATTCCAACAGAACTTTTTCTATGGGTGTAAACCAATTTACTGATTTAACACCAAGTGAATTCAAGGAGTTGTATGTAAGTGGATTAAAGGATAGAGTAGGTTCTTATGGGTGCACTAGTTTTTCTAGTAGTGCATCTGGTGCTCCTTCTTCTATCGATTGGAGACAAAAGGGTGCAGTTACTTCTGTGAAAGATCAAGGACAATGTGGGTCATGTTGGTCATTTTCCGCAACTGGTGCAATTGAAGGTGCTTGGGCTATCAAAAAGGGTCAATTGGTTGATTTGTCAGAAGAACAATTAGTTGATTGTGCTGTTGGTTATGCTACCTATGGAAGTAATGGTTGTAATGGCGGTAGTATGGATGGTGCATTCAAGTACGTAATTCAAAACGGACAATGTTCTTTGAGTTCATATCCATACACAGCTGGAACCACCATGAAAGCTGGGACTTGTCAAAAATGCAGTCCAGTAGTTCATATTTCTAGTTGCTCTGATGTAAAGGTTAATGATCAAATCTCTCTTAAAGGTGCTGTTTCCATGCAACCGGTTTCTATTGCTATTGAAGCTGATACAAGATATTTCCAATCATATTCAAGCGGAATTTTAACAGACGCTACTAAGTGCGGCACAAATTTAGACCATGGTGTTTTAATTGTGGGTTATGGTGAGGAAAATGGAATTAAATATTGGTTAGTAAAAAATTCGTGGGGAACTACTTGGGGAGATAAAGGTTATGTAAAAATTGCTAGAAGTGACTCTACAAATGATGCAGGTGTTTGTGGTATTGCTATGATGGCTAGTTTTCCTAATGTCTAAAACACAAACTCATATTCTATTAAATTTTTCAAATCTATTTTCAAGTGATTATATAATATTGTTTTCACTTTATTAAATGTCGTTTCATCTTTAAAACTAATACTCATCAATTTAATAATTGTTTTATTATAAATTTCACACCATTTATCATTATTATTTATTTTTTCTTCATGTTTAAGTTTCCATTGTCTTAAACACGTAGTTAATTTGTGATGTACTATATTGAAAAACCTTATTATTTCCGTCTTATCTAATTCTTTCCACTTTTTTTGAATTTGTCCTTCAATTTCCTCTTCCACAGTTGCATAAAATGTATTGATTTTTTGTACGAAACAGTAGATTGGTTGTGAATTGTTATTGTCTGTTGTCGTGCTTTTATGTGAGGTCAATAATAAATTTTCTTGAAAAACCATCGATATCGTGTGCATAAAATTATTTTCAATCATATCTTCTATATATTTATCCGTCATCACAAATGTATTTGCTACGTCATTAAATTTTATATTTGTAGTAGCATTTTCATTTAGCCAATCCAAAATATTTATTTTCTTTTTATTCTTTTGAACCCATTTTTGCATTTCTGTCATTTTTTCTTCCATTTTTTGATATTTAAATGCTAATTCTTCAATAATTTTATATAATTGTTTTTGTGACGGCAATTCCTTCAACTCCTCTTCTTCTTCTAATTTTTTTTCTCGTTTCGATTTATTAAAAACTTCACACAATAAAACATGCTTATCATAAGACGATTTGCGTGTATACTTCTTTCCACAAAAATTACAACTATTTGTTAACTTGTGTTTTATATTTATGAATATATGATTTTCGTTGTTGTCTATTGTTGAATTCATTTCTTATAATTGTTTTGTGTTATGCATTTGTTGTTTGTATACATTTATAAATCAATTTTTTATTATATTAAATTTATGTTTTGTTACTTGTCAATTAATTTATTTTATATCTTCATATTTATATAAATAAATGATTTTAGGAGCTACTTCTCTTGTATATAATTATAACCCATACGATCAATATCAAAATGTTTTATACGGCGATATTGGTAAAGAAAACTCTCCCTTTTATTACAGATGCCGCAATTGTGATACAAATTTAACAACAAATACACCTGCATCACAATATCAAAGACTCAAATTGATACAAAAAACTGTTCGTGTACCTTCCTCTGTTTACACTATGAATTTAGCTGGATTGACTGCATATAGACCAGCAACTGATGCTACACACGGTGTTTGTTGGAATCAAATGAGTGACCGCCCATTCCCTAGCGTACAACGTGCAACTATTCCTACTGGATTCAATACTACGATGAATCGCAAACATACATCTGTTACTTCAAGTCGTCCTGGTTGCCAAACACCAGGTGGTAAAGGCGTCGATATTAAACATAATTCATATGAAAGAAGATTAAACAGATTGAAGGGGAAATCAGCTTTGAGACGCGGTGTTATACCACCTGTTTTTGGTGCACCTGAAATACCTTTTAACCGAGCTTTCCCTGTTTATGGTGCAAAAACTACAAAGACCAGCATTATAAATGGGTGTAATTGTCCTTTGGGATCGACAGATGCAAAAGCATACAATAATCCTTATTATAGAGGAAGTATTTATGATGTTAAATATGAATATTATGTGGGTCAAGAAGTATATGCAATTGAAAATCCACCAGCTGGACCATGGTTAAAATCTACTATTATTAGTGAAAATGTAGACGGTTCATTCCAAGTTCAATTTGCGGATGGTGTAATTGAAACTAAAACAACTAAACAAATTTTACCTTATTTCCCTTGCAACTGCACTAATGTAGAAGATTATATGGTCATTACATCTATTACCAGTACGGGAGGGATTCAAACTTGTACCATACCTGTATCTGAACTAGAAATACAAGGTAGTTATTAATTTAGAAAAAAACGAATTTAAAATAAAAATATTTTGTAATTATAAATAGAAAATGCGTCGTCAAGCTTTAATGCGTATGGATATTTCTCGCGATGGTTTAAATAGCAATAGTTTATCTCATCAACTTAAAATGGAAGATAGATTGAAGAGAAAGGAAGAACAAAGAAAGGCTCTTGCTCCTCCTGTTGGTTTAGGTGGTCTTAAAGGTCCTATGGTTCAAAGAGTTTATACTGCCAAGCCTGGTTGCAGTGCTTGTGGTAAATAAATTTGTTAGTGATATATTTTATTATATTCTTATTAGTATATAAATATGAATATAATGCAAAGTACTATGCAAATCCAAAAAAATATAGCATATCCTTCTAACCGTCTTAATCGCGCGTCCAATTTTGTTTCTATGTTCGACACTACATTATTACCATATAACAAAATGTATAACAATTGTAATAACACACTTTGTTATACCTGGGATAAAAGTATGTTCATTTACAAACCTCATTCGGGTTATGGAATGGTAGGTACATCTGCTGCCGCTTATTTAGGACGCCGTAAAAGACTTTAATTAATATCTTCTTGCTTTTGTCTTATTTTTTTGGACTGTCCTTCGTTTTCTTGTTTTTTGGTTTTGTTGTTTTGTAGTTGTTCTTAATCCTTCATCATCAAATGTGAACTTGTCGTCAAATTTCACACTTTTTGTCCTTTTTTTGCCATCATTTATGGGTGGGGGTATTACTGATGGTTCTTCACTTCCAAACCAATTAAAAAAAGAATTTGTGTTTGTTTGACGTTCTTCTTCCTCTTGTTCTTCCTCATGTTCATGTTCTTCGTCATTCTCATTTGAAAATATATTACCCATCTTTATAATTATTTTTACTATATTTTTTTTCGATTTTAAACTTGTTTTTCGAGAGAAAAAGGATTTAAAATTATTTTATTTTAATTATTGTTAAAATTTATTACACAGTATGCTAAATATATTTTGTTTTTATTTTTGTTTTCATGAAAAGTTTTAAACTACAACTAAATTATTACCATCAATCTCTTCAATTATTTCACCTTTTTCCAGAAAATTCTTATTAATTCTGTACTGTTTTAATATGTTCTCTGTTTCATCCATAGTCAACACATATTTTTCAAAATTTTTTTGTCTATCTTCATCAAGACATATAATAGTCTTTCTTTCATAGCTTCTTTTAGGTTTTTGTAATAGTTCTTCTTCGGTCTCATCATTATCTGTCTTCATTACTCCATTCTCATAAACAGTCCAATACCAAGGATCGTCATATACAATTTTGGCTTTATTCGATTTTGAAATAATTTTATTTTGTAAGTTTCTTGTTGCTGTATTATCATACCAATAATCAAAATAAACGCAAATATCATAATGACTAATATAATTGTTTTTATAATTTGGGATTTGCTCTACAACTTTAACTTTTCCAATTGCCAACTTTTCAAAAACACTTGCAACGAATCCCATATTATGATGCTTGACGAAAACATGTGGAATAAATAGGCTCATATTGCGAATTGGTCTTGATTGTTGTTGGAATGACATATTATAGTTTACTTTTGCTAATTGCGTTTATTTAATTATTGTAATTATATGCATTTTATTATTTTATGAAAAAGTATTTCAATTTTTTTTTTAAATTTTTTTGGATTTTTTTGCAAAATTTTTCTCACGTATAATAAATTAAATGTCATTATAAATAAAATTGACTTAAAAATAGATTAATATAATTTAATTATCAATATATTTAAATTAAATCAAAATGTCAAACCTAAGTTGTGAAAAATGCGGTAAAGAATTTAACAGCAATTATCGTTTCGCTCAACACCAAAAAAGAAAAACTCCTTGTTCTAAATTTAATATTGAAAATGTTGTTGTTGAAAATATTGTTGTAAATATAGAAAATTCCAGTTTCGACCAACTGAAAAAATATTATGATGAAATATTGAATATGGATAAAAGTACATATAAATCTAGTAACGATGAGCCTACACCTATTAATTGTATTAGTGAGATGATAGGGAAAATACCCAGCGACCTATGGTGTAAACCCGACTTGAAAATTTTGGATCCTTGCTGTGGTAACGGTAATTTCAGCATTCCAATATTATTTGAACTTTTGAAATATCATGATAAAAAAACGATTCTTGAAAAAATGATGGAATTTAACGACATAAACGAGAGCAGATTAGAAAATGTGCGAAATGTGTTTTGCAACAATATATATAATTTGCAAATTTCTAATTGTGATTTTATAGCAGATGCATATGTTAATAATACAAAATATGACCTGATTGTTGCGAATCCACCATATGCAAAATTGCTGGAAAACGGTAAGAGGGCGTCCAAAAACCACAATTTAATCAAAGATTTTATTGAAAAATCGTTGTCTTTGTTAAAACCAAACGGCTACTTATTATTTATTACACCTGACAACTGGATGTCTTTTGCTGACCGAAATTTGCTTATTGAAATTATTACTGGATTGCAAATAGTGCATCTTGATATTCATAGTGCTAAGAAATATTTCAAAAAAATCGGTTCCAGTTTTACTTGGTATGTTATTCAAAATTGTCCGTTTTATAAAAATATAAATGTGTCAGGTATTTGGAAGAAAAAGGAATACGAAGGTTCTGTTATGTCTATAAAACGCAAATATATTCCATTATTTTATAACCAAATGGTGCAAAATATATTGGCTAAAACTGTGGATGATTCTTCATTAAAAAAATTTGATGTTAAAACCAGTAGCGATTTGCATAGATACACAAAGAGTGATCTTATTAGTGACGAGAAAACGGATGTATATAAGTATAAATTGATACATACACCTAGTCAAACTGTGTATGCTTCCAGACCTCATAAGTTTCAAGATGGTTATAAAATATTTATATCTACCACAGATAAATATGGTGTCTTTATTGATAATTGTGGGATGACACAGTCAATCGTTTTCATACTATGTTCTAGTGAGGATGAGGCGAAAAAATATTTGCAAATTTTACAACATCCTTTATATGTGTTTATAAATAATATATGTAGATGGGGTAATTTTAATAATATTAGGATTTTACAAAGTTTTCCTATACCGGAGGATGCTGAGACAATTGATGAAATATATAAATTTTTCAAAATCAGCGACGAAGAAGTGGAATTTATAAAAGAAAATTTGTAGAGAAAATAAATATAGTTAATTAAAGTTAAATAAGTTATACAGTGAACATAAGTTATACAGTAAATGAAATGTAATGTAATGAAATGTAATGAAATGTAATTATTCTTTATAATCAGGGTCACAATTATCACTCAACACAGGATAATCGTTATAATTTTTTTTATAATCTTCAAGAAATGTGCTTTCATAAGCGTGATATGTCTGGGCTATTATTTTTGTTTCCTTACCAAAAATCTCAATAGTTACTTCTGTTTTTGGTAATTTATATCCATACATCTCTACCTTACAACCAACAGTTAAATAAAATTCAAAAGTATTATAAATAAATCCATTTGTTTTGGAGCAATCGCCTGATTTGCCTCTTTCTTCAATATGATGTCCGCATAAATAGCTTGCAACACGTCCTTTAAGACCTGTACGTGTTCCTCCTATTTTTACTATTCTTCCATTTATAACCAATAAATAGAGCCATTCGGTTTTTTTATTAAATTCTTCCGCGTCAATTTTTGGCACAAATTGAATAAGTGTGTTCCTTTTTTTGGTGCCTTCTTTTGTAACCTCAGTATCTAGAACAATATCTGCAACTTGTATGAAATTATCCCTACGATTATAGTCTTCAAGTTTAACGGTTTTTTCTAGTGGGATTAGCTTGATCCATTTTTTAATCGGGGACTTTTCATACAGTTCTGCAATATTTTCTATTCCCGAAATATCGGTCGCATCGTCGTCTTCTATTATCAAATTTTTTTTTTGGGTAGTCATTTTATTTATTATGTTAGGTTGATAGCAAGCTCATCATGATTTCATTTTTTTTATAGTGGGTATGGAAAGGGTGTCACTAAAAATTTTTTTATGGGTGTGTGAAAATTTTTAGTACACACTCATTTCCACTATGTGTAAAAAAAATTGAAATACTTTTCGACAAATTATTTATATTCATATTATCAACTTATTATCTTATTTAAAATAAATTATGTCAACATCTCGCGTTACTATTAAAAGCAAGAAATTCTGCAAAGTTTGCTTCGATTCCAATAAACCCGAATCTATGTATACCAGCCACTGCGTTAAAAGCCTTGATGGTGTCACAGTTGTTTGTCCTACACTACTTGCCGCCGAATGTCGCTATTGCCATAAACAAGGTCACACCGTAAGTAAATGTCCTGCTGCCAAAAAACACGACAAGTTGAAATTAGCCAGTCAAAAATTAGCCGAAAATGTTTCTAATTCTAAATCGACTATTCCTCCTATTAATACTAAGAACAACAATAACAGATTTGCCGCTTTATTAGATGATGATGAAGATACGGAAGAAGTTTGTGTTGAAGAATTTCCTGAACTCGTAAAATCGACTCATAATGTATCTGTACCAGGAACTGCTATGAATTATAAAAAAGTATTGGCTATGCCTGCTGTTGTTAAACCTGCTGTTGTTAAACCTGCTGTTGTTAAACCTGTTTCTAAGCCTATTGCTAAGCCTTTTGCGGTTAGAAGCTGGGCCGACGACTATTCTAGTGATGAAGAAGAAGAAGAAGAAGTTTGTAATGATGCTTGGTAAATTATTTATTATTATTTATTATGTACTATTTAACTAATTTAAATTAAATTAATCTATTTATACTTTTTAATATATTTTTGAGTTACACACATATACTTATCTTACTGAAAAAAATTGAAAAGTTTTTTCTTTTTTTATACATATGCATATAAATTTATAATCTATTTTTAAAAATGACTATTAACGACGCTACTCAACAAGAAAATGCGCTAATGTCGCGTTTCGACTCCTACTTAAAAAATGCTGGGCTAGAAAAAAAACAGTACCAATATGACGCGGTAAAATGGTGCCTTAATAATGAAATTCGCAGCGATGCTCATCGCAATTCACGCGGCGAAAATATATATGGCGGTTTCTTAGCTGACGAAATGGGTTTAGGCAAAACAATTACTATGATTGGGTTGTGTGTAACTCATTTCGTTCGCCGCACATTAGTTGTTGTTCCTGTTGCGTTGATTAATCAATGGGCAGAACAAATTAAAAAAACAACAGGTCATAATCCACTTGTATATTATGGGAAAAATGTCAAAAAAATCACTCTTGTTGACGTTTTAAAAGCACCTATTGTTGTAACATCCTATTCTCATATTCAGGTCTTTTTAAAAGAGATCGAAAAAAAAATGGACTTAGATGGGAT
>VFQS010003267.1_pt1 | contig 12504 bp, 12 predicted proteins | sample 3512361 | NCBI WGS metagenome assembly VFQS01 (sample SAMN10412375, study PRJNA504923) | tailings metagenome | isolation source: Relicate 1 Philex TSF3 active mining | place: Philippines
TCCCACTGCCTGACGGGCAGTTATGTAAATACCTTGGCGATGAGGTTAGATACATAGCAGCCCTTCGGGCAGCGGGATGGTTCCGGCCGCAACGCGGACTATAGACATAGCAGCCCTTCGGGCAGCGCAGGCGGCTTTTTACACTACCCCTTATTCCTTTCATTACAAATTTCGCCCCCCTATTTTGCATAAGGTATCCACATACACCGCCACTTCTCTATGGATATCGGCCTGGGTTTCGGCGAAGTGACGGACGTTGGTGCCGACCCTGCGCTGTACTTCGCCAAAATTTTTATAGATATAGCTCAAGGTATCGGCGATGCGCCGGGGGTCGTCGAGTGGGGCCAGGAAGCCGGTGTATTTGTCTTCGATGAGGTCGTTCAGGGAGGGGATGCTGCCGCAGACCACGATTTTGGCCATGGCCATAGCTTCGAGTACGCTCACCGGGGTACCGTCGGAGGGAGCCATAGAGATGACGACCTGGGCGCGGGCCATTTGGGCCTTATGTCCTGCCTGGTCGCTGAAACCCAGGGGGGTACAGCGCTTTTCCAGCCCTTCTGCGGCGATCAGGGCCTGGATTTTTTTCCGGCAGGCCTGTGCGACGTCGGTGTCGGCCCAGTCGGTATCGCGGTAGGCGAGCCGGGCATCGGGGCAGGACTGGGCAAAGAGGGCAAAGGCGCGGACGATGGTTTCCAGGTTGTATTCCGGACGGCACCAGCGGGGCGAATAGACGATAAACCCCTCGGGTTGCTTACCGTCCTCCGGCGGGGGGGCGAAGAAGCGGGTATCCAGGCCGTAGTACAGGTGCTGGATGTTCGTCCCGCCCAAGTCGGCGATGGTGCGGACCAGTTCTTTGGAAACGGCGAAGATATGGGCTGCTTTGCGCACGCTCTGGCGCAAGATGAGGCGGGCGAGCGCATGGTTCTGTGCGCCCTGTGCTTTGAGGAAATCGCCGCCCCAGGCGGAGAGGACAAAGGGGAACGGCGACAGCAAAGCCGACAAGAGGGCAATTTTTTCCCCGAACAAGATGAACACCACATCCGGTTGGAGGGAGTGCAGGGTGCGGATGTTCCAGCGCAGGCGCTTCAGGGAGGACAGCACGCGTCGGACGGGGTTTTTGCCTTTGTACACCTCTGTTTGCAGGAAGCGCGCGTCGGGCAGGCCGGTGCGATTCTCCATGCGGGGCCACTGGTGGATGAAAAACAAATCGAGGGCCTCGCTTTCCTGCAGGAGGCGCACCCGGTTGATGGTGTGTTGGGAGGTGCCATCAGAGACGATGGCCACCCTAATTTTTTTCTGTCCGTTCATGCTGGCGGGATAAAATACACGATTTGAGTCCTTCCTCGAGGCTGAATGCCGGTTTCCAGCCGAAGGACTCCTCTGCCCGACGGATATCGGCCACGACGTTGTGGATTTCCTGAAAGCGCACTTCGCCGCTGGAGCGCACGGGGAGTTGGGTACCGGCGATGCGCTGCACGGCCTCAATCACTTCGGCGACGCTGTAGGAAATGCCTGAGCCGATATTTACGGCCAGGGTATCTTCCAGTTTTTTTCCGGCCACCTGTGCGATGAAGCGCACCAGGTCTTCGATATAGACGTAGTCGCGCCGCGGGTGGAGGTCCAGGACGCTGATTTCGCGCCCTTCGAGCACGCTGTCTATTATTTTGGGGATGAGGAAGTGGGGCGGCTGCCCGGGGCCATAGACGTTGAACGGCCGCACCACGACGGAAGGCACCTGCAGGTAGCGGGCGTAGAATGCGCAGGCCTGTTCGGCGATGTATTTAGAAAACGCGTAGGGGTTATTGGGTTTGGGCTCCTCCGATTCGGGGGTAGGCGTCTGGTCGGGGATGCCGTAGAGGTAAGCGCTTATGTACACCAGGGAGGCACCCTGGCGGCGGCACGCTTCCAGTACCCGCATGGTGCCCAGGGCGTTGGCCTCGAAGAAGGCGTCTGGTTTCTTCCAGCTGTCCGGTACGAAGGTGCTGGCGGCCAGGTGGATAATCTGGTCGAAGCCCTCGAATGGGTCCAGGGTAGCTGCGGCGCTGATATCCCCGTGTTCGCGGCCGAGGGCCACTACTTCGTGGCCCTCGGCCTGCAGGGCCCGGTGCAGGGGGCGGCCGATGAAGCCGGAGGCACCGGTAAGCAGGAGCCTACTCATGGATGAAGCGGCTTTTCATAGAGTCAAACTCATCTATGGCGCGGGCGTAGTCGTCGGGGCGGCCGATGTCGAGCCAGTAGCCTTCGTGCTCTGCCACGTTGATTTTCTCGCCGGCTGCGAGTAGGTCGAGCACGAGGTGGTCGAAGCCGTACAGCGTATCGTCCGGGATAAAGTCCAGGGCGCGGCGGCTGAGCACATAGACGCCCATGCTCACCTCGAAGGGGATTTTGGGCTTTTCCCGGAAGCCTTCGAGGAGGCGGTCGGACCCGATTTCCAGAACGCCGTAATCAATTTCCTGCACCCGTTTGTGGGAGGAGATGGTGAGCACTGCCCCGGAGCGGATATGGTTTTCCATCAGTCCGGAGTACGACAGATCGGTCAGGATATCGCCGTTCATGACCAGGAAATGCTCGGGCAGGTCTGGGATGAGCTTCAGGGGGCCCATGGTGCCCAGCGCTTTGGTTTCCAGCGAGAAATCAATAGAGGCATTCCAGCGTTCCCCATGTGCGAAGAAGGTCTTGAACAACTCCGCCTGGTGGTTGATGGCCAGCGTGATGTGGGGGAAGCCCTGCTGCACCAGTTGCCGGATGATGACTTCCAGAATGGGGTAATCGCCGATGGGCATCAGCGGCTTGGGGAGTACGACCGTGTACGGTCGCAGGCGGGTACCTCTTCCTCCTGCGAGGACGACGGCTTTTTTTTCAGACATTGTATATATCCGCTTTGTAGTGACGCAAATTATGAGGGTCGGAGAACCAGTCTATGGTCTGCGACAAGCCCCGTTTGAAGCCTTCGAGTCCTGCGAATTCCGGTTGCCAGCCCAGGAGCTGCAGGGCCTTCCGGTTGTCGGCCCAGAGGCGCTCCACCTCTGAATCTTTGGGGCGCAGGCGCTGCTCGTCGGATTCGATGGCGATGGGTTTGCCCATGAGCTCGGCGATCAACTCTGCGGTATGGCCCACGGAGACTTCGTAGTTGCTGCCTATATTGATGGTTTCGCCGATGCCCGTCTCTGAGCGCAGGGCGGCCAGGAAACCCCGGGCCGTATCCTGCACATAGTTGAAGTCGCGGGTGGGATGGACGGCCCCCAGGCGGATGCGCTCTTTGCCCTGTGCGAGCTGGGTGATGATGGTCGGGATGACCGCCCGGGCCGACTGCCTTGGCCCATAGGTATTGAAGGGCCGCAGGGTAAGCACGGGGGTGCCGAAGGAGGCGTAGAACGAGTAAGCCATCTGGTCGGCCCCGATCTTGCTGGCCGAATAGGGCGACTGCCCCTGCAGCGGGTGTTCTTCAGTGATCGGCACGAAGCGGGCGGTACCATATACTTCGCTGGTGGACGTGTGCACCATTTTCGGGACCCCCAGTTCCCGCACCGCCTGCAGCACGTTCAGCGTACCTTTGACGTTGGTGTCCACGTAGGTGTCTGGCGAGTGGTAGGAGTACGGGATGGCGATGAGCGCCGCCAGGTGCAGCACCGCGTCGCAGCCGGATACGGCCTTCTTGACGCCGTAGGGGTCGCGGATATCCCCGGTGAATACGTCCAGCGCGGCGCGGATTTCTGCAGGCAGGGTATCCAGCCACCCCCAGGAGTTGAAAGAGTTGTAGAGCACAAAGGCCCGGACGGAATAGCCTTCCCGGACCAGCATCTCCACGAGGTGGGAGCCGATGAAGCCTTCGGCGCCAGTGACGAGTATTTTTGGATGCATACGATCTTTGATTTAAGCGCGCGTTCGCCAAACATCCCGGACGCGCCCCAAGGCAAAATTTTGTTTTAACAGACTTGTTGCGAGGGGATTATCGAGGGGTCAAAAAGGCCCTTTTTTCTTCCTTACCGCCCCCTTGATTCTCTTGTTCAGCTCCCTCATTTTTTTCAAAAAGAACCCTCCGTTCACAAAGGACCATCTTTTTCGATAGCGGATGAGTTCGAGTGCATCTTCATAGAACGCCGGGAAGTCGTTTTTCAGCACTTGCTCCTTTTCCTTTTGCCAGACCTGTTTGAATTTAGGGTTGCTGGAGATGCCGTCGTTTTGAAAAACGCTCAGGGGCAGCGGGCAGGCTTTATAGCTTGCGCGATGCCTGCAGATCACTTCTACGAAGAACTTCCAGTCGGAAGCGATTTTGAGGGTTTCGTCATACAGACCGTAGCGGAAAAATAAATCCCTTCTGATAAAGGTCGAGGGATGGGGGAGGCTGTTCTGGACGAAGTGGACAAAAGTAGGATGTATCGGGGGCAGATAAGTTTCACAGCCTCCGTACGTCTGTTCGATTTGCACGGCGAAAGAAACGATATCGGCAGCCCCGTCCTGTATTTCGGGCCATGCTTTTTCAATGACCTGCGGGGTACAGAGCGTGTCGCCGGCATTCAGGAACAACAGATATTGGCCTTTAGCGGCACGGATACCTTTGTTCATGGCGTGGTAAATTCCGGCGTCGGGCTCACTAACCCAGTAGTCGAGTTGCTCCTGGCGGGCCAGGATCTGTTCGGCGCTGCCGTCAGTTGAGCCTCCGTCTATGACCACGTACTCAAAGCGGTCTCGGGCCGTTTGCGAGAGGACGCTGTCGAAGGTCGCTTCGAGGTCGCTTTTCCGGTTAAAGTGGATAGTGATGATGGATAGTACCGGGTCTTGCATAGCAGTATTGGACTAGAGATAACCTTTTTGCGCAGCATACACCTCCCGAATGCCCTCCTTCAGCTCCATGCGATGTCTCCAGCCCATGGCGTGCAATTTCCCCACGTCGAGCAGTTTGCGCGGTGTTCCGTCCGGTTTGGACAGGTCGTGGCGGATTTCCCCGGTATAGCCCACGATATCGCGGATGAGGTTGGCGAGTTCCAGGATGGTACCGTCCTCTCCGGTGCCGATATTGACGAGGCCTGCCTCGTCGTAGTGTTGCATGAGAAAAAGGCAGGCATCGGCGAGGTCATCCACGTGCAGGAACTCCCGTCGGGGGCTGCCGCTGCCCCATATCGTGACGTAGGGCTCTCCTTTTTGCTTTGCCTCGTGAAACTTGCGCAGGAGGGCAGGCAGCACGGGCGAGTTTTGGAGATCGTAGTTGTCGTTGGGTCCGTACAAGTTGGTAGGCATAGCCGAGATGAAGTTGCAGCCGTGCTGGGCGCGGTATGCGTCGCACATTTTTATCCCCGCTATTTTGGCGATGGCATACGGTTCGTTGGTCGGCTCCAGGAATCCGCTGAGCAGGTATTCCTCGCGCAGCGGCTGAGGGGCCAGCTTCGGATAGATGCAGGAAGAGCCCAGGAAGAGCAGTTTTTTGACCCCGTAGCGATACGCCGATTCGATGACGTTGGACTGGATCATGAGGTTGTCGTAGAGGAAGTCGGCGCGATAGGTATTGTTGGCCAGTATGCCGCCCACTTTAGCGGCGGCCAGGAATACATAGGCGGGCCTTTCCCGTCGGAAGAACTCCTCCACTTCGTCCTGCCGGCGCAAGTCCAGCTCGCGGGAGCTACGGCAGATCAAGCGGGAGAACCCCTCCTGTTGCAGTTTCCGGACGATGGCCGATCCGACCATACCCCGATGGCCCGCGACATAAACCGGGGCTTGTGTATCGAGCTTACTCATGGGTAGTATAGATATTAAAACCCGCATTTTTCAGGAGCTGATCGCGGCGGAAGAGCTCCAGGTCCGACTGTACCATCTCCGAAACCAATTCCGACAAGTTGTAGGTAGGCGACCAGCCCAATTTTTCTTTTGCTTTGCGCGCATCGCCGATCAGCAGTTCCACTTCCGTTGGCCGGAAATAACGCGGATCCACGGCGACGACCTCCTGGCCCGGCGACAGCGGCACCTCGGGGTTGCGGCACTCGGCCACTACGCCCACCTCGTCGGCATCAGCTCCCCGGAACTCCAGGGCTACGCCGATTTCATCGAATGCCATGCGCACGAACTCGCGCACCGGAGTGGTCACGCCCGTAGCAATGACGAAATCATCGGGGCTATCTTGCTGCAGGATGCGCCACATCGCGTCCACGTAATCTTTGGCGTGGCCCCAGTCGCGCTGCGCATTGAGGTTGCCGAGATAAAGCTTGTCCTGCAAGCCCAGGGCCATCATGGCCACGGCGCGGGTAATTTTGCGCGTCACGAACGTCTCCCCCCGCAGCGGGCTTTCGTGGTTGAACAATATGCCGTTGCAGGCAAACATACCGTATGCCTCGCGATAGTTAACGGTGATCCAGTACGCGTACAACTTGGCAACCGCGTACGGCGAGCGCGGATAAAAGGGCGTCCGCTCGCTTTGCGGCGTCTCCTGCACCAGCCCGTACAACTCGGACGTCGAAGCCTGGTACACGCGCGTTTTCTTCACCAGGCCCAGGATGCGCACCGCTTCCAGCAGGCGCAGAGCGCCGATGCCATCGGTATCGGCCGCATATTCGGGCTCTTCGAAGCTCACCTTGACATGGCTCATAGCCCCCAGGTTGTAGATCTCATCGGGCTGCACTTCCTGCACGATGCGGATCAGGTTAGTCGAGTCCGACAAGTCGCCGTGGTGCAGGATAAAATTGCGGTCGCTGATGTGCGGGTCCTGATAGAGATGGTCTATCCGCGCCGTATTCAGCAGGGAGGCCCTTCTCTTGATGCCGTGTACTTCATACCCTTTTTCAAGCAGGAGTTCGGATAGGTAAGCTCCATCTTGACCGGTAATGCCGGTAATGAGTGCTTTTTTCATCGTATTTTGTTTTTATACCTCAATTACATGATTCAGCGTTATGCAAGACCCATCTTCCGGGCGATCATCGCCAGCACATGGGCTGCGACATAGAACCAGGCGATACAGACCTCTTGCCAGGAGCCGCTCCCCTCGTACTCCCGGATGTGCTGCGCCATGGGGCGCATCTTCTTCTGCCGTTTCGCATCGAGCAGCCAGGTGAAAGCCAGAAAGCTAAGCCAGGTACGCCGGCTGAAATGTTCTTTTAAAAAAAGGCTGATGACCGACCAGTAGCTGTACTGCACTTCGTTACCAGCATTGGTAATAGAGATAGAGCCGCTGTGGGCGCGGAAAAAAACGAGTGGTTGGTCAATATACGCTGCAAACCGATACTCCATCAGGGTCAGCAGGGAAATCATGAGGTCAGGGCCGGCACCATGGTCGGCGTATCTCCTTTTCAGGGCAGTATTAAAATCCAGGCGCAGGTTTCGCCGCAGGTCGTCGGTCCGCAGCAGGATGGCTCCGGGGCTGTAGGGCGCATGTCCATGCAGGATGAGCTTCACGTAATCGCGGGCCGGCACCAGAGGCCCCTGGCGGGTTTGATAGGTCAACTGCGATTCGGCCTCGCCAGGGCCGATGTTGACCGTGGAATAGGCGAAGGCAACCTCCGGGTTGTCCATCGCCTCCAGCATCTGCGCAATGCACTCCGGCGCCAGCGTATCATCGCTGAACAATATCTTGCTGAACTCGCCCCGCGCCTCGGAGACGCAGCGCAGCCAGTTGCGCACCGGCCCGACATTTGTTTCGTTCCGGAAGACACGGACCCGCTCGTCCTGGGCGGCGAAGCGCTGGCAGATCTCCCAGGTGCCATCGGTGCTGGCATTGTCGGTCACCACGACCTCTATATCGGCGAACGTCTGGTCCAAAGCCGACTGTATGCACGATTCCAGGTACTTTTCCCGGTTGTATACCGGGATGAGAATACTTACTTTTTTACTTCCTTTCGGATTCATGGCTGTGTAGGTTGCGGGGTACGGCGAAGAAAGGAACGCGTTTGCAAGGGCAGCGCCACCGCGGCGAGAAGCAGGCTGCAGGAGGTGCCGAGTACGATTCCCGGCACGCCGAGGCCTGCATATTTAGCCAATCCGACAGACAGCGGGATATTGATGCACATGGCCGCCAGTGCCGTGTAGAGCTGTAGCCTTATCTCCCCTATCCCGTTCACCAGCATCGCGAAGACGTTATTCCAGGCCGATACGGCAATAAAGACGCCCATAGCGGGAAGCAGCCCGGCGGGTACGACCACCTCCTTGCCCACCCACAGCACCAGGATAGGCCTGGCGATACCTATCAGAAGCAGCACCATGCACACGATGCCCGCGAACACCAGCAACTGCTGCCGCAGCGTTTTTTGAATCCACGCCATATCGCCCCGGTGGAAGGCATCCGTATAGGCTGACCAGAGCGGTACCGAAATCAGGGTGTGCAGCAGGGTGAACACGCTGAACAAGCGGAACACGACCTCGTAGGGCGTCACGAGTCCCGGTCCGAAGAGCTGGGTAATCAGCATTTTATCCGTGGAAAAAAGGATGAGCCCGGCGACCTGGATGGCAAAAAACTGGAGCCCTACTTTCAGCAGGGGCTGCACGTGTACTTTGTCGAGGTGGGCGCGAGGGCGCAAGCCCGGATAGGTGCGGTAAAACCGGATGCTGAGGACGATATTGGCCAGTACCAGGGAAAATCCGTACGCCAGGGCCAGGTATTGGATGGACGAAAGCCCCGTCCAACTCAGCAGAAAGACCAGGCCTAGAGAAGATAAGTTGGCGATCAACTGCCCCAGGGAAATCCAGGAGGTCTGCTGTACCGCGCCGAGCAACGTGGCGATCAGTCCTATCCAGAAGTTGCCTACGATGAAAACAGCAGCTATCTGGACCGTACTGCGCAGGGTCGCCTCCTCGATGATTTCTGTATTGAACACCCGCTGCCAGGATACCGCGTAAGAGACGGGCAGCAGCAGCAAAAGCAGGCCGGCGGCAATCAGGCCGATCAGCGTATAGCCCGAGCTGATGAACTCCCGCGCTTCGGCTATCTCGCCCTTGGCCAAAAGCTCGGCTACTTTATTGCGGAGTCCGTTGCCGACCCCGAGGTCAAAAAACACGATCCACGACATCACGGTCAGCAGGGTGGACCACACGCCAAACGGCTCCTGCCCGACGTAGCGGATCATGAGCGGCACAGCTAAGTACGATGCCGCCATCGCCACGAGCCGATACCCGAAAGCGCCTTTTAGCTGCTGCAGGTAGTTCTGCGTGCGCGCCGACGAAAAAGCAATGCTCATGGGGCCGTACTCACCCATTCCACCATCTGCGCGATGCCCGGCTCGACCGACACTTGCGGCGCCCAGTGGAGCAGGTGTTTGGCTTTGGCGATATCCGCTACGAACACCAACTGGTCGCTTTCGCGCTCCGGAAGCCGGGTGTATTCCAGCTTGACCGCCAGGATGTTTTCCAGAAGGGCAAAAAGCTCCAACAGCGAGAGGCTGTTTTCCATCCCGCCCCCGATGTTGAACGCCTGGCCTTTGGCCACCTCGATGTGCGCTACAGCAGCCCTGTAGAGCCGCTTCATATCTTCTGCATGGAGCACGTCGCGCACCTGCTTGCCCGTGCCGGAAATCGTGAAGGGCCTTTCCAGCTGACCGCGCCGGGTTTCCACGGCTTTTTGGCAAAACCAGCCCACCCATCCCTGGTCGTAGGTCGCAAACTGCCGTCCGCCGTACATGGAAGAATGGCGGAAGACGACCGTTTTGAGGCCAAAGATGCGGGCGTAGTCGCGCATGTACTGGTCGGCCGTACCTTTGGAACAACCGTACGGCGAGTGAAAATCGAGCTGGGTATGCTCATCGAAGCCATACGGACGTTCTACGCACTGAAAGCGCGTCTCGGTTTCCAGGTACTCAAACTGCAGCAGGTCGCCATATACTTTATTGGTGGAAGAATAGACGACAACCGCATCGGGCGCGTACACGCGAACTGCCTCCAGGAGGTTGTGTGTGCCCATCGCATTGATTTCGAAATCCAGGCGGGGATTGGCGATCGACGTCGTCATAGCCACCTGGCCGGCCAGGTGGAAGACCGCATCCGGTCGGAAGGCCTGTACGACGCGCGTGATATCGTTTTGGTTGCGGATATCCCCGTATTCGAACCTGAATTCCCCCTGGCCTTGCAGCCATTCGAGGTTGCTGCGGGAGCCCGGCCGGTACAAGTTGTCGAACACCACCAATTCGTCGCCCTGCTGCAGGGCGTCGGCGGCCAGATTGCTGCCGAGAAAGCCGCAACCGCCTGTTACAAGTAGTTTCATGTGGGAAAATCTTTTTCTAAGGTATCGGTAAGCCCGGCTTCCAGGTCGTACCTGGGCAACCAGCCGAGTTGTTTCAAAAGCGAGAGGTCGGATTCGCAGTGCATGGCTTCGTGGGCGCGGTAAGGCAGTGCTCCGAAAAGGAGTCGGGTATGGGATTGGCTCAGCCGGTGCGCCATCTCCACGAACGCCCGCACCGACACTGCCTGCCCCGACCCTACTTCCACTTCGCAGATCTTGTCCAGGCGCTGTCTTTGCTCTGCGAGCAAGGCACAAGCGCTGACCGCGTCTTCGATGTGGATAAAATCGCGCATCTGTTCGCCGGCGGTCAGTTTGAGCTCTGGCACCGAGCGCTGGCAGGCATGAAGGACGTGGGTCGTGAATTTGGAGACGTCGTCGCCGGGGCCGTACATGTGCTGCAGCAGTACCTGTACAAATTGAAGGGGATTACCCGTCTGCCCTGCCATGAAGCGGCCCCACTGCGCAAACTGGTGTTTGCTCAGGGCGTACAGACTGACCTCCGGGGCCAGCACGGTACCCATATTCATGAACGTAGCGGGGAGCTGGTTCATCTCCAGGGCCTGCAACAGCAGTAGCCCGAAGCGGACATTGGACTCCAGCATCTCCACTGGCGACTCCCCCCGTCGCCCATAGGCACAGGCGGTGTGGACCAGTACGTCGGGAGCGACGCTGCGCACAAAGGCCGTACATTCGGCATCGTTTTCAAAGCGGCCTGTCTCGAAAGCCGCTTCCATGCCGCGCAGGCGGTCCAGGCGCGAGCCTGGGCGGAGCAGCAGCGCTACATCATGTCCTGCGGCGAGGAAGTGGCGCGCCAGGTGGCTGCCCAGAAAGCCGCTGGCGCCGGTCAGTAGTATCTTCAAGCGTCCCTGCGTTTAGAAGCTGACCCCCAGGAATTCTTCGATGCGGTCGGCGATGTAATCCAGGTGGGCCGTGCCCAGCCCGGGATAGACGCCCAGCCAGAAGGTCTGATTCATGACGATTTCCGTATTGTCCAGGGAGCCGCTCACGCGGAACTCCCGCCCGAGCATATAAGGCTGGCGCGTGAGGTTCCCTCCGAACAACAAGCGCGTACCGATGCGGCGTTCGTCCAGATAAGACAGCAAGTCCACGCGGCGGATTCCGGAAGAGGCCTTCAGCACTACGGGGAACCCAAACCAGGACGGGTTGGTGTTCGGCGTAGCTTCCGGCAGGTGCAGGAACGCTTCGCAGGATTGCAGGCGCTCTCTCAGGTATTGAAAGTTGGCCCGGCGCTGGGCGATAAAACCGTCCAGGCGGTCGAGCTGTGCCAGGGCGCAGGCAGCCTGCATATCGGTGATTTTGAGGTTGTAGCCGGCATGGCTGTAGATGTACTTATGGTCATAGCCCTCCGGAAGCTCGCCCAGTTTCCAGCAGAACCGCTTGTTGCAGGTATTGTCTTTTCCGGGCGGGCAATAGCAATCGCGCCCCCAGTCGCGGAACGATTCGGCGATTTGCTTGAGCAGGGGGTTGTTGGTGAATACCGCGCCTCCCTCGCCCATCGTGATGTGGTGTGCCGGGTAGAAGCTCAAGGTGGCGATATCGCCAAAGGTGCCCACTAACTGCCCGCGATAGGTGGCCCCGAGTGCGTCGCAGCAGTCTTCGACCAGCCAGAGTTGGTACTTGCGGCACAAAGCGGTCACCACGTCGAGGTTGAAGGGGTTGCCGAGGGAGTGCGCCAGCATGATGGCTTTCGTTTTGGGCGTGATGGCCGCCTCGATCTTGTCTGCGTCGATGTTATGGGTCGCCAGCTCGACGTCCACGAACACCGGGATAGCTCCGTTCTGCAGGATGGGGTTTACGGTGGTTGGGAAGCCGGCAGCGACCCCTATAACCTCATCTCCGGGGCGGATGGCCCGGTCGCCGAGTTTGGGCGAGGTCAATGTAGAGAAAGCTACCAGGTTGGCGGACGAGCCCGAATTGACCGTGATCAGATGCTGGACACCGAGGTATTGGGCCAGGCGCTGTTCAAACAGCGCGTTGAAGCGCCCGGTAGTCAGCCAGCCGTCCAGGCTGGCCTCGACCATATTTTTGAGTTCTGCAGCCCCGATAACCCGCCCGGAGACCGGTACCGGGCTTTCCCCGGGGACGAAGGGCGTTTCTGCAAAAACTGCGTCGGCGTATTGCTGTACGAGGCCGGCGATTTCCCGGCGGATGGCCTCGGGTGTTTTGGCATCCGCGGCGTGACGTTCCGTGTTCATTGGCTAGCGTTGCTCCTCTTTCGCGAAAGAGGTTTGGTATTCTTGAATTTGTTGCAAAATGCAATGACCTTGGCCTTGGCATCACGCTCGACTTCC